>Ga0209270_1001230_pt1 | contig 38577 bp, 29 predicted proteins | sample MTBAKSrepl1MetaG_FD_187456 | JGI IMG/M metagenome (GOLD analysis project Ga0209270, IMG submission 187456) | Enrichment culture microbial communities from Arthur Kill intertidal strait, New Jersey, USA, that are MTBE-degrading - MTBE-AKS1... | ecosystem: Environmental > Aquatic > Marine >...
TCTTCTTAATCGGTCTCAAGGGATGGTCTTGCGGTATCCGTTCTTCCAGGGATATATAGCTGAACATCGCGTCTTGTTCTTCCTCGTTTCCTCGCATACTACAACCACCTTTCAGTCTTAATATCAACTGGTTATAGTATACAACAGCCGCTCATCTATGAAAAGCTAATATCATTCTGTAAAATCATTTTTCAACAGCCTGCTAGTTGTAGGATTAGGTATGGTAAATCAGTATCCGACTGTTATCGCGAACAATGATACAGTAAAAATTATGGGAAATTTAGCGACCATCAATGGTGATGGTAGTCATATATACTGCCCCGGTGATGGTGATGCCGAAAAAGATTATTTTAATACGATCAGTGTGACAGGTACGGATATAATAATTGATTCTGAAGACACAACGATCGATCTTGGGGATAATACAAATGCCTTAATCAATGGATCGTATAATACGATCAATATTCCAACCAATTCTACTGCCACAATTATTGGAGAACATCAAGAACCGCCAAACTACACCACAGTTCCAATTATGTTGACAAATCCAGGTGCCTCGACCTGGGGTAATGATAATAAAATCATTATGTATGATGCGACAGCTCGAACACCGATTGACAACTACACCGCTGCGCTCCTGTCAAGCGCCGCCTTTGCTGATTATCATGATCTGGCTACTCTGGGGCATGGAACTGGGAGTTACACTAATCGTTATGTGCCTGAGTTGTGGAGTGTTGATACCAATTACTCATACCGGGATGGCGATAGTCAACTGGTAGTATTCGTGAATGATACAACAAAAGAAATCGTCTTCACTTTCAAGGGGGGCAGTTCTCAGGAGAATTTAACCTGTAATCTGGCAGATGGGGGACATGCCGCATGGGAGAAGATAAAGATCCAGGCTGAATATTCATTGCGTCATGTTGAAAATGACTATGTAAATTATAAAATTTATACAGATGGTTATGGCTATGGTGGAGCCATGGCTCAGATTTTTGCGCTGGAAAATTATTTGGACGGTTTTGGACAGAATTCCATGCCCATTGACCAGTTGACCATCACAGCAGATTACAACTCCCCCAAAAGATTCGAAGAAGATTATTTACTCTATCCATTAGTATGCAGCTTCCATGAAACCAACACCGATGGCGATCTTGCGACGTTGAAATCAGGTCAAGCCGCAGCGCTAAAGACTGGTTATCTCAGCCGTTCCAACCTGGACGCAAATCCGGAAACAATAGCGTGTGAATATGGTAGGGATATAGACAAGGTCAATGCGGAACAGCCGCCGGCGGCGGAAACGATCATCCAGTCCGACCGGGTGTGCGCACATTCGCTCACCTATTTGCTGATGAGGTTGAATGGTCAGGATGTGAGCTATCCGCAGGTAGGCTATTGGACCGACGTGGATTTCATCCCTACCGCTTACAATTACTATAAGGACATCGCCACCACCATGATGAAGGCATTAGGCGGTGGTTCCGATGATGTCTACCAGTTCATCAGCCCCCTTGTCCTGGATCTGGATGGCGACGGGCTGGAGTTCATCGGCACGGAAGACAGCGGGGCATATTTTGATTTGAACGCGGACGGGTTTGCGAACAAGACGGCCTGGGTGGCGGCAGATGACGGCCTCTTGGCCCTGGACCGCAATGCCAACGGGACCATCGACAACATCACCGAACTCTTCGGCGATAGAGACGGCCACGGGTTCGATATATTGGCCCAGCTCGATACGAACACGGATGGCGTGATCACGGACCAGGATGCGCAGTTCGCCAATCTGAGAGTCTGGCAGGATGCCAATGGTGACGGCATCAGCCAGACGACTGAGCTCAAGACCCTGACCGAAGCCGGGGTGAGCGCCATCAACCTGAGCTATGCCACGGTCAACACCCAGCCCAGTCCTTATATAAAGGTGGCCACCACCGGCACCTTTACCAAGACGGCCGGCAGCACCGGCACAGTGGAGGATGTGCTCTTTGCCTCGCGGCCCGAGGCCACCAAGTATGTCGGCGCGTATACGTATGACGCGGCCGTGGGCCAGGTGGCGGAGCTCAAGGGCTATGGCACCATGGCGGACCTGCGCATCGCCATGTGTTTGGACGCGGACCTGAAGAACGCCGTACTTACGGCCCTGCCGAATATCAATCTTGACAATATCGATACCGAGTTCGAACAGATCATGTACCAATGGGCTGGGGTGGAAGATATCACCCTGGCGCAGATCGACCCCACTTGCGTACCGGGCACGAACGGCATAACCCTGGATGAGGCCACGGGCACGCTGCATTTTGCCGCAGCCAACGTTGATCTGACGCTCCAGCAGCTGGGCTTCCTCATGAAGTACGCCGGACTGGACAGCCTGGATTTAACCGACAGCACCTGGCTGGAAGACGGCGTAACCGTGACCTCGGGCGGGTACTTCAAGCAGGCCTGGGATGAGGCCTACAAGAATCTGCTGGTGCGGTTTGCCGTTGGCAACGGTTACCTGACCAGCGATATCACGGCTTACTATGACGCGGCCACGGATGCACTTTCCGTGGACTCCGCCAGCGGCATGGACGTGAATTCGATTTATCAATACATCGCCACCTATGTGGCGCCACCGGCCGGGGTTAACCTGTCTTCAGAATCCGGTGATGTCTACCTGCTGGGCGGCGCGGGCGATGATGAGCTGTATGCCAGCAATGGCAACGCCACCCTGGAAGGCGGCCTTGGCAATGACCTGATGATCGGCGTAGACGGCAGCTTTACCTATGTCCACACCCTGGGCGACGGCGAAGACCTGATCAAGAACCGCTGGAACAACGGGGAGCTGATTGCGGGCGATAAGCTCCTGCTGGGTAACATCACCCCCGGCATGGTTACCTTGACGCGGGACAACTATGACCTGGTCATTACGGTAAACGGCAGCACCGACAAGATCACGATCAGCTACTATTTCTGGATGGCGGGCGAGACCGGCACGGGGGTGAGTGAAATACACTTTTCCGATAGCACGGTCTGGACCCTGGAGCAGGTCCGGGCCGCGATGCTGGGCGCCACGGACCAGGCCGATATCCTGATGGGATATACCACCAACGATTCCATCGACGGCCTGGGGGGCAATGACTACATCGACGGCGAAACCGGGGATGATACGCTCATCGGCGGCGCCGGTGATGATTTCATCCGCAGCCAGGACGGCAATTCCAGCCTGTATGGTGGTGGCGATAATGATACGGTCGAGACCTATAACGGCAACCATTACATCTCCGGCGGCGAAGGCAATGATGCCGCCTATGCCCTCAAAGGCGTCGATACCCTGGAAGGCGGAACAGGCAACGACACCCTGACCGGGGAAGATGGGACCTATACCTATGTGTTCCGGCAGGGCGACGGCAACGATACCATTGAAAATTTGGACATTGACGCCACAACGGATACGCTGCTCCTGGCGGATATCACCCCGGACATGGTGAGCTTCACCAACGACCAGCGCGGCAATCTGCTTATTCAGGTCATCGACACGACGGACAGCATAAAAGTCAAAGGCTGGTTCCACGCCGGAGAAATTAACTATATAGACCGAATCGAGTTCGCGGATGGGACGGTGTATTCCTCCTCCGATGTCCTGGCGAACCTCACAGCGGACCCCGTCACGGTTGATTATCTCTCCGGCACCTCCGGCACGGATTACCTCGAAGGCCTGGGCGGCAATGATTCCATCCTGGGCTGGGGCGGCGATGATATGCTGCTCGGCGGCGATGGGAACGATTACATCGTGGATAGGGTCCTCGATGGTGAATTCACTTCATGTCTCACAAATATATATGGAAATATTCTTGAGGTCGCATTTTATTGTGATGGCATGGACTTTCAATTAGGTGATTTTTATGCCTGCCTTGAAGGAGGTACAGACTACAGTTATGACTGGGTGGCCGGTGTGCCGCTTATGGCCGGTGGCGCCGGGAATGATCTGTTGGTCGGTGGTGCCGGCAATGATACCCTGGCTGACTGGGGCGGGAATGATACCCTGCTGGGCGGAGAGGGTGATGATTGGCTGTTTGCCTGGTACTATGGCGGGGCTGCAGATGCCCAAGCAAGCGCGGATGCCTGGTGGGATGAGACCTTGTCGAATATTGCTGAAGATCCTATCCTGGCGTTTTTTGAGATATACCGGCTTTATTATGGAGGCAGCTCGTCTAGCTCGGTTACCGGCGGAAGTTCGAATAATAGCGTATTGGACGGCGGTGCCGGAGATGATGTGATCCTTGCCAGCCCGGGTGATGATATCATTATAGGTGGTACTGGCAACGACGTGCTGGTAAGCAACAGGGTCAATGAACCAATTGTAGAATATTGGCTGGGTTATCATGGTGATGGAGATGACACGTATATCTACAGCCTGGGCGATGGCCAGGATATTATTAATAATAATGGCGCTCATATGTTTAATGATGCAAGAGAACATATGGATTCTGGAGATTATGATGTACTGCTGCTCTCAGATATTGATCCTGCAGAAGTTACAGTAAGGCGAATAAACACTGTAATTACAGGAGATGCGTTAATAGATTGGTATGCCGGGATATATGGAACTTCATGGACAGAAGATTCTCTGGAACTAACGTTTAATGGAAGTACTGACCGGATTGTAATACATCATTATTTTGAAAATGCAGGCCACTCAGATGCTGCGCTTGATGCAATAATATTTAACGATGAAGCCGGCACAATATGGACGCCGGACATGATCAATGAGATGCTGTTGAGTAATCCTACTTCCGGCAAATACCTCGGGTATGACGAATACGATGATCTGATCAATGGCTTTGCCGGCAATGACACGGTTAATGGATATGGCGGCAATGATACCCTGAACGGCAACGGCGGCAATGATACGATCTTTGGTTACTGGGATTCAGATATTATTTATGGTGGCAGCGGTAACGATCTCCTATATGGGGATGATTATCGGATTGGATGCAATGATGTTAATGGCAATCAATATTATGATATCACCTTGACAGGAAATGACCTGATTTATGGTGGTGATGGCAATGATGCCCTGTACGGCCAGCAAGGTAATGATACCCTTTTTGGCGAAGCCGGTGATGACAGAATTTATGGCGGCAACGGGTATGATATTATCCGTGGCGGTATAGGTAATGATACTATTTATGGAACGCTCAGCGCAGATACGGTTTACTTCGGGCTCGGTGATGGCCAAGACTATATAAGCCAAGTTCATGGGCTCTACCAGACTGTCGGTTATGTGTCGGAAACCATGACCCTTGTTTTTGACCCGGGTATTACTCCGGATATGGTGCAGGTCTGGCGGGGTGATGTAAATGATTCAAACAACGGATATTCATATGCTTCCAACAACCTCTATCTCAAAATCAAGGGCACGGATGATAGCATAACGATCTATAATTATTTTAGTACAGCTTCAACGTTCGATCGGATGCGGGATGAGATCCGCTTCAGCGACGGCACGGTGTGGGATTACGCCTATATCAGCACCGTGCTCGTTCAACATGGCACATCCGGTGATGATTTGTTGGTTGGTGATAATTATGACATGTGTCTGTATGGCGGCACGGGCAATGATACCCTGGTTGCCGGTCCACATGATGAATATCTCATGGGTAGTGATAATAATGACCTGTATATTTTCAACCCCGGCAGTGGACAGGATACTATCTATGATTGCCTAAATACTCTTACGACCAGCAGTGATTCCATAAAATTCGGTTCGGGGATAACACCTGCGGATCTGCGGCTTTCCATGCAGGGCAATGATTTGTTTATTGAGATTGCTGGTAGCACGGACAGCCTCCTCATTAAAGACTGGTTCCATTCTTATTATAACTCTTACTATTATTTGATTGAAAATTTCCTGTTCGATGACGGCACCGCGCTCACCCGAGAACAATTCGAGGCTTTGGGCATAGATGGCTGCCTTATAGAGGGGGGAGCAAATTCGGATGTATTAAATGCGCCCTATGTCAGTCCGACAAACGATGAGCTGTATGGCTATGCCGGTAATGATAGCATTAATGCCCTTGGTGGAGAGGATACTGTTTATGGTGGTGCTGGTAATGATAGTGTGTCCGCCGGAGACGGTGATGACCTGATTTTTGGTGAGACCGGTGCGGACGTTATACATGGCGACGCAGGGAATGACAGCCTTTGGGGTGGAGCGGATAATGATACATTAATAGGTGGTTACGGCGATGATGTTTTAGATGGTGGAGCCGGGAATGATTATATTGAAGGTGGTTGGACAACGAATCCCAATGGTGGATCGGATCGTTATCTTTTCAATCTTGGAAGCGGTCAGGACACGATTTTTGAGTATGACTCCACTGGCACTACAGCGTTAGATGTCGTAGAATTTGGTGAAGGTCTCTTACAAAGTGATATTCAGCTCTATAAATTGGGCATTGATCTGAGAATAAACTTTAGAGGGACAACAGAGGCACTTACTATAAAGAACTGGTATAGTGGCAATAACTATCGAATTGAGCAATTTTCATTTGCCGACGGGAATTTTTTGAGCGGCTCAGAGCTGGAAACATTGGCACCTCTTATCGTATTGGGAGGTGAAGGGAACGACGATCTTAGAAGTCCGTCTGATATTACAACAGATAACCTTATTTATGGTTATGAAGGCAATGATGTCATCAATGCCTATGCCGGCACAGATAGCATATATGGCGGTGCCGGTGATGATTCGATTTATAGCGGCACGGGAAATGATGCCATATATGGCGAGGACGGAGATGACTATATTTATGGTTATAATGGTAATGACACCCTTTTCGGCGGAGCCGGTAATGACACCATAGACACTGGTTATGGTGACGACGTTATAGATGGCGGTGCCGGCAATGATTATATCACTCGCACCTATGCCTACAACACAAGCGATGGAGCCGACCGGTTTATTTTCAACGTGGGTAGCGGCCAGGATACAATTTTCAATTATGATACAGATAGCGAGATAACAAACACGGTTGAGTTTGGTGAAGGGCTCACCTTCACTGGTATGCAGCTTTTCAAGCAAGGCGATGATCTCACGATCGCATTTGCCGGAACGAGTGATACATTGACCATTCAGTATTGGTTCTCTTCCGTTCGTTATCGCATTGAGCAGTTCGAATTTGCAGATGGCAATGTATATACCTATGGGGATCTGGAAGCACAGATCACCGTCAGTGTGCTCGGCAGCGGCTCAAATGATAATCTTTCCGGATCATCCATTACCACGACAAACGATGAGATCTATGGTTACGAGGGTAATGATTCCATCAATGCGAATGCCGGAGCGGATAGCGTATATGGCGGTGCCGGTAATGATGTGATTTATGCCGGGTCTGGAGATGATTTAGTATATGGCCAGGACGGAGACGATAATATTATCGGCGATTACGGCAATGACACCCTTTTGGGTGGTGCCGGAAATGACACCATAGACAGTGGCTATGGCGACGATGTTATAGATGGTGGTGCCGGCAATGATTATATCACTGGTTCTGCTGCGTATGGGACCAGCAACGGTGCGGATCGGTACATCTTCAACTTGGGCAGCGGCCGGGATACGATCTTTGACTATGATATAACCAGTGGGGTTATTGATATAGTTGAGTTTGGCGCAGGGCTCAGTTTCAGCGATATCCTATTATCGAAGCAAGACAATGACATAATAATCGCCTTTGCCGGTGTGAGCGATACACTGAGAATCCGGGAATGGTTCTCGTCTGGTAGTTACCGGATCGAGCAGTTTGAATTTTTTGATCGTACCGTATTGAGTGCATCCGGTCTGCTGGGGCTGGGATTTGTCATGAACGGAACGGACGCAGACGATACCCTGGATGGAATAACGGAAAATGATCTCATTTATGCCGGTTCCGGAAGCGATACGGTCTATGGGAATGCCGGGAATGATAGTCTCTACGGTCAGGACGGCAATGATTTCCTTTATGGGGGATCCGGTAACGATACCCTGATAGGTGGGGCCGGAGAAGACTATCTGGATGGTGGCGCCGGAGATGATGTCTATCTCATGGATTCAGATGCGAATACCATATATGAAGCTTCTGGCAGCGGAAATGACACGATCTTAAGTTCTATCTCTTTTGTTTTAGGAGCTAATGTTGAAAATCTTGTTCTGACCGGTACGGAAACGATCAATGCCACAGGTAATGCGCTGAATAATATACTGAGCGGGAATACCGCGGATAATATCCTTGATGGCGGCGCGGGTGCTGATACTCTGGTCGGCGGGGCCGGAAACGATATTTACCTCATTGATAATACTGGCGATGTTGTGGCTGAGGATGTTTCTGAAGGTATTGATATCATACAGAGTTCTGTCAGTTATACTATGAGTGCCAATGTAGAGAACTTGACGCTGATTGGGACCGCATCGATCAGCGGCACCGGGAACACTTTAGATAACGAGCTGACAGGCAACGCTGGCGCGAATACGCTGGATGGCGGCACCGGCGCGGACACATTAATCGGCGGAGCTGGAAATGACACGTTAATCGGTGGTGAAGGAAATGATGTGTATTATTTCACCACCGGCGATGGCCAGGAGACCATCGATAACAATGATAGCACGACAGGTCGTTATGATGCGCTTGTGCTGTATCAAGAAGGGGGAACCATTACCTCGGACATGGTCACTATGTGGCGTGAGGACGATGATTTATACCTTAAGATCAACAACACGACAGATCAGGTACGGGTGACATCATTCTTTACAGATGATCAATATGCCTTGGATGCGATTGTTTTCGACGATACCACTTGGGACCTGACATACATCAAGGCTAACGCTAGCATATTTATTGTCCCCGGTAATGAAACCCTTATCGGTGGTTCAGGAGATGATACATTTTATGCTCTTGATGGTGATGATGTCCTTGATGGTGGTTTGGGCAATGATTACCTTGATGGAGGTACAGGGGCTGACCGTTATATTTTCAACGTGGGTAGTGGACAAGATACGATATCTGATTATGATTACACCAGCGGCATCATTGATACGATTAAATTCGGTTCCGGACTGCTCTCAATTGACATGCAACTTACCCAGCAGGACAATGATTTATTGATTAGTTTTGACGGTGTGAGTGACACGCTTACAATTAAAAATTGGTTCACGAGTAGATATCAACGGATTGAAGAATTGCATTTTGCAGATGGCACTGTAATTAATTCCACCAGTCTTGAATCGCAACTCGGTTTAGCGATTTCGGAAGGAAGTTCCGGTAATGACAGCCTGATTGGTTCTTCAATAAATGATGAGATCTATGGCAATGCCGGGGCAGATACGCTTAGAGGTGAAGCCGGAGCAGACATTATATGTGGTGGAGATGACGCCGACGTTATTTTTGGAGGATACGGTAACGACACATTAGAAGGCGGAGCCGGCAATGATTCACTTGATGGAGGGCAGGGTTCAGTTAACGGCAATGGTTCAGACCGGTTCATATTAAATGTTGGCAGTGGTCAGGACACGGTTTTTGATTATGATTACACCAGCGGAGTAGTTGACACGGTTGAATTTGGCGAGGGTCTGCTTGTAGCAGATATTCAGCTTAGCAAGTCCGGAAACAATTTAATCATTGGATTTAGCGGCACAACAGACACGCTTACGATCAAGGATCGGTTTGCATACAGTTATTATTACAACATCGAGCAATATCAGTTTGCCGATGGCACCATTTTGAGCAGTGCGCAGTTAGAGGCATTGGTGCCGGTAAGTATTCTGGGTGGTACAGGCAATGACAGTCTTTTAGGCTCCTCAGTGAGCACGACAAACGATGCGATTTATGGGTATGAAGGCAATGATGTCATTAACGGCTATTACGGGAATGACACGATAGATGGCGGTTCCGGGAACGACAGTGTGTTTGGCAGTTACGGAGATGACACGATATATGGTGGAGCCGGAGCAGATACCCTTTGCGGAGATGATATAAGTGATCCAACCAGTATAACCGGATCAGACGTAATTTTTGGCGGCGCCGACAACGACGTTATTTATGGCGGCCGTGGCAATGATACGCTGGATGGCGGCACCGGCAATGACTACCTCGACGGTGGTTATTCCACGTATTCGAGTACCGGAACAGACCGGTTCATATTAAATGTTGGCAGTGGTCAGGACACGGTTTTTGATTATGATTACACCAGCGGAGTAGTTGACACGGTTGAATTTGGCGAGGGTCTGCTTGTAGCAGATATTCAGCTTAGCAAGTCCGGAAACAATTTAATCATTGGATTTAGCGGCACAACAGACACGCTTACGATCAAGGATCGGTTTGCATACAGTTATTATTACAACATCGAGCAATATCAGTTTGCCGATGGCACCATTTTGAGCAGTGCGCAGTTAGAGGCATTGGTGCCGGTAAGTATTCTGGGTGGTACAGGCAATGACAGTCTTTTAGGCTCCTCAGTGAGCACGACAAACGATGCGATTTATGGGTATGAAGGCAACGATATCATCAATGCCTATGCCGGAAACGACACGGTATACGGCGGCGCCGGGAACGACAGTGTCGCCGGTGGGGACGGCAACGATGTGATCTATGGCGAAGCCGGGGCTGATACCCTGTATGGCGGTGCAGGTAGCGACAACTATATCGTGGGAACAGGAGAAGGACAGGATATTCTTAATAATTATCATACCGATACCACGGCCGTGGATACGCTGGGGTTCCAGAACAATATCCCCAAGGAAAATCTCTGGTTCTCGACCTCGGGCAATGACCTGCTGATTACCGTGGCAGGCAGCGATGACAATGTCACGGTCAAGAACTGGTATTCGGGCGCCAACTACACCTTGGATACGATCACAGCCTCGGGGTATGTTTTGCCGTACGCCCAGGTGCAGCAGTTGGTGAATGCCATGGCGGCCTTCAGCGTGCCTGCCGGAGCCGGTAATTATATTCCGCAGGAGGTGCAGGACCAATTGGCGCCTACCTTAGCCAACACCTGGCAGCCTGGGTCATAAGGATCAATATCTCTAGGAGCTGAGAGCATCTGTCTGCTCCTTGAGAAAGACCAGGCAGGTGAAAGCATAGGCACGACGTGATGTTCGTATACGCTGTAGTATTTGACTATACATGCCGAAGGTATATACTATATGATATATATTCGGAGGTCGACCATGGACAGAGCAAAACTGTTTAAGAACGGAAAGAGTCAGGCAGTGCGATTGCCGAAGGAATATAGTTTTCAAGGAAGCGAGGTCTATGTAAAAAGATTCGGCCGGACCGTATTGCTGATCCCCAAGGATGATCCCTGGGAAATGCTGGTAAGCAGTCTGGAGCTTTTCAGTGACGATTTTATGGATGAGCGTTTGCAACCGGACTGGCAAACCAGGGAAGGTTTGTAATGCGCTATTTGTTGGATACAAACATCTGCATCTATATCATAAAACAGCGTCCCATCAATGTTATCAAACATCTCAAGGCTCAAGTGGTAGATGATGTTGCGGTTTCATCAATTACCTTGGCAGAGCTTGAGTATGGCGCTGTCAAGAGCAGTCGGCCTTCTCAGAATAAAGAAGCGTTACTGGCCTTTATGACGCCGTTGGAGATTTGCTATTTTGATGACCATGCAGCACTTCACTATGGTGCAATACGGGCGGAGTTGGAACGCAAAGGAATGCTTATCGGGCCGATGGACATGTTGATCGCCGCGCATGCCCGCAGTCTTTCGCTCACTCTTGTAACCAATAATATGCGCGAATTCAAGAGAGTCCCTGATCTTAAGCTAGTAGACTGGACCATTGAAAAACACAAGGCGTAACAAGTAATGCATCATGCTGAAGTATGATAGAGTACATCGTTAATAGAATAACCTAAGGGGACTGCTGAAATAGAATGCGTATCTTGTTTTTGCATCGTAATTTTCCAGGCCAATTCCTTCATCTATTGCCATTCTTCGCCAAAGATCCTGGCAACCAGGTGGTCTTCATCACGGAACGTAAAGACCGCTCGCTTCCGGGGATCACCAAGGCCGTCTATGAACTGAAGCCCCGCGACCAGTCCCATACCCACCGCTATATCCGGGGCTATGAGGATTCGATCCTGCATGGTCAGGCCGCGGCCAAGGTCGGGCTTGACCTAAAGGCCAAGGGTTTCGTGCCGGACGTTATCTACGGACATACCTGGGGACAGACCCTGTTCATGAAAGATATCTTTCCGGACACACCGCTGGTGGGGTACTTCGAGTGGTTCTACCGCGCGCATGGCTCGGATGTGGATTTTGATCCGGCCAACCAGGTAAACACCGATAAAGAGGCGCGGGTGCGCATCAAGAACTCTAACATCCTTGTGGACCTCTATACCTGCGATAAGGGGATATGCCCGACGCAGTGGCAGCTTGAGCAATTTCCGCCCGAGTTCAGGCACAAGATCGAGGTGATGCATGACGGCATAAACACGGATTATTTCAAGCCGGACCATGGATCTAAGCTGGTCTTGCCGCAGATAGGGCTGGATTTGTCCAGTGCGCGGGAGATTGTCACCTATGTATCGCGGGGCCTGGAACCATATCGTGGCTTTCCGCAGTTCATGGCAGCGGTGGCCATGATTCTGGAGCAGAGGCCGGAATGCCATATCGTTGTCGTTGGCGATGACAAGGTTTACTATGGCAGCCAACTGCCCGCCGGAAAGACCTACAAGCAACTGGAGCTTGAAAAACATTCACTGGATTTGAACCGAATCCATTTCACGGGCTATATCCCCTACGATTATTATCTCAAGATCATCCAGGCCTCATCGGCGCATGTGTACCTTACTTATCCGTTTGTGCTGTCCTGGTCCCTCATGGAGGCCATGTCAACGGGATGCCTGGTGTTGGCCTCTGACACGGCACCGGTAAGGGAATTGATCAAGGACGGTTATAACGGCATATTGGTTGATTTCTTTTCACCCTCACAGATCGCGGACAAGGTCAATGATGCCTTGGACCACCAGAATGATATGCGGGAGTTGAGGCGCAATGCCCGTCAGACGATAATCGATGGGTATAATCTGAAGGATTTGCTGCCCAGGCAGGTCAGGCTCTTGCGAGGAATGGCGGGAGGGAAAAATTAGCATGAAGAAGGTTCGGATCGTAACCGCCACGGCCAGGAACCAGGTCGAGTTTGTGCATAATACTCTTTTGGGCCAGTCGCTGGCCTTGTTCCCCAGGCAATCCGATATGGAAGTCACGGTCTTTTTCAATAATACCGGCCAGCGGCGCAGGGGCTTGGGCGCCATATACAATGCATTCCTCAAGACTGAACATGCGCATGAGATCCTGCTCTTTATCCATGACGATGTTTATGTGCACGACTGGCACTTGGCTAAGCGTTTGAACGACGCCATGGAAAACTTCGATGTTGTGGGCCTGGCTGGCAATTCCAATCCTGATTTCGATGAGCCATCCTGGGCCTTGGCCTGGAACAGGCAGAAGCATCCGCAAGGCCGTCAACCGCGCGAACATTTTTCAGGGGTGGTAGGCCACCTGATACACGGCCGCACACACATCTCCGACTATGGTCCGACCCCTCAGGCATGCAAATTATTGGATGGTTTGTTCTTGGCGGTGAACACGGAAAAGATCCTCGCGGCTGAAGTCATGTTCGACCCGCAATTCGATTTCCATTTTTACGATCTGGATTTCTGCCGTCAGTGCCTCGGCCGCGGATTGTGGTTAGGTACCTGGCCCATCGCCGTCACCCACGGCAGCCGGGGTGCATATAACTCCCCGGAATGGAAAGCCGTGCGGGATTTGTATCTGAACAAATGGGGGGACCGGATTTGAACCGGTGAATTACGGTTTTGCAGACCGTGGCTTATAACAATAATTTACAGCCCATAGGAAAGTCCTGCTCATTCGTATAGTAAAATCTTCCGGTGGGACATATTTGAGGGCCTATAAATTAGAGAGATTAGTATTGATGAAAGAAAAGCCCCGGTACCCCAACGGGTACCCCAGGGCCTTGGTGGAAAACCTGTAAACCTTGGCGGTCCCAAGGGGATTCGAACCCCTGTTACCGGCGTGAGAGGCCAGCGTCCTAACCCCTAGACGATGGGACCGTACCGTCTGGCTGGGGGACTAGGATTCGAACCTAGATCGATGGAGTCAGAGTCCATTGTCCTGCCGTTGGACGATCCCCCAGCGTTGAATCCTTCTAACGGTTGGGTTGGGGCTTGTCAAGTGTTTTTGGCCATGTTCTTCCTCAGGTACGAGCCCGCCGGTTCAAGGCCTGAGGGACATGTCCGTATGGAATTATTGGTTCAATCTCGGGGCCTTCATGACATTGTCCATGAAGAACTCCACTTGGCGGACCATGTTGTCGTGCGAGACGATCCTCGGGTCCATCAGGTCGTAATCCAGGATCAAAAGCGGGATCTTCTTTGCGCGGCACTTCTCTCTGAGGATGCCGTTCATGGCCTGGCCGGTCTTGCAGCCTACGTGGTTGGCCACCCACACCATGTCGAGGTCGAACTGCTTAACCATGCGGAAGATGTCGTCCAGATAGTTTTCGGCCGGACCCCTGGTGTGGCGCACCATGGGGCCCTGCAGGATGGTGCGGCTCAAGCCCCTGAGCATGGTCTCTGGGCTGGTGGTGTCGATGGGTGCGTGGTGGTTGTAGGTCATGCTGTCATTGATCATAATGAGGCCATAGGTCTGCTCGGCCCATTTAAACAGGTCCACGAAATGGCAGAAGGGCGGATTCCAGAGCACGGCCCGGTAGCGTTCGTGCTTGGTGGCGGGTTCGCCCTTTTCCAGGTTTTTGCGCGCCAGTTTCACCAGGCGTTCGTAATGGTTGACGGCCTTGGGGTGCCCGGGCGTGACATTGAAATGCCAGAGGTGGCTTAAGATGACGGCCTCGCCCGCCAGCGGCGCGGGCCGGGCGCGGATCATGTCCCAGAGCTCAAGCTCCAGCTCCAGCATGCGGTTGCGGCCCCGGCAGATTTCTCTGAGCCTGTCCCAGTCCATGCGGCCCGGCGTATGCTCTTCCAGCCAGGCGATCATAGCCTTGAGGTCACGCGCGAAGTGCTGTTCGGCGCGTTCATTATAGAAATGAAAGGGTGCGTCCAGCCGGTAGATGGGCAGCCGGTACTCGCGCTGGATCATGGCATAGGACCCGGCCCCGGCATCGCAGGGCATGTTGGAGCTCACGATGGCCACACCTTTGGGTATATGCCTCTTGAGCACCATGCCCACTGCGGCCTTGGGCAGACTGCAGGCGTCCGGATTGAGCCCCGCGTTCTCGGCCGCGTCGATGTACTGCAGGTCGGCCTCGGGTTTAAGGATCGGCAGCATGATGCCCATGATCTCCATGATCCAGGCCTTCAAACCCATGGCACCCGCGATGTCCGAGGGCACCAGGTCCTCGTTGATGATCATGCTCTCGAGATGATACGCGATGTCGTGCAGCTGGTCCACCACGGCCACGGCAATGGAATGCACGGTCAGGCACAGCGCCTCGTGGAATATCCCGGTGCGCCCGCGCGCCATCCGGTTCATCAAACCGTTGACCCTCAAGAGGATGAAGATCCAGGGGTAGTGGACCAGCAGCCGGATCAGCGCCAGCGGCCCGCGCCTCAAGATCAATCCCAGGATCAGCTTCAGGATGGAAAGCCACGTCAGGGCCCAGTACTTTACGAACACCCGCGCGTCGATCAGGTTCCTGGACGCGATCAGGTACCCGGCCAGCGAATGGCGCCAGAATCCTTTTGTCTCATCCAGGACCTTGACCAGCACCAGCCGTGCATCCGCCAACACATCCTTCATAGCGGACCTCCCCCCAAAAGGCTCGCCTCAATCGCCCACTGCCTTAGCCCAGGAGGGGAGGATGGGTCCGCGGGCGATTAGAGGCGGCCATGTATCATGATCAAGCGCCTTTGCGGCGGGCGAAGACGGCCGCGCCCAGGGCGCCGATGATCTGCGGGTCAACCGGCAGCGGGGCAACCTCCATGTCGATGATCTTGGTGAGCGCCTTGATCAGTCCCTGGTTCTTGGCGCAGCCGCCGGTGACGGTCACCTGCGGCCGCATGCCGATGCGTTTGAGCAAAGAAAAACAGCGCTTGGAGACCGCCTGCTGGATGCCGGCCGCGATGTCCTCGGGCGGGTTGCGCTTGGCCAGCAGGCTGATGACCTCACTTTCGGCGAAGACGCTACACTGGGCCGTGACCGGGATGACCTTCTTGGCCTTCAGGGACAGGGCCGAAAACTCGTCCAGCTCCATGCGGAAGATGCGGCTCATGGCCTCGAAGAAGCGCCCCGTTCCGGCCGCGCATTTGTCGTTCATGGCGAATTCCAGCACCGCGCCTTCGCCGTCCAAAGAGATGGTTTTCACGTCCTGGCCGCCGATGTCCACGATGGTCTTGATGGAAGGCGCTACGGAGAACGTGCCCATGGCGTGGCAGCTGATCTCCGAGATGTTCTCGTTGGCAAACACCACCTCGTTGCGGCCGTAGCCGGTGCCCACCAGGTAGCTCAGGTCCTTGTAGCTCGCAAGCCCCGGGACTAAAGCGCAGGCTTTTTCCAGGGCCTGTACCGAGGTCACCTCCGGGTCGATTTCGCTGGGGACGATGATCGATGCCACCATAGCGCCGTTTTCGTCCAGGATAACCGCCTTGCCGGTAGTGGAACCCACGTCGCATCCGCCGAAATATTTTTTTGCCATAGTCTTCTCCCTGCTAATATAAGGTTGTTTTAGTATCTAGATATCAAGCATCCAGCCCTTGCCCTGTATTCTGGCAATCCCCCTGGCCGAGGAAAGAAATGCGGATCTGAACAGGTCGCTCATGAGGGCCTGTTTGACCGGAGCGAGTCTTAAGAATGCCCCGATGAATATTCGCATATATTTCTGGGTCATACTCTGAGGGTTGTCGAAGATCTGATTCTGGAGATTCCCCCTTTCAAGACTGAGCAGGATGATTCTCTCAAAGGTCGTTTCCGGGTGGATGACCCTGGTGCCGCGGTTTACCATGCCAATGGCGTCGGTTGGGCACTTCAACGCGCATACCCCGCAACCCACGCACATCCTTACATCAACCGTGGCCTTCTTCTTTTTCTTCTTGCGGGGGTCATTGGCGGAAATCAGACTGGTTGCATTGACCGGGCATACCTCCACGCATTTTCCGCACCCTGTACACGCGGCGTCATCAATGACGGAGATGAAATTGGAGGTGACCGCGCTGTTCATAAAGCCGAACTTGTTCGCCCCTGCCAGATAGTTGCAGCAGCATTTGCAGCAGTGGCAGACGACCATCGGGTTTCTCTTCGTGTTATCGGCACAGAAGACCAGGCCGAGTTCTTTCGAGCGGGCAAAGTTATCGAGCATCTCGGATTTCGAAACTTCCCTGCCCATGTTATGTCTGATCAGATAATCCGCGCCTATGCCGATGGCGCTGCAGTTATCCAGGGGGGCATCGCATTCCTTCTCCCCATTATGAAATTTTTCATTCCTGCAGGAACATAACCCGATGGCGAATCTGTGTTCATTCCCGATCAGCGCTGAGGCCTTTTCATAATCCATGAACTCGATGTGTTCACTCGGCCTTATGGTTTCTTCCACCGGGATCACGCGCATGATGGAAACCTGTTCGTCATGGGAGAAGTTTGCCGGGTAGAAGGCCGTGAAATAGTCCTGGAACAGTTTTGCGCATTCCTTCTTGTTGTGGTTGTTTCCGGTTCTCATCATGGTGAATTCGAACAACCCGATGAGCAGAGGAGACGGCATGAAGTAGCAGCGTCCATCGTTTTCATTGTACAGGTCCAATAAGAGGCCCTTATTACTCAATCTATCCAGAATGCCGTGCAAACGGGTCTGTTCGACACCCGTTACCCGGGCAATTCGATCGATCGTGGAGAGGGTGTACGGCATCCTGATTACGACTTCAGCTTCTTCCGGGGTATAGAGCTCTTTCAAGATGCTATGAAAGGTCTCGTTCCAGGGTGCTCGCACCGTCAGATTGTCTATCTTCTTGCTCAGTGAATGATAAACGGTGCCTTCATCGGTCATTATCATCTTGTCGCTCCTCATTGATCCAGGCGCGGGGCCTTCATGACATTGTCCATGAAATGCTCCAACTGCCTCACCATGTTGTCGTGCGAAACGATGCGCGGATCGGAGAGATCGTAGTCCAGGATCAGAAGCGGGATGCCCTTGTCGCGGCATTTCTCGCGCAGGATGCCGTTCATGGCCTGGCCGCCCTTGCAGCCCACGTGGTTGGCGACCCACACCATGTCGAGGTCGAACTGCTTGACCATGCGGAAGATGTCGTCCAGGTAGTTCTCGGCCGGGCCGCGGGTGTGGCGCACCATGGGGCCCTGCATGACGGTCCTGCCGTAGTCCCTGAGCATGGTTTCGGGGCTGGTAGTATCGATCGGCCCATGGTGGTTGTAGGTCATGCTGTCGTTGATCAAGGTCACGCCGTAGGTGCGCTCGGCCCAGTTGAAGATGTCCACGAAATGCAGGAAGGGCGGGTTCCACAGCACGGCCCGGTACCTTTCGTTCGGCGTGGCGGGCGTACCGTTCTTGATATTCCGGCGCGCCAGGGCCAGCAACCTTTCATAATGCCTGACCGAGTCCGGGTGTCCGGGCGTGACGTTGAAATGCCACAGATGGCTCAGCCATACGGTCTCGGCCGTCAGCGGTGCCGGTCTGGTCCTGATCATGTCCCACAGCTCGGTTTCCATCTCCAGCATGGCGTTGCGGTTTGCGCAGATCTCACGGAAGCGGTCCCAATCCATATGTCCGGGGGTATGCTGCTCCAGCCAGGTGATCATGCCCATGAGATCTTTGGCGAAGAGCTTCTCGGCCCGCTCGTTGTGGAAATGGTAGGGGGCGTCCAGACGGTAGGTGGGGATGCCGTAGGTGCGCTGGATGAAGGCGTATGAGGCCGCGCCGGCGTCGCAGGGCAGATTGGAGCTCACCATGGCCACGCCCTTGGGCATATGGCCCTTGATGACCATGCCCACCGTGGCCTTGGGCAGGCTGCACGAGTCCGGGTTCATGCCCGCGTTCTCGGCCTCGTCGATGTACTTCAGGGTGCCCTCGGGGGTGAGGATGGGCAGGACGATGCCCATGGCCTCGAGCAGATAGCAGTTCAGGCCCATGGCGCGCACGATGTCGCTGGGCACCAAGTCCTCGTTGATGACCATGCGTTCGGGATCGAAGAGCATGTTTCTGAGCTGGTCGATCACGCCCACGGCCACGGTATGCACCGTTAGGCAGATCGAATCGTGGAACACGCCCGTCCGTCCCCGTACCAGGCGCCGCATCAATCCGTTGACTCTGAGCAAGGTGAAGATCCAGGGATTCTTGATGAGCGCGCGGATAAGGCCTAAGGGGCCGAGCTTGAACAGGGCCTGTCCCACGATGAACTTCAGGATCGCTATCCAGGTCAAAGCCCAGTACTTGATGAACACCGCCGCATCCCTGGGTTTGGGCCGGCCGGCAAGATACCCTGCCAGGCTTTCATTCAACAGCACTTTCAAGATCTCAGTGGCAGGGGTAAGCCGCGATTTTGTCTTGGTGATGAGGGTATCGATCTTCATGCCGGCCTCCTTATTTACCCATGCTCTCGATAAAGGCCTGCACCCTGGTGCGCAGCTGGCCTTCGCCTCCCAGGCGGTATTCCCGTTCCAGCTTCAGAACCGGGATGCCTTTGTCGCGTAGCGCCGTCACCAGCGGCATGGAATCCACGCCCCACAGGTCGCAGAACTTGATGATTTCGATCACCACGCCGTCCACCTGGTATTCCTTGACGATGTCGATGATGGTGGCGAGCCGGCGATCGAAGTCCTCCATCATGCGCGGGCACAACGTCTTCTTGAAGGAGTACTCCGCCAGGGTTTGGTAGGGATCGCCGTGACTTAAGTCGATGGGTCTGAATCCGGGTATGGTACCGGTACAGAAGCGGTCCGCCACCACCAGGCCACCCTGCGACTCGATGACCTTGATGAACTCGGGGTCGTGCAAATGGCCGCCCACCAGCATCAGGCGCGCGCGGTATTTCTGGATGCCGTCGCGCTGTTCCAGTTCCTGCTCGAAATCCTTGATAAGGGGCATGATCAGGTCCTTGGGCGAAGACAAGGCGGCCATGACCATCTGATGAAACTCGGTGCCGGTGATGGGCGGGTTGGGCCTTTTCCGCTGCTCGCCAATAGTGCGCACGGCCGCGGCAAAGGCGTTCCATTCAGCCATGGCCTTGTTCAGCGAGGCCTCGCTCATGTCCACGCCGAAGGCTTGGGCGAGCTTGTCGGAGAGGTTCTTGAGCTCCTCGGCCATCCAGGCCAGCGTATCCGCGTTCACCTTGCGGGGCACGTCCAGGATATGGTTGAAGGCCGGGTGTTTGAGGTACTCGAAATTGTCAAAGAGCCGCTGCATATGCGCGCAGGAGGGCACGAAGACCCATCCCCGGATCTGGTCGTAGCGTTCATCCAGGGCGAATTCCAGGATGCTGCGGGCATACGAGCAGACGAAGCTCGACAGATAGTTGTCCGCGATCTCGGTGCCGGCCACCCCGGGCGCGCGCAAACGCACCGGGAAGAGTTTGTCCGCCATGAGCAGGGCTTCAGGCACGAAGGAACAGGAATATCCGATCGGTATGCGTCCCGCCGAGGCCGCTTTCTCTACCAGCTCGTTCTGTGGGCTTTCCAGGAGTTCTTCGAAAATTTTCATGATTTTGCTGGGTTTGGTCATATAAGCTCTCCCTCTTCATTCAATTGACATACACGCAAAAGCCGCCCGCTAAGCACCCGGTCCCCTTGCCCCGTGGGAGGCTTAAGGGGGCTAGCTCTCCATGCATTACGGTTCGCGGCCGTCGAACCGTAATGCACGTCCCTTGGCCCCCTTTCGCCGGATGGGGAAAATGGCACGGAAGATGGAGGCGGTCTAGGGTTGCTTCCTCAATATATTTTTTCGCCTGGTTCCAGATCCCCGAACAGGCGTGCGAAGATCGTGTTGTAGAGTGTCAGGATCAGCGGGTTTCCGTACCACCATGAAACCGACAAGGCCTTTTGCGGGCAGATGTTCTGGCAGTGGTAACAACGGATGCACGTGCCATCCAGAACGGGGTAGGGTGAAAGCGTAATGCTCTTCACCGGGCATTCCTTGGCGCAGATCTGGCATTGGTTGCACAGGCTCTGATCCAGCTTGGGCTTGGGCAGGATGATACGCAGCAGCCAGGGCTGCGCGATCAGACCCACCAGGGGATAGAACCCCAGGGGGGCTTTCAGCGCATCCTTGCGGCTTTCCGGCATGACGCCGGAGGCCCCGTCTGAGAGGTGTTTATCCAGTGCCAGGGCGTAACTTTTGGCCTTGAGAAGGTCGTCTGCGTTGGGGCGGTTCGGCAAGCGGCCGATCAGACAGGGCGCCGGGTGATGCACCTGGCCGCGGCCCATGAAGCCGCCGATCACCGTGCCGCCTTTGGCGCGCAAGCTTTTCGTGAGCTCGAAGAGGACGCGTCCCGGCGCCCCGCCGGCGGTGGCGAAGACAAAACACGGTTTGCCGTACAGCGCCGGTATGGTGCGCAGCCAGTCCTTGACCGGTTCAGGGGCATGGCTTTCGAAACACGGACTGCCCACGCCCAGCACATCGGCGCCCTTGATGTGGGCCGGCATGGCATCCTGCATGGACAGGACCTGCACGGTGTGTTTTTTTTCACGCAAAGCCCCGGCCATGGCCTCGGCGGTTTTTAGGGTACCCCCGGTCTGGGAAAAGTAAATCAAGGTGATATTCATCTTATCCCCCCCTTCTTACATGGTTACTAACATCATGACAAAAGGTTCAATTTATTCAGCACGCCGGCCACGGCGCCCAGCGAAAGCGATGTATCGGGCATGCCGGTCAGGGTCTGCCCCTTGAAGTCGAAGTCGTGGATGAGATTATCCTCGAAGATCCAGCCATAGATATCCAGGGGTGTCCGGGTTTTGATATCGTTCACCTCATCGACGCTCTTTACGCGGTTCAACACCAGGCCCATGCTGGAAAAGTTCACGGCGCGGTTGTCGGTGGCCACATGGGCGATGGTGTTGGCCACGCCCACGCCCTTGGCCGAGGTGTCCGAGACCAGCACCAGGTGGTCGACCTTCTTCATGACGCGGCGGTTGATCTGCTCCACCCCGGCCTCGCCGTCGATGAGCACGATATCGAACTTGCCGGCCAGGTCGGCGATGATGTCCTTGAGCAGGTTGTTCACCCGGCAGAAGCAGCCCTCGTCCTCGGGTCTGCCGATGGCCAGGAGCGAAAAGCCGTTGCCGGTCTCCAGGGCCTCGAAGAGCTCGTAGTCCAGGCGCTGGGCCGTAGCGCGTTTGTCTTCGGGTTTGCCCTTCTGGATGTCGGTGATGAGGCCTTTGCGGATGTCATCCACGGTCTTGCGCACCTTTAGCCCCAAGGCCGTGGCCAGACCTACGGCCGGGTCGGCGTCGATGGCCAGGATGCGGCGACCGTTCTTTTCGGCCAAAAGCTTGACCATCAGGGCCGAAACCGAGGTTTTGCCCACGCCGCCTTTGCCGCACAATGCCATGATCATGGTGTCATCCATGGTGAGCCTCCTTTTTCTTCTGCATGAGTTTTTCGCGCATGGCCTTGAGCTCGGTGGCCTCATCGCAGACGGACTGGTAGTCGCAGGTGTCGCACTCGAAATCCATCTCCGAAGCCATCTTGTTCATGGCGCCGATGATTTTCTCAGCCCCGGAAGTGATCTCCTTGAGCTTGATCACATCCTCTTTGCTGGAGGTGATATAGAAAACCTCCACGGACTTCACATAGGGCTGAGAGGAGAACAACGTCATGAGTGATGATCCCAGGATGCGGGCGTTGAAACCATCCAGAAGCGCCGCGGTGCTGATGCGGCACCATTCGCGCATGAACTGAGAGACCGCGCGCAGCATGAAGCCTTTCAAGTCTAGGTTGTAGCGCAGGTAATCCAGGTCCTTGTGCCGGTCATAGGCGTTGTCCTCATGGAAGCCTTCCACCCCGGCCAGCACGACCTTGCCGAAGGGCAGACTCAGGCCTCTGCTCTCGGGAAAATCAGGACCCACCAAAGTGATGCGTCCGTCGTTCACGAGGTCGAGCTGCTCGGTCCAGAGCAGGCAGGACACGGATTCCTTTTCCGGGCTGCCCAGCTCCAGACCCAGGTCTTCTTTCAGCACGATGTTGCGTGGCCCGCCCGCGGGCCAGACGGGGCTGCCGTTCTTGTCCCAGGTTGCGCCGGGCTTCAGCCGGCCCATGAAATCCCGCAGCGCGGCGATGGTGTCGATGAATAGCTCCACGGTCCTCTTAGCCCGCCTGGCTAGCGGCCTGGCGCGCCAGGATGGCCGCGCCCAGGGCCCCGTTGATCTGGGGGTCGGCATCCAGGCGGACGATGGAGACCCCCAACGCATCCTCAAGTGCCTTGAACATCCCGGGGTTTTTGGCCACCCCACCCGTGAAGGCCACATCGGGTTCCATCTGGATGCCCTTGGCGAGCGAGGCCACGCGGTGCGCCATGGCTTTGTGCAAACCGCTGACGATATCGGACAGTTCCCGGCCGTCGTTCACCAGCGAGACGATCTCGGTCTCGGCAAAGACCACGCACTGGTTCGAGAGCGTGGCCGGGGACCGCGACGCAAGCGAGAGCTCGCCCATGGTTTCCAGGTCCAGACCCAGTGCCGCTCCCATGATCTCCAGGAAACGGCCCGTGCCGGAGGCGCACTTGTCGTTATAGGCATAGCGCTGGATTGTGCCGGTCTCGTCGAGCCGGATGGCCTTGGCGTCCTGGCCGCCGATGTCGACCACGGTTCGGATGCCCTTATGGTGCCAATGCGCGCCGCGGGCATGGCAGGCGATCTCCGATTCCACGGCCTGCGCAAAGGGGATATGATTGCGGCCGTAGCCGGTGCCGATGCAGTAGGCGATCCTGTCATTGGCTATACCCGCCTTGGAAAGCGCCTGATCCATGACATCCCGGGCCGACTCTTCCGGGTCCGGCCGCACGCGCATGACGTGCGCGGCCAGGATAGTATCGTCTTCCATGATGACGGCCTTGGCCGTCAGCGAACCGATGTCAACTCCTGCTACGATCATACTGGTCTCCTTATCATGAACCGGCGCATTTTTCACGGGCAATGACAGCCGCGCCGAGCGCCCCAACGATTTGCGGGTCCTGACGTAGCCGCTTGACGCCGGTGCCCAGAAGCCGTTCCAGGGCCTTGACCACGCCGACATTTTTGGCCACGCCTCCGGTCATGCAGACCTCGCGTTCCACGCCCACGGCGCGCGCCAGGATGGAGACTCGGTTGGCCATGGCCTCGTTGACGGCCGCGCCGATGTCCGTCACCGGGATATCGGCGTTGAGGAGCTGGATGACCTCGGCCTGGGCCCAGACCGTGCAGGTGGATGAGAGCGTGAGCGCGGTAGAGGCCCTCTCCGAAAGCAGACCCAGCTCGGCCAGATCGACGCTGAGGATCCCTGCCATGACCTCCAGGAAGCGCCCGGTGCCGGCCGCGCACTTGTCATTGGTGATGAAGTTGGCGACCTTGCCGTCGGCGCCGATGCGGATGGCCTTGCAATCCTGGCCGCCGACGTCGATCACGGTGCGCACGCCGGGAATGAGCCACTGCGCCCCTCTGGCATGGCAGGTGATCTCGGAAACCGCCGCGCTCACGAAGGGGATGCGGTTGCGGCCGTAACCCGTGCCGACACAGCCCGCGAGGTCGACCTCGCGGATGCCCGCATGATCCAGGGCCAGCCTGAATACCGCCTGCGCGGATTCCTCGGGCCGATCCTTGGCGCGGATGACCGCCTGTCCGAGGATCTTTCCACCGTTCAAGACAACCGCCTTGGCGGTCAACGAGCCGACATCGCAACCGGCAACAATCATGATGCTATCCTCCTTACATGGATAAACTCCGAGAATCGCTCCCGAACGGCCTCCCAGGAAGCCACGCGGTCATCGAAGGCGTCGCAGTACAGGACCAGCGTCGGTATGCCGTGGCGTTCCGTATCGCGCTGCAGGAGCTTGATGTTGCTCCACGTGTTGCGGCAGCCCATGGTTCCGATATAGATGATGAAGTCCGGCTTGACAATTTGCGAGATACCGATCGTATCATCCAGCCACATGTGGGGGGCGTCATAGGGCCCGCGTATCTGTTTGATCATGGGCATGCGCGAGTTCTGATCCGCGAGTGAATCGATCATGGCATCCAAATCCATGTCGCTCACCCCATAGCCTTCCTGCTCGCGGCCCCTGGCATAGGGCATACCGTTCTGCCAGAAGGTGAACAGCAGCGATCCGAGATGGCTGATCTCGAATTCATCGAAGAATTCCCACAGGCGCGCATCGGTGGTGTAGTGGTCGACATAGCAGCACAACGCCCGGGCTTTTTCCTTGCCGGACCTGGTCCCAGAGATATTTTTCCTGGCATTGTCCTTGGCCTTTTCCAGCATGGCCTCGAGCAGCGCGGTGTATTGCGGGGTTCCGCCCATCATGAACTTGCCGCCGTAGAGGAAGAGGTCATAGATGCTGGGCACCGGCGAAGGCCTGAGCTGGATGAGATCGGAGAGCTCGCAGGAGATCTCGTCCTGGCGCTTCACCTCACGAATGACGCTGCGCAGGCGTTCCAGATCGATCTTTCGGCCGGTATGCTCCTCCAGGAAGGCGATCATGTTGTGGAAGTCCTGGCGGTGGTAGCGCTGGGAGCGCTCCCCGGCGACCGCTTGCGGGTGGTTGAGCTGGTAGAAGGGCAGGTCGAGCCAGGCCGAGGCGAAGGCGAATGAGTTGGCGTTGGTGTCGCAGACGCCGGGCGTGTCGCAGACGATGAAATCAGGACTGGCCCCCATGCCGGCCAGGTAGGCGCCCAAGGCTCCGCGCTGGGCCGAGCACGAGGTCTCGGTGAAGCCCAGCTCGCAGCAGTAATCGAGAAACTCGGCCGTACCGCGCTTGAGAACCAAAGTCCCGAGGACGCTCAAGGGTTCGAGGCTGAGCGGCACGACGTCGAAGGCGTACAGGACGGGGGTGGCCATACAGAAGGTGGTCATGGCCACTTTCTTGCCCTCGGCATGCGCCGTGGTCAGGCTGTGCAGGTATTCTTCCAGGAGCTTGAGCAGCCTTATGCCGGGTTCTCCTTCCCGGATGATGATATCGAGGACGTCCCGGAAATGGGGTACGTACTCCAGGAGCGCCTCATACTCCTTGCGCGTGCCGTCGGCCGCCAGACTGGCATTGTGGATAATCGTCCAGATGTTCCAGTCATACTGGTATTCCATGCTTTCTTTCTTCATGATCTGCTCCTTACAATGTCATGCTGATGAGCGCGCCCTGCTTGATGCGGTCGCTGTAGATCCGCGAGCGTTCCTTGAGCACGCCGTTGGTGACCCGTTTCTCGATCTCAAGCAGATCGGGCAGGGCGTCCGCATGAAAGAGCGTCAGGGCGTCGATGGCCCGCTGCCGTTCCGCCAGCAGCCGCGCATCGTCTAGGGCGATGGAGCGCAATACTTCCCGTGCGGTCTGTTCCTTGTCTGTCTGGCACATATTGTATCCTCCTTTAAGCGAGGCGTTCTATGAAGGCGTCCACGCGCATCTTGATCCGGCCGGATTCCACCAGCGGTCCGTACTCGCGCTCCATGCGCACGTTCGGGATGCCGGCCTTGGCCAGGTCGCGGGCGAAGATCCCGTTCTCCGAACCGTGCATATCGCAGAAGCGGATGTTTTGCAGGACGACGCCGTCGGCGCGGGTGTCCTTCACGCGCTTGAGGATGAACTCGAGGCGGTCCTTGTAGTACCCGAACATGCGCGGGCAGAGGTTCCGGCTCAGGTAGTGACGGGCCAGCGCCTCTACCGGATCGCCGTCCTCCGCCACCAGCGTGTGGTATGAGCGCGCCCCGAAGCACATCGCATCGCCGACCACCACGGCGCCGCATTCCTCGATCACGCGCACGAAGTCAAGGTCGTCGTTGAGGCTGCCGACCAGGAGCAGGCGTTTGCGGCCGTCCTGGATGGAAGGCAGCTGCTCCAGTTCGGCCACGAGAGCTTCCAGCAGCCGGTTGTATTCGTCGCGCGGCATGGCCGAACCCGCCAGGACAATTGCCAGGGCGTCCTCGCCGCTGATGGGCGTTCCGGCGGCGCGGACCTGGTCGAGCCGCTGCAGCAGCCGCCGTGATGTATTGTACTTGCGGATGTTCTGGCGCATGGCCTCATCCGTGATCGCTCGGCCGAAGTGTTTTTCCAGACTCTCGATCAGGATGCCAAGCTCCTCGACGAACCATCTCAGGCTGTAGTCCGTGCTCTTGTGCGGCACACCGAAGTAGTGGAAGAAGCCGGGCGTGATCCCGGCGATATCCTCGCCGGCCTTGCGCCAGCATTCATCCAGGCGCCGCATGGAATCGCAGCCCGGCGTGATGATGACGCCGTCGAGGAAGTTGTAGACGCCCTCGCCCGCGAGCTGCAGGATGCATTTGGGGAAGCTGCATACCACCGGGCCGTAATAGGTGTCGCCGATGGAGAGCGAACTGATGCCCACGGCCCTGAAGCGCATCGGCAGGATGCCGGCCGCGGCGATGACCTCCTCGGGCAGGAAGGTGCATGGAAAGCCGATAACGGGTTTGCCCGCGGCCTTCCAGGCCTCGATGTACGGATTTTGGATCTCAGAGGCTATCTGACGGAATGTTTCGATCATCGCGCACCTCCTTGGCTCCCGGCCAAGACCGCGCGGAAGCGCTCGAGCGTGGCTTCGTCAGCGCCGGAGAGCAGCGAGGCCAGAGCGTCGATCAGCGAGGGCAAAAGGGCCTCGGCCGCCGGGCGCAGGGCCTCGACGCATTCGGGCAGCAGACCCTCGGCGGCCTCCCGCAGGGCGTCGGCATCGATGGCGTCGCCCCAGGCCCGCGCGAGGTTCGTCAGCAGCGCGGGACGCTGGCTGTGCAGGTCGGTGAGTGTTCTCACGATGATATTGACGATGTCCGCCGCGGTCTGGACGTCAAGATCCGCCAGGGCCTGCTCGAAGACCGTCGGTGCGAGAGCGCTCAGGCTGCGGGCCTTTTTGACCCTGGCCCTCAAACGCGGATTGCTTGCCGCGGCGTAGTTCGCCACCCAGGCCTGGAGAAGCTCCGGATGCTCGTCGAGGACGTCGGTGCTGGCGGCGCCCAAGGCCTCGGATAACTCGGCCAGGGCGACGCGCGTCTTGGCAATGACGTCCGGATCGAGTTGGGCAAAGGCCGTCTTCATGGCCGCCGTCAGCTCGATCCGGAGCAGCGGCTTGCCGGCACGCGCAAGCAGCAGACTACCGGTCTGGAAGCGCCTGAGGATCTCGCTTGCGGTATTGACCAGGCGGCCGACCTCATCGGCTTTGACGGTCTTGAGGACCGAGAGCAGGATGTCGGTGGTGAGGTCGGGTCCCAGACCCGTTGTCAGAGGCCGGATCAGCCGGGAAACACTGCCCAGCGCGGTATTGACGACCGCGATCAGGGATGCCACGAGGCTGACGACCTTGGCCGGGTACTTCCAGATCTCCCGGTTGAAGGTCTCGATGGCATTGAGCGCATAGGGGTCGCAGCCGCGAAGCATGACCATGAGTTCGCCGAAGTCGAGGTTTTCAATGAAGGCCCGCACCTTCTCGCCGCGGTGAGGGTTTTCTTCCGGAACACCCTGGCTATGCGCCTCATTAACCCTGGCGCACAGGAGCGTGATGAGCCTGGCGATGTCGGCCGGCAGGGTCGTTGGCGCGGCCGGATTCGGCGCCGTGGGCGCCGCCGCGGCCTTATCCAGCACCCACGCCAGCGGCGCGAAGAGCTTTTCCTTGATCGTGCCGTGGCCGGACCAGACGCTCACGAGGTTGCGGGCGATGGCCGCTACGAAGCGCGCGACCGGCCTGATATAGGACCGCAGGAAATCGCCGCCGATGCGGCCGATTGTCCCTTGTATCTGCGTTAGGTTATCGATTGTATGCATGCTGACATGTCCTCCGTGTCGAAAAGCCTCATGACCCAAGGCCGAAGCGCTTGAACAGTTTGGCGCTACGCCGCTTGACAAGTCCACCGGCCAGGGAGAAGATCCCCAGCTTCTGATCCAGAACGGCATCCATCAGGTTGAGCGCGGCGTCGTTCAAGGCCGGCTTGTCGAGATTGTCGATTACCCTGGACAGGAAGGCGCTGAGGAGATCCGGGTCCTGCCGGCACAGGGTGTTGAGACCTGCCGTACCGGCGTTGATCACCTTGGCGATAGCGATCGGGCCTTGCTCGAGGACGAAGGGCTTCAACTCCGGCGACTCCGCCAGTACGTCGCGCGCCAGGGATGAGACCGCATTGCCGCAGGACTTGAGCACGGAGCGGTCGACATCGGCCAGGACGCTGCCGATATACCCCTTGAGCAGCCGGGGTGAGAACTTGGCGTGGATGTCTTCCACCAGCTGGGTCATACCGCCGACACAGGCGTTGATCATGGAAGGTATGGCCCCCATGATACTGAAGAGGACCTCGAAGTCCTGCCAGATGAGGTCTTTGACCATCTCGCGGCCTCCGCTTTCCGAGATGTTCCTCAAGTGCCCGCGCAGGATGTCCTTTAAGGTGGGTTTGCTTAGGAGTTCCTTGATCAGGCCGCTCATGGCTTGGCTCCTTCTTTCTCCACCGCCTTTACGAGGTCGCCGAAAAGCGGGGAAACAATGTCGAGAATGGGGCGCAGACGTTTGATCGCCTGGCCTAAGGTGGCCGTATCGATGTCATCCAGGAGCGAGGCAATGAAACCGCGTAGCAGCTCCGGAGAAAACTTGTCATCCATCTGCACCAGGATTTCGTCAAAGATCCGAATCAGCGCATTGGCAATGGCCGGCAGGCCCCCCATCAGCCCCAGGGAGAACTCGAGGTCCTGCCACAGGAAGGTTCGCACCAGCTCACGGCCGGTTTCAGGGCCGTCCATGCTTTTCAGGACGGCGCGCAGGTCATCCTTAAAGGCCGGCTTGTTGATCAGTTCCTTGAGGAACGTGCTGGCCATATCGTGGCCTTGATTTTCATACATAGGCTGCCTCCTTTATTCCAATCCCTTAGATCGAGGTACAATTGAAGAAGTACCTGGCCGCTTCCATCTGGCAGAGCTGTTTGCCGCCCATCCAGAGCTGGATGATCTTGATGTCGCGCCAGTGTTTCTCGATGTCCCATTCGCGGTCCGCGCCGTAGGCGCCCAGCACGTCCATGGCCCGGCCGAAGTTCTCGACCGCTTTGTCCGAGACGAAGTCCTTGATGTTGCGGATCTTGCCGATGACCTCTTCGTCATGGATGGGCAAGCCGTAGGCCTTGTTGCGCCGGTCTCCGATGCAGGCGGCCTCATACCCCACGATGCGGCAGATGTCGATATCGCCGGCGATGCGGCCGATAACCCCTGCCACGGCGTCGTTCTCTTTCAAGGGCCGGTTGCGGTAGGTGCGCGTGGACACGAATTCGTAGAGCCGCTCATAGAGGTTCAGCATGGCCCCGGTTAAAAAGCCGATCGAGGCCACCTGGCCCCAGGGGATGATCTCGGTGAAGGTCTGGGCGTCCAGACCCGGACCATGGGCGCGATACCAGGCGGGCACGCGCACATTGTCGAACCAGATGTCGCTGTTCTTGTCCGCGGCCATACCGGCCTTCTCGTAGGGATTGCCCTCGCTCACGCCGGGGGTGTCCGTGGGCACGAAGATGAGGGCGAAATCGTTCTTGTCGTGTGACCCCGGTTTGGTGGTGCAGGGCACGCCGAAGAGCTTGGACACGCCGGCGGAGTTGGTAGGCCAGAGCTTGTGGCCGTTCACCACCCACTCGTCGCCTTCCAGGCGCGCCGTGGTGCGTAGCGTCTTGCCGCCTAAAAGTCCCATGTTCTCGATGTCGGCCCCACCCTGGGGTTCGGTCATGGTCAGGGCCGAGAAGACCGGATGCTTGGCGTTCACGTACCAGGGGGCGAATTCCCTGGCCAGGCGCCAGTTCACGTGCGGTTCGACCAGGATGGTGGTCAAGGGCCAGATGGTGACCAGGAAGGCCACCGCGATGGCGGTATCGGCCCGGCCGACCTCTTCGCTCAAGGCATAGGCGATGCGGAAGACGTAGTCGGAATGGCCGATGCCCCAGCCGCCGAGTTCCTGGGGGAACATGGCCTTCTGGAAACCCAGGTCGACCATAAGTTTCTGGAAGGCCGGCTCGATGAGCTTGTGCTCCTTCCAGTCTTCATCGTACCGGCGCCGAAACGGGATACAATCGGTGTCCGCCCAGGCGCGTAAAACCTTACGGATATGCTTTTCCATGGGAGAAACCTGTTCCAGGGGGAGAGAAAACTCATCAAAGTGTTTCATGGCTAGACCTCCTTGCAGTCATAGAAGTAACGGGCAATGTCCATCTTGACCGGGACATCGGCGCCCACACCGCACAGCCAGGACTGGATGGTCTTGATGTCGCGCCAGTGCTTCTCGACGTGCCATTCCTTGGCGTAACCGGCCGAGCCCATAAGCTCCATGCCCTTGTTCAGGGCATTCAGACAGGCCTGCTGGATGCGGGAGCCCAGCATCTGGGCGAAGGTGAAGACGCCCGAACCGCCCACGCCCCCCCAGGACTCAGGCTGGGCCATGATATGTGCCATGCTGTAGGCCATGAGGCGCGCGCCCGCGATCTCCTCGGCCACCGTGGCCAATACCGCGGCGCAGAGGGGGTTCTCCTTCATGATGTCCTTACCCTTGATAGTGCGGTTCTCGGCCCAGTTGGTCAGGATCTCGAAGAAGTTCATGGCCCCGCCGATGGAGGTCCCGCCCAGAAGGAGGTTCAGCCAGGCATACAGCTCCGTCACCACGTCCTCGCGGTTGATGAGGTAGCTCTTGGGGATCTTGACCTTGTCCAGGGAGATATCGGTGTTGCGGCAGGCGTTCAGGCCCGTCATCTTCAAGGGCGCACCCTTCTTGACCCCTTTGGCGTCGGCCGGGACAAAGGCCAGACAGGCTCTCCCGCCCTTGTCGCTGCACACGACCCCAAAGAGGTCGGCGGTGAAGCCGGGACCTAAGGGCCGTAAGTTTTTGCCGGAGAGCGTGTAGCCGTCTGGAGAAGCCTTCAAGGTTACGGGCACGGAACGGCCGTTGAAGAGCGCCGTGTTCTCGCCGTCCAGGCCGGCTCCCGGCAGGATCAGGGCCACGTTTTTGAGCTCGTCCGCGAAATAGAGCGGGGCCAGCTCACCCAAGAGGGCTGTGTCCACGTTGGGCTGCATGGTCATGATGGCGAACACGGCGTACTTGAGCGCGGCAATGAAGGCCACGGCCTCGTCCCCGCGGCCGATCTCGGTGAAGACCGTCAGGATGCCCGGCGCGCTGGATGGTTTGTTCCAGCCGTAGCCGCCATGCTCCTCGGGCAGCACCAGGCGTTCGAATCCGATATCCAGGATGAGCTTTTTGCGCTTCTCGACAAAGAGCGTATCGTAACCTTGTTGATACTCCAGCCGGTTGGCCAGAATCTCCTTTTCAGCCCAGGCGCGCGCGGTGGCCGCGAACCCGAGAGCATCGTCATCGACCCAGGATTTGGGATACAGAAATAGATCATCCAGATACTTGTTCATATGACCTCCCTTTGTCATTCTCATCACTAACGGGCGTCAGAACTTTGCATTTCGGCGTTGCTCTTCGTCGAAGTCGCTGCGGCGTACGAGAAGTACGCCTCACTCCTCGACTTCAGTGCGTCTTGAACTGTTTTGTTCTGACGGCCTGTATTCTTAATGCATTCTATTGTCCTGTTGAGCGCTTAACATGACAAACCGGCATATGGCTCTTTACGAGGAATTCTCCGACATGCTACCCTCCTTTTATATTTGTTGTTCAAGGATGTTCCGGCCTTGAGGCGTGAGGAATTGATCGAAGGTCGCCAGGCTGGATGTAATCATGTAGTCGATGGCTTCCTCGCGCGTAAAACGTTTTTCGAACTGAAAACTATGGATGATCTGCATGGCCATGCCGACCACGGCATGGCCGAAGAGATGGGGGTTTATATTATGGATGATGCCTTCATTCAGCCATTCCTGGATATCCTCGGCTAGGTCATCGGCAAAGGTGGTAAACGAACCCCAGGTGATGATGTCGAAGGATTCATCTACCCCGTAACCGCCGCGCAGCATGATGGTCAACAATTGCGGGTTGGTCTCTACGAAATCGAACAGCGCGGTAAAGGTCGCACGGAGCTTGTCGCGTTGCTCGCGTCGGTCCCAAATATTCACCGGCCGCCTGATCTCAAGTATCAATATGCGAAAGGCGTCGAAGTTTTCGCGCGTGATGCGCTCGTAGAGCTCGCGCTTGTCCTTGAAATAGTTATAGAAGGTGCCGGCCGATACATTCGCCGCGCGCACCACGTCCATGACCTGCGTATTGTGATAGCCGCCCTTGCTGAACAGATCGATGGCCGATCTGATGATCTTGTCCAAGGTTTCCTGGCGTTTCTGTTCCGTTGCCTTCGGCATACCTCACCCATGCGTGTATTACGCCGTTATGGTTAAGAAAACAGTAGCTGGAAAAAAGATATCTCCCGTTACAGGGCCAACGGCCCACTATAAATAATGAAACTTCATTACTGATAAACTTTTACAGATGAACTGATTGTATGTCAAGCATGAATTTAGAAAAATTTACTCTCGTTTTAGGGGCCTATGGAATGTTGCGGTGGATAGCGGTGGCCGCAAAACCGCTTGACGGAGAACAGTCTGAGGGTCTAGTGTCACTGTCTTCCGATTACGATAACTATGATGAAGGGGAGATCAAAAGGGATGTTGTTCGCGATTGATACCCTAGAATCTTCAACGGAACTGTCCTGCTTCATACGTGGATCAGTCTTAGCCCTGTTTGGGCTCATCAGTATCATGGAGGTCGCGGAGACAGATATACCGGTGACGGTGTCTCTTTCCCGTGCCAGATCCAATAACGATTTATTTTCCTTCCGTAATCCGAAGCACGATCTTGTAATTCCCATTGATTGATATTTAAATGATTTATACTTAGATCAACAAGTTATCTCTTGGCATACGCCTTGCTGGCTCATACAGCAGCTCTCATATGAAAAGGTGATGTATGAAGGATATGAAGAAGATCGAGGATAAACGACTCGTATTGCTTGATGCCCTTCTTCGTTACGCTAACAAGTCTGGCGATGCCAAACCACATTTTTATCAAGACGAAGCACTTATGAAGCTTGGTGTATGCGAGAATGTTTTCATCGACATGCAGATGGAAATCGGAGATAAATGCTGCCACATGGATGACTGCCTTGATGGAAGAATTCGGTATGCCATCAATACAAACAGATGTTTGGAACTCCGCAAACAGATAATCAAAGCAAACACGGAAAAAATAAAGCATCGTGAAAGTTTGAGTATTACCGTCGTCACGGCATTATATGGTACCCTATTTGCCATTCTCCTCGGTCGATTCATAATGTGATACAATTCCGAAACTTAAAAAAACTATTATACGGCGCATCAGAACAAGGATGACCCGAAGTTCTGATGCGCCGTATAATAGGAGATCTTGTCACCCGGTTCCGGCTTGCCCGCCAACGTACACAAACCAAGGGGACCCCTCTGGTTCATTTAAGAAAGATCTGTTGAATGTTGAGAAACGGCCCCTTCCGCTTCCTTTTCCCGTCTGCAGCCGGTGCAAATGGCTTGGTTGATTTCGATTACCTTTTCTGCGTTTCGCAGCTGTTCCTTGTTGATTTAATCGTAGGAGAGGCCGAAACAATCCTTGACTTAGGTGTATTCATATAAAATAGTTGGCGTATGGCAGATGCCATCATGACCGTGGTGCAGTGCTGGGACGACGGGGTTACCACCGATGCAAGGCTGGCCGATATCCTCAGGCGGCACGGGGCCAGGGCCACCTTCAACCTGAATGCGGGCCTGTACAATCAATCCAGGCGCTTCGACTGGAACTGCCAGGGTACGGAGGTCTGGCGGCTCGGCTGGGAAGACATGCGGTCGGTCTATGAGGGCTTTACCATCGGCAATCACAGCCTGACGCATCCGCTCCTCGACCAAAAACCGATCAAGGCGGCCATGCGCGAGATTTTCGAAGGCCGCGAGCGGCTCCAGCAGTTTTTCGCCCAAGCGGTGCGCGGGTTCGCCTATCCGTTCGGCGCCCATAACGAGGCGGTCAGGAATCTGGTGCGCGAAGCCGGCCACGCATACGCCAGGACTTCTCATAGCATCGATATCCCCTATCCGCCGGCGGATGTCATGACGTTTGACCCATGCACCCATTTCCTGGCCCCGGATTTCTGGTCGCGCTATGAAAAGGCCAAGGGCTGCGGCGTCTTCTACTTCTGGGGCCATTCTTATGAGATGATCACCGAAGAGATGTGGCGCAGCTTTGATGCCATGATCGAGCGCATCGGCGCCGACCCCGCCACACGCTGGGGCGAAATCGGAGATTTGTTCGCCGCGCCGTAGGGAAGCGGGGACAAAGGGGTTTGTTGTCCCTTATGGAGATAATAGGGCTAAGGGGGGAAGTTGTTGAAATAGTAACCAGCTATCCAGAAAGATTTAAATTCAACAACATCCACATCGATCCAAGAGTTCTTTGTATTGAAGGGAGGGTTTATGGACGGTACGTTACTGAAAAAACTGCATAGGCTTGGGGACATTATGAACAACGAGTCGGAATTTCCATTAACCATAATCCGCTGGTACCTCGTGCCGCCGATCTATCGATGGTATTTCAAACCGTTGTACCGGGCCATGGCCGCGGTGTTGACCGAGCAGGAAATTGATCTGCTGCTGATACTGGGGAATGACAGGTTGACCCGGGCACAGCTGCTGAAGCGCACAGGTTGGCCTCAGGATGATTTCACCAGGGCATTTGAGGCACTGACCGGAAAGAAGGCCGTGCTGTGGTCGGAGGCAGCGGCCGGCGGCGCCACCGTGTTCCGTATCGCGCCCATGATGCTGGGCTGGTTTGAGTTAAGCTGCGCCGACGGAGAGGCCACGCCGGAGCGCAGACTCTTTTCAAAGGAACTGGGCCGTTTTTTCAACCGCATCAAACTGATGAATTTCATCGGCGCCCGCGGCATCATCAACTGGCTCATTTTCGGGCTGGGGCCCATGAGCGGCATAGCCAAGCTGCCGTCAGCGATTGAGACGGAACCTGGGACGAAACCGGTCATGACCGTTGCCGTGGACCGATCGGTGAACATCCCCGAGGCCAAAATTTACCGTGCCGGCGGGGTGAATGCCATGATTGAAAAATACGGTGACAGCGGACAGATCGCGGTCACAAAGTGCCTCTGCCGCCAGCACTGGGCCATGGAAGGCGATCCCTGCCGCCTTGATCTGCCGCTGGAGTCGCATCTATGGATCGGCCCCTTTGCCGAACACGTGGTAAGCTACGGGTATGGCCGTCGTATTTCAAAGGACGAGGCCTATGGTATCATCCACCAGGTGCGTGAGCGCGGCGGGGTGTTTGAAGTGATGCATACCCGTATGGATGTGGAGAACGAGCCGGGCCTGTCCGTGTGCTGTTGCTGTTGGGACTGCTGCACGGCCCTGGGCAACTACAACCGCGGTTTGATGCCGCTGGCGGTGAAAACCTATTATCTGGCCGCCATCCCTGATCCACGTAAATGCACGCTGTGCGGGCTTTGCGTGGAATATTGTCCGGTCAGCGCCATGCGGATAAAAGACAATCAACTTGTGCATGACCCCGATCTTTGCATCGGTTGCGGCCAGTGCGAGTACCAGTGCCCGACCGATGCGGTGGTTATGGCGCCTCATGAACGGGTTGTGCGGTTGGGGATGCTGAAGAAATCCCGGCGCAAGGCGGCGTTTAAAGATTAACGCTCAGTTCGCACCGGCGCTGAGCACCTGCTCCTGAACCGTTGCCGGTCCGATTTCGAGCAAGACCTTGATGCTGCTCTGATCGGTTGGCCACCCATTAGGAACGTTCACGCTCCTGATTATTGCATTGCCGGCGGGAATGCAATCAAAGCCGATACCTCCGGCCGGCAGCCAGCCGGCCGGATTGCCACGCCTTTGATGGTGGCGTTCTTCATGGTGGATAGCTTGTCGGATACCGGAGCGCTAACCGGAGCGCGGATTGCCTTTTGGCCGGACGATACCGCGGTTCCCGCTTCCTCGGCCAGGGCGGAATACCCCCACAGGCAACCAAGAGCAACAGCATCCCGATACCGCGCAGCACAACACTAACGCCCATCGCATCCCCCTGGAAAAAGGTATCAATCAGCGCCGGCCCCGGTTGACTGGACAGCGATTCCTTATGGTTATCCGCAGGTTGTCGCTCGATTCATCGACTTTAGATAAACGATGGCCATATGCGCTCCTAGCCAACCATCGAGTACCGCAGCGGTATCTGATTTCGGCTAATACACTACGACAACTCAATTATATTCATAAAATCAATAAGCTTAGCCGAATACAGTATAATACTGATGGGCAACATGGCGCATAAGCGTCACATCCTATAAGTGGAGGTATTACATAGTGACAAAGACGGAACTGATCGCAGCATTGGCGGCAAAGGCGAAAATGTCGAAAGCATCAGTGGAAACGGTCATCAACTGTTTTGCCGAAATAGTTGCCGAAACCCTAACCAAGGGAGAAAAAATTACCTTGGTCGGCTTCGGATCATTCGAGGTGGTCGAAAGGGCGGCCAGGAATGGCATCAATCCTCTGACAAAAAAACCAATTAAGATAGCCGCCAAGAAGGCTCCGAAGTTCAAGGCAGGCAAAGCCCTCAAAGACGCAATCGCCGCACCGAAAAAGAAGAAGAAATAGCCGGAAGGTTATAAGATTAGGAGAAGGGGGGGCAGGTAGCAGAGCCCTGTGTGTAATCAGATTCAGATTTCCGGAACGGATCTCTGGGTCAGGTACAGGTATGGGTCTGTCTCCCCAACTCTGCCACATCCAGAAAGATGCTGTAGGCTTTGTGCGCAGCACACCCACCTACGATAAGGCAAGATTATGATTGTACCCAGCAGGGTGGTGACATTCTCGTGGCCTTCTTTTTGCGGAATAAGCGGGAAGGCAGGAAGCAGATCTTCAGCAGATACCTTTAAAACAGAGAGATCACCGATATGTAAAGCTATATGGAGTTATCAAGGGTCGGATAAATAATCGATAGCGTGCCAAGATCAGCACTTTGATAGACTGCACTTCTGAGTGCATATATCATTCGAGAACCTTTACTTTTCAGGCCTCTATGAAAGTGATTATCTATTACAGAGACCTGTGCTAATGTAGGCATCAGCAGTGGCTGTAAGCCGCCCGTGGATGCCTTTGTTAGAAAAGTTCTTCAACTGAAAATGAACGATACTCAAAAGATTTATCATTGTATAAGTATTCTGAAATCCAGCGCTGGCCCCGGGAGTTTGGACAGGGGATGACGATTTATAAGTGAAGCCTTGCCACAATTTTGATTAAGCCGCATCGGGCATCTCCTCCCGAGAACCGAAATAAACCTCATCCGGCGTTGATCCGTCAAGCGTCGAGTGAGGCCGACGATGATTGTAGAACGCAAAATAGCGTTCTAATCCGTTTCTGGCTTCATTGACGCTTTCATAGGCATGCAGATAAACCTCCTCATATT
>Ga0209270_1001235_pt1 | contig 38385 bp, 34 predicted proteins | sample MTBAKSrepl1MetaG_FD_187456 | JGI IMG/M metagenome (GOLD analysis project Ga0209270, IMG submission 187456) | Enrichment culture microbial communities from Arthur Kill intertidal strait, New Jersey, USA, that are MTBE-degrading - MTBE-AKS1... | ecosystem: Environmental > Aquatic > Marine >...
CGGTGCGGCCTGGGCCGCTGAAAACGACCCCCGCGTGACCAGGGTGGGAAAAGTTATCCGGTTTTTAAGGATCGACGAACTGCCCCAAATCCTCAATGTGTTCCGCGGGGAGATGAGCCTTGTAGGCCCAAGGCCGGAGCGGCCTGAATTTGTGAAGGAACTTGAGGCCCGGATTCCCTTCTATGGCATCCGGCACTCCATTCGGCCCGGCATTACCGGATGGGCCCAGGTCAAGTACGGCTACGGGGCCTCTTTGGAAGATGCCCTTAAAAAGCTGGAATATGACCTCTTCTATCTCAAAAACATGTCCATTCTCCTGGATGTCAAGATTCTGCTCAAGACCATCGGCGTGGTCCTCTTTGGCCAGGGCGCGAGGTGACAGAAGATGCACCGATTGAGGCCGGCGAAAAGGGAGTGGCTGGAGTTGCTCCCTGAAGAGGCCTTTTTGCTCGGAATCTTTCGAGGCGCATTCGGACGCAGAGACAGGGGAAGCGCGCTTCCGTCAGTGGATGGTTCCGCCATAAGATGGGAAGGCGTTTTCAGAACGGCCCTGAAGTGGCAGGTCCTGCCCATGCTGTACCCCCTGCTAAAAGATCAGCCCGGCCAGCGCACCCGATCAGACATTCCTGACGATACCCTCAAAGCCATGGAAGCGGCCTATGTAAAGACCTGTGTGGTAAATCAGACGAATTTCTCAGAATTGGCCGAGATCATCAGGGCCCTGGCAGCCGCCGATATCCAGGTCCTTCTCCTGAAAGGCGCCCATCTCGCGTCCTTCGTGTATCAGGATATGGGCATGAGGTGGATGGCAGACGTGGACATCCTGATTCGCAGGGCAGATCTTTCAAAGGTCGGCGATGTGCTGGCAAGGATGCGCTATTCTTATCCGGAAATGGAACCGGTCGTGTGGGACCACTTCGGAAAGAGAAAGCAGGTGCGAGACCAGGCTGCGGTCATTGACTGGCACAAAAACCATCACATGCACCTGAGCTATTTCAATCCGGAAGGCATACAGAACCTGGAACTGCACTGGGCCATTGCAAGAAGCCCCAGCCCGTTCAGCATCGACGCCGAAGGCCTGTGGCAAAGGGCATGGACCGAGGAGTTGAACGGTGTTCCCTGCCAGGTCCTGTCTCCCGAAGATCTCATTCTCCATATCTCGCTTCACGATGCCTATTATCATCGTCTCCAGGTGTTTGGGCTGAGGCCGTGCTGTGACCTGGCAGCAGTCGTCCGCGGTTGTCCCCGCAGCATAGACTGGAAAGCGCTTGGGTTGCGGGCGCGTCAATGGGGAGTCGAGAGATATCTCGGCCTGATGCTGGCTCTCGCTAAAGAGCTTATTGGAGCGGATGTTCCTGTTGATATGTTGGGGGCGGGGGGTCTCAAGGGGTCCAGCGACCCGGTATTGCTGAAGGCGGCAAGGCGTCTTATGGGAAAAGAGATCCAACGCCCGGCCTACAGAGGCGTGAAATATCCGGGCAAAATTCACGTATTCAATGCTGAAGACGGTCTCTTTCAAAAAATGGGCTTTTTCCTGAAGCGCATACCCATTTCGCGTGAGGAACTTGCCTCCCGATACTCGCTGCCCCCATCTTCGAGGCGAACAATCCTCTGCCGTCTCCTCCGTCTTGCCTCCCTCGCGGCCACTTACGCCCCGGTGTATGCCGGCTATCTATGGCAGCGTCTGAGATATGGGAAGAAACACTGCCACGACTTCAGCCTCGACCTCTGGTTGACATCCGTTGAGTCCAAAGCGCCAAGGGATAATGAGTCACGTGGAGCTTTTAGGCTCAGGGGCGAATGAACCTTTCGCATCAGACTGAAATAAGACTGTGTTGTCACTTGTACGCGTCAACTTGTCTTGGCCGCGCGGTCTTGCATCAGGCTTTCACAAAGCCGCTGTTTTATCCTGTATTCCGCTTTGTCCGGGGAAAATTTCTGGGCCAGGTGAAAATACCTGCCGCTTTCCTGATAATTTGCGAGCTGGAAGTTGCAGACGGCCAGGGAATCACAGGCATTCACATCGAAGATATGCCTGGGGTATGTGAACGCCCTGTTGAAATCCCGCCTTTGTCCCCACCCCAGGAGACTCTCAAAGAACAAAATGGCCTCATCGCAGCGGTTTTCGTCCATCAACAAACGGCCTTTCAGCCAGTAAAGATACGGGTTCTCGGGAAAACGGCCCATAGCCTCGCTCAAGAGACCTCTGTCCGGCTGCCCATGTCGCGCCTTCCATTCCAGATAATAAACATACCCATACAGGTACGGGTCTTGTTTTTTCCTTGCCAACTCAACGGCCCGTTTCCAGGCGTCTTCGGCAAGGTCGTCCTGGCCCAGGGCCTGGTGCACCAGCCCCAGATGGGTCCAGAGGCACTCCCTGTTCGGGTCCTGTTGGATCTCTCTCAGCAAAAGGGGCAGGTTCCTTTTGTGTTTTTCTTCCTGGTCATGATCGTAACCCAAATGGTCCAGCGCCAGATCGCTGTACCCTATTCGCTGGTTATCCGAGGCGAGGACATTCTGAAGTCCGTCCCAAATAGTTTCATGGAATGTGCCCTTGAACCGGATTCGCGGATCATTGCGGAAGAGACGGATCATCCACATGCCGGTCCACCCGTTCATGGGATGCATCGAGACATGGCAGGCGCTCTTTTGGGGGTCCTTGAGGAAAGGATCGATGTGGGAGCGTGAGGTGGGCCGCAGCCTTTCGTCCGCGTCGATGGACAGGATCCAGGTCCCTTTTGCCTTTAAAAGGACCTGGTTTCTGGCCGCGGAAAAGTCATGCTTCCAGGGGATGGAATAGAGCCTTGCGCCAAAATCACGGGCGATCTCTGGTGTCTGATCAGTTGAGCCTGTATCGCCGATAACGATTTCATCCACCACATCCCTGATGGAACAAAGACATCCCTCCAGAAAACGTGCTTCGTTCCTGACGATCATGCACGCAGAAAGGGTTGGATCTCCTGTGGGCATTTCACCCACCATTGCTGCGTCTTCCTATGGCCTTCCGGGGCTTATGGGCGGGCCTCCCGGTCCTGGGCGGGCCGCGGCCTGAGGTTCGCCCATTCTGACCTTCAGTCCATCCATGGAGAAAGAATGGATCACCGGCACGGCAAAGGCCGTTCCGACCACCACCTTCTTGATAAAATCCCTCCTGTTATCGTCCACGGCTTTCAGGACATCTTCATTTGCAAAGCGCTTTCCCATGGCTTTTCACCTCCTATATAATGCTTATTGCTTGGTTTGTATCACTTGAGACTCTTTGCCTGCAACTTCTCTCCAACGTGCGAAGAAGTTTGCCCATGGGCAGAGGCCCCCTGCCGGACTTCAAGGAGCTTGCCTTGATTTTAATTATGCAGCTAACCCAAAGGGCGCGTCAAGCCAAAACATCCTTAATGAGCGTCACAGCAGTCTCTAAGTCGCCGAGATAAATCATAAAATTATCAGATTTACCCACGATCTGGCACAGTTTCCCTATCTGAGATTCGGGGTTGGGAGGGAAGTCAGATGATTGCAGCATGAGGCGCTCCAGCGTCAACCAGCGGGGGCAGGGTTCAATTTCTGATTTTTCCCCATGTCGAGGTTCAAGGCAACATACGCAGTCCACCCGGCCTCTTGTTATCTTCCAGTCAAATCCCGCATCTGTCGGGTCGAAAAAAAAGAATCTTCCCCCGTAATAGGCGGGGTAGGACGTCAACCTTTGACAGACGGAGACCAGTTGCGGCGTCAGCCTAAGCGTGCCCTCTTTCAGATGGAATTTCCTCGGAAAGGCCACAGCGTCGCTGCGGTCAATCAAGACGGTTTCATCTCCCTCAGCTGCTGCGCCTTCAAAAAGCAGCCTTGTGATCAGGGTTGTCTTGCCCGCGCCTTTGGGTCCCGCCAACAGAAAGCGCTTGTTGGCGAAAGAACCGATCGCCGCATGTATTTTGATAAGCCCCCTGAGATGCCAGGCAACACGGAAGTTGATCAATTCATGTAGGTAGAGGGTGACCCATTCAGGGTCGATGGAGGAGATGAGCGTCTCAGTCCCTTCCTTTATGAGGTATCGGCCTTCCTTTTTCAGCACTTCAATGGAAAAAGCCCCACAGAAGCGGGCATCCTGCTCTGCCCCGACCTTCAGGTGGTGCAGCCTATGCCAAAGCGTGGCGCAATTGGTAAGAATGACTGCCTTGATCCCGAGGATGTGGAATTCAATTTTCAGTTGAATCGTATCAGGCCCTCTTGTGCAAATTTGTCGATGACCTCCCTGATCTCTTTTTCAGGAGGAGCGTCGAGCCCGTAGCTTTGCGCCAGGATCGTTATCATTTCAGGGACCGAGTGCCGACCGTTGCAGAGTTCCAGGAGCAGGACCGCGGTATGGTTTAGAAAATGGACCCTGTCTTTCTGCCTGTGATAGACGACACAGCCATCGTCGGCCTCAAAAATCCTGATATCCGCATCCTGCTTCGGGTTTCCCATCATGGCACGTCCTCTTGCCGCCTCCTGAAAAAAACCGCTTGCCGCAATTCTCAACAGGCCTCTTTTTCAGCAGGCTTCAGGCGGAAAAGCGTCTATGGTGTGTTGAGCCGGCGTGATTCCTGCGATATCTCTACCGCTTAACTGCCAGTATGTCAAGCAGTTGGGGTATCAGTCCTGTTCCTGAACGGCAAAAATTAGGCCCATGCCCACTGGTTCTGGCCAAGGCCTCGATCCCTACGCATCAATGCCGCAGAGTCTTTTGGCGGCCCTCTGTTTTTCCATCAGGTTGACGCGCCGGGAAATCATGATCCGCTGGGCCTGGGGCGACCCTGCGCCGTGCATGGACTCGGTCAGATACCCCACCGCGGCCGTGCCCAGGGTCAGGTTCTCGATGAGTCTCAGGATGCGCATCCGGTTTTCGACGGGCACCTCGGGATGGGCCTTGAAGTATTTCCGGATCCATCTGCCGGTTTCGGGGGAGTTGAGGTCCTTTTCCGAAGGGAGGGTGACCATGAGCCCGCCTGCAATGTCCTGGGCCAGCCGGGAGAGTTCAAAGGGAAAGCGGGTTACATTGTGCTTGTGCACATTGGCCAGAAGGATATTCACGCAATAGGTGCCGCTGGCTTCCCTGTGTCCTTCTGAGGCGCAGGCAATACATCCGCAATATAAGGTCTCGTTTAAGTGATTCATCTCCACGATCTTGTCCCGGATATGGGAGGCCCTGTCGGCCCCGTTGTACTCTGCTGCGGTCTGGGCCGCGCCGATCAGGACATCGCCCACCCCCACCTTGCAGGCATAGCTCTGCCGGTGATAGGCCGCAAATATCTCCACGAGCTGGCCGGCAAAGTCGGCTTCCCGGCACATGAAGACCCGCTCCCAGGGGACAAAGACATTGTCGAAGACCACCAGGGCCTCGTGGCCCCCGAAGTGAATATTTCCCCGATCCAGAAGGCCCTCCTCCAGTTTGCGGGTGTCGCAGGACTGTCGGCCCATGATGTAGGTGATCCCCTCTGCGTCGCTGGGCAGGGCAAAGGAGACCGCAAAATCCGCGTCTTCCTTGCGCATGGAGAGGGTTGGCATGACCACGATCTCGTGGGAATTGACCGCGCCGGTCTGATGGGCCTTGGCCCCCCGGACCACAATCCCGTCTTTTTTTTCTTCCACAATGCGCAAAAACGCATCCAGGTCGGGCTGCTGGTGGGGGGGGAGCCCCCTGTGGCCCTTGGGATCGGTCATGGCGCCGTCCACTGTGAAATCGTTTTCCTGGACATATTCCAGATACTTCAAAAAACGGGGATAATACTCTGTGCCGTATTTCTGATCAATGTTGTATGTGACGATGGAGAGGGCATTGAGCGTGTCCATGCCCACACACCTTTGAAAGCAGCACCCTGTTTCGCGGCCCAACAGCCTCCCCATCTTGCTCTTCCGGACCAGGTCCCCGATATTCTGGTGGATGTGGGTGAACCGGTTGATCCTCTTTCCGGTGATATGGGATGTGGCCGTCATCAGGTCTTCATATTCAGGCAGATGGGCCAGTTCGTAGGTCTTGGCAACCGCATTCATGGAGGGTCGGATGATGGGATTGTCCACGACATTCTCGATCCTCTCGCCGAACATGTAGACCTGCAGGTTCAGCTTCCTGAGGCTCGCTTCATACTCCTGTGCCGTCATCATGGCCATATGAAATCCCTCCTTTCGATAGGGCCCCGTTTGAAAACCGCATGTTCGTCTCGTGAGAGAGCCGCACCATGGCAGATCCGATGGATGGAGGCCGATTACGCCCGATCCAGTATCACAGCAGTGCCCATGCCCCCGCCCGCGCACAGGGTCGCCAGGCCCTTTTTGACATCCCTCTTTTCCATTTCGTACAGGAGCGTTGTCATAATCCGGGTCCCGGTACATCCGACGGGGTGCCCAAGGGCGATGCCGCCCCCATTGACGTTGGTTATTTCCCGATTTAAGCCCATGGCCTTTTCGCAGGCCAGATACTGGGCTGCAAAGGCCTCGTTGATCTCGATTAATTCCATCTGGTGCAGCCCCATGCCGGCCTTTTTCAAGGCTTTCTCTGTGGCGTAAACCGGCCCGATTCCCATGATGTCCGGATCCACGCCTACGGTTGCAGTCGAGACAATCCTTGCCATGACGGGTACGTCCAGTTCCTTTGCCTTTTTTGCCGACATGATCAACATGCCAGAGGACCCATCATTAATGCCCGAGGCATTTCCGGCTGTTACGGTGCCTCCCTCCTTAAAGGCAGGCTTGAGTGCGGAGAGGGCCTCGAAGGAGGCGTCGCGCCGGGGATGTTCGTCCGTATCGAATGTCCCGAGCGCTTTCCCTTTTTTGACCGGTAAGGGGAGGATCTCGGCCTTGAATTGCCCCGAGTCAATGGCCTGGATGGCCCGCTGATGGCTCAGGAGGGAAAAGGCGTCCTGTGCCTCGCGGCTGATGTCGTACTGCTCAGCGAGATTTTCAGCGGTAATCCCCATGGCAGGCCCGATGCCCAAACTGGTCAGGGAGTCCCACATGGAGTCCCGCATCTCCGCATGTCCGAGCCTCGATCCCCACCGCATTTTCTCAACTGTATAGGATGCATTGCTCATGCTGTCGGTTCCGCCCGCCAAAATCACATCCGCCTCTCCGCACCGGATCTGATAATACCCCATCTGCACCGCGGACATGGATGAGGTACAGTTGCGGTGCACCGTGATTCCCGGGACGGATATGGGGATCCCCGACCTTACCGCTGCCACCCGCGCCAGGTTGTTTTCCATATAGGTCTTCTGATAATTGCACCCCCAGATTACATCGTCTATTAATGCAGGTTCCACGCCGGCCCGTCTCATCACTTCCTGCATCACGGGAATGGTCAGATCAAGGGCGCTCAGCCCTTTCAGCCCCCCGCCATGTTTCCCGATGGCGGTCCTGCACGCACCTGCGATCACCACATCTTCCATGTGATTCACTCCTCGATACAATAAAGTTTGAAGCATGACTGGCTTCATTCTATTATTTGCTGATCATGTATAAGGTCTTCCAACCAGACAATTTCTTTGTCCGTAATGTCTCAAAAAAATGGGGTTATTCTATTGCCTTCGGTTTTCAAAATCAATGGAGCGCTTGAGAATCTTTCCAGCCGAGGTTTTGGGGAGTTCCTCAAAGAATTGAATAATCCGGGGGTATTTATAAGGGGCTACCTCCTGTTTGACAAACTCCTTCAGCTCATCTGCAGTTACTTTCGATCCAGGCTTTAGAACGATGGCCGCGGCGACTTCCTCTCCCAGATCTTGGTGAGGAACACCCACCACTGCTGCTTCCGAGACGGCTGGGTGCATATAGAGGATTTCTTCCAGTTCACGGGGATACACATTGTAGCCACCCCTGATAATCATATCCTTTTTGCGGTCAACGATGTAGATGTAGCCATCTTCATCCATACGGGCCAGATCGCCGGTATGGAGCCAGCCGTTGCGCAACGTATCCCGTGTCGCCTCCGGCTTGTTGAGGTATTCTTTCATCATGGCAGGACCGGATACAATCAGCTCTCCCACTGTGCCTGTCGGAAGCTCGCGGTCCTCTTCGTCCACAACGCGTGCTTGAAATGGCGGAATCGGAAGCCCTATCGAACCCGGTCGCGTGGGTCTTCCGAATGGATTTTCAATACAGGTCGGTGAAAATTCCGTAAGTCCATAGCTCTCATAAATGGGCGCCCCAAAGGCCTTCTCGAAACGATGGAGGATCTCTACCGGAAGTGAGGCGCCGCCTGATATTACGAACCTGAGTCCAGAGCGTTTAGGGGGATGCATGGCAGCCGCCTGCACCAGTCGGTTTACCATGGTGGGAACCGCGTAGAGTATGGCGCTTTGCTCCGATTCAATAGCCGACATAAGCTCCGCCACGTCAAATGCCCTCCACATGCGAATGGTGAGACCCAGATAGATCGAGATATTGAGAGCATGGGTCATGCCATAGATGTGGAAAAGGGGTAGCACGCTCAAGACTACATCATGGGGCTCTGTGTGCCGAACGCCTGCCACAGCCGTTACGTCGCTCATTAAGGCTTTATGGGATAAGACTGCGCCTTTGGGTTCCCCTGTGGTTCCACTGGTGTAGATGATGGTAAAAGGGTCTCCTGGACTTGTGGGGTGCACATTAAAGGCTTCCTTAGAATTAAGCAGATCTTTGAAGCAAACAAAACCATGCGGAAGGTCATCTCCTGCGGCGACGCGGATTTTCAGATTTGGCATGGAGGCCATGACGTTCATTGCTTCCTGGAGATAATCGCTATCGCCGATGAACGCCTTCGGCTGTGCGTCTTGGAAAATATAGGCAAGCTCCTTGTGACGATAGAGAAAATTGATAGGTACGACCACAGCGCCAAGCTTTGCCAATGCATAGTAGGCCAGGGCCCAGCTTAGGGAACTGGGCATCATCAGGACGCACACATCCCCAGGGTCCAACCCTAATGTCGTAAGCCCATGGGCCAGGGCATCAACCCTCCTGGTCATCTCGCGATAGGTAACTGTCTGTCCTTCAGAATGAATGGCTGGGTGATCTGGAATGCGTGCCGAGGTTTCCGTCAAAAAAAACGCTATATTCATATTCATCTGCATCTCTCCAAGTCCTTTAATTCGTTTTAGATCCCGAGATACGTTTTCATAATGTCGGGCCTCTCCTTTAGATCAAGGGCCTGGCCGCCCCAGACGACTATCCCCTTTTCCAATATGTAGCCCCTTTCAGAAAGTTCCAATGCAAAAAGCGCATTTTGCTCTGTGATCAGGATGGTCATCCCCTCTTCCTTCAAAAGACGGATTTGATTGCCCAAGGTTTTTACAATGAGGGGTGCCAGGCCTTCGCAAGGCTCATCCAGCAGAAGGAGCAGGGGATCTCCCATGAGGGTCCGCGCAATAGTAAGCATCTGCTGTTCTCCCCCCGAAAGGGTCGCTCCATCCTGGTTCTTCCGGTGTTCAAGAATAGGGAATAGTTCGTAGACTCTGGCAAGCGTCCAATGAGACTCATGTTGACTCCGGCTTTTGACCCCCAGTTCAAGATTCTCCTTTACGGTGAGATTTGGAAAGATGATTCGGTCCTCAGGCACATATCCAATTCCCAGCCTCGCAATCTGGAATGATCGTTTCCCCCGAATGGATTGGCCGCGGAAGGTCACTTTCCCCTTACGAGCTGGCGAGAGTCCCATGATACTTCTCATGGTCGTTGTCTTGCCTACCCCGTTTCTCCCCAAAAGGCACACGGTTTCTCTCTCATTTACTTCGAGAGACACGCTGAATAAGATATGACTAAGCCCATAGAAGGTATCCATTTGTCTGATATCTAAGAGCGTCATGTTGTTTCCCCCAGATAGACCCGTTGTACCTCCTCATTGGCCTGTATTTCCTCAGGATTGCCTTCTGCGATGATCCTGCCAAGATGCATCACTCGTATCTTTTCAGATATTCCGAAAACCACGCTCATGTCGTGTTCTACAAAAAGAAGCGTCAATGCTTGTTCACGGGCCAGTTTTTGAATCAGATGGGTAATGCTGACGGTTTCCTCGGGGCTCATGCCGGCCGTGGGCTCGTCCAGCAAAAGGAGCCTTGGCCGGGTCGCCAAGGCGATCCCAATTTCGAGTCGCTTTTGATCGCCATAGGAAAGGTATCCCGCAAGCCTGTTCTGCTTGTCTGCAAGCCCCACCCTTTCCAATACCTGATTTGTCTCCCCTCGACACTGATTTTTTGCTGGCGACACTATATTCCTGATGCGTTTTTGCTCAGAAAGTACGGCGATCTGAATATTGTCAAACGCGCTGAGGCGGGGGAAGATATTCTGTCTTTGAAATGACTTGGACGTCCCCTTCCTGCATATCTTATGGGGTGCCAGCCCGGTGATATCCTCTCCTTTAAATAAAATTCTTCCAGAATCAGGCCGGAACTTGCCGCTCAAGAGGTTAAAAAAGGTGCTCTTGCCGGCCCCATTGGGTCCAATGATGGAACTCAACTCGCCCTTCTCTAACTGAAGGCTCACGTCACTGACTGCCTTCAGACCGCCGAATGATTTGGACACACGCTCAGCTTCCAGTATCATCTGTCGCCCCCGCTGCTTTGTTGTGCTGCCTTAACCAGCGCCCTGCTGGATATAAATCCAGCGATCCCTCCCCTCAAAAAGAGGACTGCCAGCACAACGATCAGTCCCAGTACCATTGGCCAGTATTGTGTGAAACTGACGATGATTTTATCCAATAGAATGTAGACGACAGACCCCACAATAGGACCCCAAAAATGAAACATCCCGCCCAAGAGACAAACGACCAAAATGTCTGCGCCTTTGGACCAATGTGCGTAAACAGGAAAGACATTGTGATTAAAGCAGCAGTAGAGAGATCCGGCTGCACCCAAAAAAAACGAGGACAGAACAAAGGCGGCAAGCTGGTAACGTCGAACATGGATCCCGATGAATTCAGCTCGTTCCGGGTTTTCTCGAATAGCCTTCAGGGCCTTTCCGAATGACGAGTTGCAGATCATCCACATGGCAGCCAGGCAGGCGGCTGATGTGATCAGTGTGAAATAATAGTAGTTGTCAATGCTTGATAAAATGGGGGGTGTCTTGATGCCCACGATGCCGTTGTCGCCTCCTGTAAAGCTGTACCACACAAAAACAACCGTGTATATAATCTGGGAAAATGCCAGAGTCAGCAGGGCAAAATAAACTGCTGTCCGTCGCACGCAGAACCAGCCGATGATCACGCCTGCCAGCGCCGCAGCCACTGGTCCTGCTATCATGGCCCATGTGAAAGGAATGTCGAATCTCACGATCAGAAGGGCTGTGGCATAGGCCCCCGTGGCATAGAGCCCTGCCGGACCAAACGATACCATGCCCGCATACCCCATGATCAGGTTAAGGCCGCACGCAGCCACGCCGAGGATCATCATCTCGATAACAAGGCTCAGATATCCCAGGCTGATGACCCTGGGGAGAAGCACAAGACACAGGGCTGTCGCCACCAAGCCCAACAGCCGCTTTCGCTGAACAAGGCTCAATACTTGATTCTGCTTCATTACAGTATGCCTCATGCTACTATTCAGGCCTGCCTAACAGTCCCCATGGCCTGATAATCAGAATGACTGCCATAATGACGAAACCGATGGCAATGGCCAGCTTGGGGGCCACGAGAATGCCCAAGGCATAGGACAGTCCAAAGATAATAGCGCCGATAAAGGCGCCTAATGTGCTCCCCAGACCCCCAATAACCACGATGATAAAGCAATCTATGATAACAGCCGCGTCCATCCCAAGAGATACCGCTGTCATCGGTGCAACCAGGGCGCCTCCAAGACCGGCAAGCCAACATCCAAGCATGAAAACGAGGGTAAAGGTAAGGGGCACATTCACGCCCAGTGCCCCCACCATTTCGGGATTAAAAGTAGCGGCCCGGATCACACGGCCTAGTCGTGTAAACCGGAGCATTGCCCCTATACCCATCAGGATAATCGGGCCAAGCATCATGACGAACAGGTTATAGGCAGGGAAAAAAACGCCAAAGATCTCCACAGGTCCATTCAAAGGCCAGGGTGGCGCCACCATATAGTAATCAACGCCCCACAGGAGCCTGCATATGTCCCCAATAAAGAGGATGAGCCCAAATGTCAGGATCCATTGATACATCATGTCCAGACCGTAGATTCGTCGCAGGAGAAGGATCTCGATGATGCCGCCGAAAATGGCAGATCCCAAGGGCGCGATTACCAGCGACCACCAGAAAATCCCCGGCACGTTCGGTAGCCATGACGTAAGCCAGTAACAAAGGAAAGCTCCGAACATATAGATAGCGCCGTGGGCCATGTTCAGCACCTTCAGGGTGCCGAAAATAAGGGAGAGTCCTGCGGCAATGATGAACACGACCATGCCCATACTAAGCCCGCTCAACAGCTGCCTGATTATGTTCTCGGCTAACATTCTCACCTACCCTGTGTATGTCATGACGGACGATGGGATCCCGGGAGACATGACCATGTCTGCTCAAAAAGTCAATCCCGGAATCCTTTTGGGATCAGGACGATCAGCGCGAAAGAGGATCAATTTTCCCAGGTTCTTAATCCTTCCTTTCTGGCCTGTTCGCGGAGTTTTTCCACCTCAGCACACGTCCGGTATGTGGTTTCGGGATCCTTGGCTACGGTAATTTCCGTCAAGGCAGGAAATGTCACATCATTTCGAAAGCCAATGATGCCTATCCAAGTAGGCATCATTGCCTGATGGTCGCAGGCACGAATTTTAATTTTGTCAAGAGGTGGGTCAAATGGCGTGTTGATCATGCTGTCCTCAAGGGCATCAATAATTTGTTCTGTGTCAAGTGAACCTACCTTTTTGATGACGTCGGCGAGCGCACGAACGGCAATATACTGATCCAAGGCAGCATAGTTGGCGGCCACATCGGATCGTTTGCCGAACTTCTCAACAAACTGCTTGCTCTGAGGGTTCTGAATGGCATAATAGGGATACCGAGAGGTAGCAAGCGCGTTTTCCGGGCAGGGTTCGCCTTTTTTGACTTTGTACCATGTCTCAGCATCTCCTGCGCAGGAGGCAGACACGTGCATTTTTTTGAAAACGCCCATCATATAAGCCTGCTTGGTAAAGGCCAGTTCCATTCCGCCATAGAAGGAATGCTGTAGCACATCGGCACCTGATCCAAGGATAGTTGAAATAAACGGGGTATAGTCATTGGTGCCCAGCGGCACCCACACCTCGCGAACAACCTTCACATTAGGAACGAACTTTTTGTAAATTTCAACGAAGTCCCTTGCTGCGACCTTCCCCCACTCATAATCCGGTCCGCACACGCACAGTTTTTTAGCACCCCATTTTTTAGCTGCATATTCGGCAGGGACCCCATGATAGGGATAGGAGTTGGTCGATATTCGGAACAGATAGCGATGGCCCATTTCTTCGGTGGTCCTGGAGGACTGGGAATTGGTGGTGATATAGATTTTTTTGATCGATCTGCAATATTCTGAGATGGCCTGCCCCACAGAACTGCTGATGGTGCCGGTCAGAAAATCCGCCTTTTCGTCCAACACCAGAGACTTGGCCTCCCTGAGCCCCACTTCCGGGTTGAGTTTATCGTCGCGGCTGACGAGTTTCAGCTTCCTCCCCAGAACGCCGCCAGCAGCGTTGATTTCCTCCACTGCAATCTGTCCGCCAATTTCACCGCTCTTGCCGTACATCGCCACTGGTCCGCTTAATGTATGAACGAAACCGATCACAATCGGCTGATCCGCCGCCCCTGCTGGATTCATAAAGCTTCCCAGCGTCAGGCAACACATCAGGCAACATGAGGCTGCTAATAATGACGGGATTATCCTAATTTTTTTCATGGCATTTCTCCTTGGGAAATAGGGTTTCAAGCCTGCAAGTCAAACTCACCCTGTCCAATGTGTATGTACTTTTGTTCTGTTTTACCACCTCCTTTCCTATAGGCAGAAATCATCCTCTCAGGAGTTGATTGGCGATGATGATGCGTTGCACCTGGTTGGTCCCTTCGTAGATCTGGGTGATCTTTGCGTCCCTCATCATTCGTTCCACCGGATATTCTCTAATGTATCCGTAGCCGCCCAGGAGTTGGACCGCATCGGTTGAAACAACCATGGCCGTATCAGAGGCAAGCCATTTGGCCATTGAAGACAACCGGGGGATGTCTTTTGAATCAGGTTCGTTGTCAATGGTTGCACAGGCTCTCCACACCATGGTTCTGGCCGCTTCCACCTTGAGCGCCATCTCGGCCATCATCCATTGCAACCCCTGGAAATCGCACAGGCGTTTTCCGAACTGCACCCGCGTCTTGGTGTAATCGACCGCCACATCCAAGGCGCCCTGAGCAATTCCCACCGCTTGGGCCGCCACGCCGGGCCGCGTATAGTTCAGAACATCCATGAGAGTCTTGAAGCCGGCCCCAGGGGATCCGATTAGATTCTCCTTCGGGACAAAACAGTCTTCTAAGATCAATTCAGTGGTGCTGGAGCCGCGGATGCCCATTTTCTTTTCCTGTTTTCCTACGATAAAGCCTGGCGTGTTATTGGTCACCAAAAAGAGGCTGATTCCCATGTGTCGCTGGGATTTATCGGTATAAGCGACAATGGTGAAAATCTGGCCTACGCCGCCATTTGTGATAAAAACTTTTCTACCGTTGAGTACATAACCATCCCCTTTGGGGATCGCGGTGCTCTTGATACTGGTAATGTCAGATCCTGCACCCGGTTCTGTTATGGCCACGCCTCCCAAGACACGTCCTTCTGCCAAAGGCTTCAACCAAGTCATCTTCTGTTCGTGGGTGCCAGCCAGGAGAATAGGGTCTGCCCCAAGCGCCTGGTTGGTAACGATGATGGAAGAGGAGGTACAGACCCGGGCGATCTCTTCGATCACCAAGGCCAGACTGACCATTCCTGCCCCTGCGCCCCCGTACTCCTCAGGGATGTGAATTCCCAGAAGGCCGTTCTCTTCCAGTATCGTCTTGTGATTCCAGGGAAAGGTCTCCGTCTCATCTATTTCCGCCGCATGCGGTGCAAATTCGTTGACGCTGATCCTTCGCACAGTTTCCCTCAGCATCTTCTGCTCAGATGTCAGGCTAAAATCCATTGTATTGACCTCGCTCATTCTGTGCTGTTAATGCTTATTATCCTTGCAAAGCCGCATCCCCTAAGTTCCCTTTAATCAGAGGCCGTGCCCGGCCTGAAATCATCTGCACCCATGAGACCATTGCAGGTAAATCGAAAGATGAAATCTGCCAGTTCATCGACACTGGCTCCTTTTTTCGGATGGAACCAGACCCTGCTTCGGGTGATCATCGAGGCAATCATAAAACCCACCAATTTAACGTCTATCGGATTAAAATATCCTGCGTCGATGCCGCGCTCTACAACCTTTCGAAGGATGCGGTCGTATAGATCCCGATATTCCACAATGATCTTGCGCCTGGGAGGCGAGAGTTTATCCAGCGTGGCATCAAAAAGGAGGCCTGCAGATCGTCGATAGCTCAGGGTGATTTTCAGATGCACATGAATGATCTCTCTGAGTTGCTCCAGCGGTGGGGTCTTTGAGTCGTCCTCGAGGTGACGAATCGGATCCACAATCTTCTCCATCTCTTCCCGAAGCACCTGGAAGAGGATGTCTTCCTTATTGGCAAAGAAGTTGTATATATTGGCGGGTCTGCATCCATAGGCCTTGGCAATATCCCTCATGCCCGTGGCATTGTAACCTTTTTGCCAGAAAAGTCTGCGTGCCACATTCAGCATCTTAGCCTTCTGAAAACCGGATTTTGAGGCATTTTCAGTCATCCACCCTCCTTTTGCACGACCACGAGCAAGACGCGCGTCAGTATGTACAGCAAGCTTTTTTAGGAAGGAGCTGTTAATGAACGATCGTTTATGAATAGTTCTAAAAATATACTCTTCAGTTGTCAAGAAAAAAAATGACATTCAGATTGGAATACGGTATGCCACCAAATAAAAGTGTAATAACAATAAATTAAGGTAGCATTTTCCAGAAATCCGTCTTGGTTTGGCGACATAGGAATCGCTGCTGCTCACGGAATTATGAATGAACGATCGTTTACATTTTCATATTTTATGATATTTTAAAAGCCTATATGGCCCTCTGGAAAGGATTTCTCTTAAAGGCCCTAGAATCAACTTTGTACCTAACCTGTCCGGACCATTTGCGGCTGAATTGTGCTTGACACGCAGGGCGCTTTGAAAGATACTGGCGCCCCCACAAAGAGCGGGTGTTGTCCCATCAATGAGACATGCCCCCCGAAATCAAATCCGCCGCAATTGGAAAGGGCCAATGGGATAAGCAGCGCCTGAACGAAAAATGGCGTGGTTCATCTCATGACGGGGAGCTTTTTGCGTGGACAGGGCGTGCTCATTGGGACGATCGTTTCCTGCCCTGCCCGGGAATAATGGTCAGGACAGGAAGGGCGATCGACTGCGCGTCTAGGGAAGGCCAGGCCCTGAATGGATGGACCGGCTGGCGGGAGAGGTCTCCGGACAGGTGTGGGCCGCCTTACACATTAAAAAAAGAGGATTCTTCACATGTTTTTTGATCTGTTCCTTTACGGTTCTCTTGCTGTTTTCACCATCGGTCTCGCGTACAAGATGCACCTCTGGTTTTCCGGCCACATCGTGGACTCCCAAACGGTCGTGGGGACCAAAACACGCGTGGGTCGGGCCCTTCGAGGCATTCCGGCCGCCCTGTTCAGCGTGCGGGTGATTGCCCTTTTCAGGTCCCTCCTTCTGGATGTCGTCTTTCAGAGGAGGATTCTAAAAGAAAGCGCCTACCGGTGGGCCATGCACATGCTGATCTTCTGGGGATTCATGCTCCTTCTCCTGATGCACGCCCTGGAGAATTGGGTCAGCTCATCTCTTTTCGACGATTACGCGTCCACGCTCAACCCCTACTTTTTTCTTCGCGGCATTTTTGGGCTCATGGCGGTTGCAGGCGTTGTTATGGCGGTTTACCGCCGGCAGCCGGGGAGGGTTCCCCGCCTCAGAACCACGGCCGCGGACCGGTATGCGCTCTGCATCATCGGGATCATTATCCTTTCCGGTTTTTTCCTTGAAGGGGCCAAGATCCTGTCCTACGCCGATTTCAGTCGCATGGTGGAGGATTATGCCGACACGGACGACGCGCAGGAACTCCAGGCCCTGGAGGCCTACTGGGTGAAGGAGATGGGGGTTTTTTCTCCCAACATGAAGGGGCCCTTTGAGCCCGGGGTCATAAGACAGGGACTGGAGCTTCATGAGATGAGCTGTCAGGCCTGCCATTCTGCTTCCCAATCGGCGTTTGTGGGATACGGGCTGTCCCTCGCCATGCGGCCTATGGCAAGCGTCCTTGAGGACATGGCAGCGGTGAACATTCTCTGGACCATCCATATCCTGGCCTGCTTTTTCGGCCTGGCATTTCTCCCTTTCAGCAAGATGTTTCACATCATCGCCACCCCCTTGAGCCTTCTCAGCAATGCAGTCATGGATCCGAGGCGTTCGTACCCGGCCAACATCGCCACACGTCAGATGCTGGAGCTGGATGCCTGCGCCCGGTGCGGGACGTGCAGCCTTCGCTGTTCATCCGTGCCTGCCTTCGAGGCCATGGACAATGCGGCCATCCTGCCGTCCGAGAGGCTGCAGATGCTCAAACGCCTGGCCAACGGGAAAAGGCTCTCGGATGGTGAAATGAAGGCCGTTCGAGACGGGATCATCATCTGCACCAATTGCGACCGCTGCACGGTAGTATGTCCTTCGGGCATCGATCTAAGGGATCTCTGGGTCAATGTGCGGGAGGATCTGGTGCAGGGACAGGCCGAGGGCCAATCCCTCATGCTCTCGACCTTTTCCTTTGCCCGGGGGCTTCAAAAGGAAAGGATTGCTGCCGACGCCTATGAAAGACCCCTGAGGGCCGCGAGACAATCCATAATGGACACATGGAGGTCCTGTTGTGAACCACAGGACGCTCTTTTCACCCTCGGCGGGAAGAGCCGGTCGGGGGTAGGCTTTGCCCATAACGCTGATTCCTTTCTCAGCTGCTTTGGGTGTCAGAACTGCACCACAGTATGCCCGGTGGTCGCCCAGTTTGAAAACCCACAGGCGGCACTGGGGCTCCTTCCCCATCAAATCATGTACAGCCTGGGGCTTGGCCTGATAGAGCAGGCCTGTGCCTCGGAGATGCTCTGGGCGTGCACGACCTGTTATCAGTGCCAGGAGCATTGTCCTCAGAATGTGGAGGTGACAGACATCCTCTACGATCTGAAGGTCATGGCCCTTAAGGGACCTTCGAAGGCTGTTGAGCAAAGCCCGAAAAGGCACTGGCAACAGGCTGCATAGGCTGTTTCAACCTCTCAAGAAGGGCGCCTTCCTTTTTTAGAAGCCCATAATTCCTTAACATATTAATATTTAATGCCAGAAATATGAGGCGAACCTATGACATACGCATTTTTTACAGGCTGCAATACCCCTGCCAGGCTCCCGCAATACGAGCATACGGCACGCATCGTTCTGGGCCGGTTGGGTGTAACCCTTGAGAATTGCCGTGAATTCACCTGTTGCGGCTATCCCCTTCGGAATGTGGACCAGAAGGCCTTTATCCTTTCCGCGGCCGGAAACATGGCCTTTGCCGAAAGAAGCGGCCGCGATATCCTTGTCTTGTGTCAGTGCGGCTTCGGGACCTTTAAGGAGGCCCAGTACCGCTTGAAAGCGAATGAAACCCTCAAAGAAGAGATCAACCGGCGCCTCAGACGGCAGGGACTCTCCTATGAAGGACGCGTTGAGGTCACGCACGTCCTTTCCGTCTTGTACCACGCCGTGGGTCTGGAGGTCTTGAACAAGGCCGCAACCATCCAAATGAACGGGCTCAAGGTCGCGGCCCACTACGGCTGTCACGCCCTTCGGCCAAGCCGGATCACCCGGTTCGATGATCCGGTAGCGCCCTCCCTTTTTGATGAACTCATCCGGGCGACCGGGGCGGAGAGCGTGGACTGGGACGAAAAGCTCAACTGCTGCGGGGCCCCCCTGACAGGCGTCAATGACCAGGTCTCCTCGGAGCTTACCCGAAACAAGATCCGCAGCGGCATTGCTGCAGGCGCAGACTGTCTATGCACCGCATGTCCCTATTGCCAGTTGCAGTTCGACCAGGTCCAGGCCCGGCTGCTGTCGGAGGGGAGGCTGGAAAAGGCCCTTCCATCGATCCTTTATCCCCAGTTGCTGGGCCTGTGCATGGGGATCGGCGGAGAGGATCTGGGTTTAAAAGAAAATCATATCAACATCGACCCCATTCGGTCGTTTCTATAACAGGAGCAGGTTATGTCAACACAAAAACTGGGTTCCGTCCTGGTGGTAGGGGGCGGCATCAGCGGCATGCAGGCGGCCCTGGATATGGCAAATTCGGGATACTACGTCCATCTGGTGGAGCGATCCAGCTCCATCGGCGGGATGATGTCCCAGCTTGACAAGACATTTCCAACCAATGACTGTGCCATGTGAATTATCTCGCCCAAACTGGTCGAGGTCGGCCGGCACATTAATATTGAACTGCACACCCTCTCTGAAGTAAGCGCTATCTCGGGCGAGGAAGGCAATTTCGAGGTTACCCTGATTCAGCACCCACGATATGTAGACACGGACGCATGCATTGCCTGCGGGGCCTGCGCTGAAAAGTGTCCCAAAAAAGTGCCCGATGAATATGACGCCGGCATGGGCGTGCGAAAGGCCATTTATGTAAAATATGCCCAGGCCGTCCCCCTTAAATATGCCATTGACCCGGCGCATTGCATCAAGCTCACCAGAGGCAAGTGCGGCAACTGCGAAAAGGTCTGCCCGGCCGGGGCCATCCGCTACGACGATCACAAAAGGGAAATCAAGCTTCATGTGGGCGCGGCTATCGTGGCGCAGGGGGTTGAAACCTATGATCCCGCTATGCACGATACGTACGGGTACTGCAAAAATCCCAATGTGGTGACCAGCCTGGAGTTTGAACGGATACTCTCGGCCTCCGGTCCTTACGGCGGACACATGGTCCGCCCCTCGGACAAAAAACGGCCCAAAAAGATCGCCTGGCTCCAGTGCGTCGGGTCCAGAGACGAGCACCTGGACGGGAGAGGCTACTGCTCCGGGGTGTGCTGCACCTATGCAGTCAAGGAGGCCATGCTGGCCAAGGAACACGCCAACGGGGACCTGGACGCGGCCATCTTTTATATCGATATCCGCACGAATGGAAAGGATTTTGAAAAATACTGCAACCGTGCCAGATATGACCAAGGGGTCCGCTTCATCAAGTCAAGGGTCACCTACATCCAACAAGACGAAGCGACCGGGATGAGCCGGATCCGCTATATCGACGAACAGGGTCTCAGGAAAGAGGAGGCCTTCGATATGGTGGTCCTCTCGGTCGGTCTTGGAACCACTGCCCGGGGCCGGGACCTGGCAAATAAACTGGGCATAGAGGTGGACCGATACGGCTTTATCAGCACGGGCAGCTTCAGGCCGGTGCAGACGTCAAGGCGCGGCATTTTCGTGGCCGGCGCCTGCCAGGCCCCCAAGGACATCCCTTCGTCGGTGGTGGATTCCAGCGCTGCAGCAGGAGTCGCCGGGAGTCTTCTCACCGAATCCCGTTTTACCCTGACTAGGACAGAAGAAGCGACCGCGGCCCGCGATATCAGGGGCGAGGCGGTCCGGGTGGGCGTCTTTGTCTGTCGTTGCGGGACCAATATTGCGGGGACGGTGGATGTGCCTGCGGTCGTCGAGTTTGCCAGAGGCCTCCCCGGGGTTGTATTCGCGGAAGACAACATGTTCAGTTGCTCCCAAGATACCCAGAATAGGATGTCTCAGGTCATCAAGGAACAGGGACTGAACCGGGTCGTGGTGGCCGCATGCACGCCCAAGACCCACGAGCCCCTCTTCCAGGAGACCCTCATGAATGCGGGTCTCAACAAGTACCTCTTTGAGATGGTCAACATCCGAAACCAGTGCGCATGGGTCCACAAGGACGATCCTGATGCCGCCACCCGCAAGGCAAAGGACCTGGTGCGCATGGGCGTGGCCAAGGCCCAAATGCTGGAACCGCTGACAGAACCGATCCTCAAGATCGACCAGACCGCCCTTGTTGTAGGGGGCGGCGTCGCCGGGATGGAGGCGGCTCGAAACCTGGCCGAACAGGGTTATCACACCTTTCTGGTGGAACGGGACAAGGAATTGGGGGGCCATGCCCGGTCCCTCCACGAGACATGGCGCGGAGAAGATGTCCAGGAATATCTGCATGCCCTCATCGAAACAGTGGAAAAAGATTACCGGATCAAGGTTTTTTTGGGCGCCGAGATCACGGAAGTGGAAGGGTTTGTCGGCAATTTCAGGACCCAGATCCGCCAGGCGAAGGAAAGCCGGGTGCTGGAGCATGGCATCACCATTCTGGCTACCGGGGCGTCAGAATACCAACCTGAGGATCCCTTTTTGAAAGAATCCCGTGCGGTCGCCACAGGTCTTGCCTTTCAGAAGATGCTGATGGAAAAGGACGCCCGGCTGAGCAACATCCACACTGCGGTCTTTTTGCAGTGCTACGGCTCCCGGATCCCGGAACGTCCCTACTGCTCAAAGGTCTGCTGCACCCAGAGCATCACGTCGGCCCTTGAACTCAAAAAAAGGGATCCGGCCAGACAGGTCTTCATCCTCTACCGGGACATGAGGCCCTATGGACTCCGGGAAGACCTGTACCGGGAGGCCAGAAGGAAAGGGGTTGTTTTTGTCCGTTACCGACACGAGAAAGATCTGCATGTGGATCCGTACGGCAAGGGGGTATGCATCCGATTCACGGATGGCGTCCTGGGAAGGGAGATGGCCGTCCCAGCGGATATCCTGGTCCTGGCTTCGGCTATTGTGCCTGAATCGGACAATCCCTTGTCCCGCTTTTACAAGGTCTCGCAGAACGAAGACGGTTTTTTTGCCGAGGCCCATGTGAAACTGCGTCCGGTGGATTTTGCCACGGACGGGGTGTTTGTCTGCGGCCTGGCCCATTCCCCCAAACCCATCGACGAGAGCATTGCCCAGGCCCAGGCCGCGGCGGCCCGGGCCGTGACGCTTTTGTCTGCCAAGACCATTGCGGTCAGCGGAACGGTGGCATGGGTGGATCCGGTTTTGTGCAGCCGGTGCGGCGTGTGCATCGCCGTCTGTCCCTACTCAGCCCCGCGATTCGATGAGAAAACAGGCAAGGCGGCCATCGAGTCAACCCTTTGCAAAGGGTGCGGCCTTTGTGCGGCATCCTGCCGTTCCGGGGCAATCCATCTGAAAGGTTTCGAGACCTCCCAGATCATGGGCATGATAGATGAGAGCCTTTGAGCCTTGGCGGAAGCGCCTTGGGTCCTCGTTGCCCCATGAGACATAGGGATGCCTTTGAACAGACCATCGGCGCGTGCATGGGAGACGTCGAATTTTCTTGACCCAGGGAAGGCGTACATCTAAAATAAATCCACCCGGAAGAAATTTCATCGTGGAGAGGATCGGTAGCTTTCAAGGATCTGCGGTCCAGATCTTCCGCATGACCAAATAATCATCATCATCGGACAATGACCTGTCGAGATGTCCTTGGGAACGTCCGGAGAGATGTCCGGCCCAGGCCAAGGCGCCTGTTGCCGAACACTCTTCATTGTGTACGGATTGGTCTCGATGAGAACACCCTTGACATGATCCCATCGCAGCTTTTGGGTCGTGCTGATCTGATGAAACCAAACCCCTCCCCCATGTGCGTTCCGTACCTCCAATAGCGCATAGCCCGATCCAGTCAGATCAGAATCGTACGCAGCCAGGCATGTGAGAGAAAGAGATGCAAAATGGTCCATATCCGGGGTAAAACCCGGTTGCTGCATTCAGGCGCCGGCGTTTTGTGTTTCATGGGTCGGAGGGCCGATTCGAGTTTGAAGCCATCAACAAATGCCCTTCAATGCAATAGAGTCTTTGTTTGTAACTTCTCCGCAACGTGCGAAGAAGTTTCCCCTTGGGCAGAAACCCCCACGGGCAGGCAGGCTGCTGTTTGGTTGCGGCTGTCAGGCCGCCTTGGGTTACTGATAAATGTATGATCTCAAAAATTTGGGTTGGTGCGGCATGAGCCGTACAGCGGGCACAGGGCGTGCGCCTGAAGGCGCACCTGCAGGAATGCCTTCCTGAATGGCATTGTAGTGTGCAAACCACCAGGCGTTTCCGTACTTACTATCCGAAAAAACCGGCGATGTATTTTAGGGCGGTAAAGATGATGATCCCGGCCAGCATCCATTTGATGGCGGTTGCCGGCACAAATTTCTGGCAGCGGGCCCCAAGGTACATGCCGGCCATGCCGCCCGCGCCGAACAAAAGTCCCAAAGGCCAGTCGGGCGCCACCGACATGTCGGGATAGGCGGGGGCGATGGCCTGGTAGAAGGCAACCCCGGCCACTGAAGTGACAAAGGTCCCCATGAGGGCCGCGCCGGCCACGGTATAGACCGGGAGCCCGAAAAAGGTCACAAAAAAGGGTGCAATGATGGCGCCGCCGCCGATGCCGTAGATCCCTCCAACGATGCCCACCAGGAAACTGAGCGCAAGAATGCCCCAGAACGAGATCTCGAAGGTATCGTCATAGAAGGTGTAGCTCAGGCGTCTAAAAGTGAAATGGGTTACCGTGACCCCGGGCAAGGGATGTCCCGAGGTCCTGTCGTCTACGGGCTTGGACCGGTGTTGGCGCACCATCTGCTGAAAGCGTTTTTCGCCGTCAGGCGCCCCTTCGCCCCCCGTAGCCTTCTTAAGCAGGTCGCGCACCATCTTGATACCGATATAGAGAAGCACCCCCGCAGCAAAGAGCTTGAAGTGCTTGGGATCCTGGAGATACGCCACCCGGACAATGGCGCCGATGAACACGCCGGGCAGGGTGCCTGCAATTACAATCCAGGTCAGGGGCCAGACCATGCGGCCTTCCTTGACGTAGCGATAGACCCCGCTGGGGATGGCCACGATGTTGAAAAGCTGGTTGGTGGCGCTTACGGAAGGATGGGTGTAGCCCAAAAAGGTCATTTGAAAGGGGAGCAGGAGAAAGGCGCCGGAAACGCCGCCCATGGACGTGAAAAAGGAGATTACAAAGGCCACTGCCGGGGGCAGAAACACCCACGTTTCAACGCCTGACACATTGAAATGCATAAAAAAGGCATCCATATTCCCGAACCGCCTCCCTGCCCTTGAATGGTGGGCGTTTTCATTTTTTCCCGCCTCCGCACACAGGTTTTACAGGTCCATTTTTAACAAACGTAAGGCGAGGCGCCTGTGCAGGCCCGGCAAACAGGGCCGTCATTTTTGGGGTATGCCTCCCCGCAGACAGGGCAGATAGCGATTTCTCCCTTGGTCCGCTTGGTCAGGAAGGGGGGGAGGACCTCGACGCGCTGGAATCCAAGAAGGCTGATGTCCGCCTTCAGAATCTGGTCTGTCAATCTCTCCCGGCTCTGCTCTTCTTTTGGTCTGAGCTTGAGATACCAGCTCCTGATCTCCGGCCACTCCTCGGTCTTGCCTGCATCCAGGAACACCCTGATGCCCTTGCCCGAATCCTTTTCATACAGGGTCAGGGCAAAACGGCCCAGGTCGACGATATGGAGCCATCCGTTGCCGACAGTGCAGGCCGTCAGGAGCTGAATGGCGTCTGGGAGGCAACTGGAGGTCTCACAAAGAGCATCGTGCAGTTTGGCCTTGTCAATGCGTTCAATAACGGCATTCACCATGATCCCGCCCATGAGCATCCCAGGGGCTAAGCTCCCGTGAAAGGATTCAACAAGGCGGCAGTACTCATTGAGAGAATATTTTCCAAAATGCATATAGGGTTCTCTTTGCGTTAGAGCTGTAGGGGACTTGCGTGATGTTGAGGGAAGTATGGATGTCTATCAATATTGAGAAAAAAGCCCAAGGCGGCCTGACGGCCGCAACCAAACAGGGTTCTGCCCGCCCGTGGGGGTCTCTGCCCAAGGGCTGCAATAAAATGCGTCCATATCGTTCGGCGACCGCCCCCGGGCTCGGGATACCGTTTATGGAAAGGCAGCAAGGAATCCCTATCGACCCGCCTGACTCGCCTCACTCGCATGGCGGGCAGGTGAAAGGGCGTCCTTGGGGCTTAAACAGACTGTATTTTAAAGCCCTGCTGCCGTTCCCACGAGCTCGATTCGGTTTTTGCAGCCCTTGGGCAGAGACCCCCACGGGCAAACTTCTTCGCATGTTGCGGAGAAGTTACGGACAAAAGTTTTAAAGGGGAGAGGGGAGGCTGTCAAGAGAAAACTGCTCGACTTAAGACGGGGCCATGGGTGCAGGGACGTCTTGAAATTAGAGGCAAAATATTCTATGGTCGGCCGGAACTCATTGGGTCGGGCTGATATGCCCGACGCTTGAGACAGATGTGTATCCCAAAAAAAGTCCCGGATGCGTCATTTCGAGCCAGGCCATATGTGGTTTTTGACCTTTAGAACAAGGAGGCGTCATTGACATGTCAGAGGAAATTCGCTGGGTAAAGACCCACTGCGCCAGGATGGACCACGGCGGCTGCGGACTCCTGGTGGGCGTCAAGGACAATGAGATCGTACAGATCAAGGGGGACCCGGAAGGGTTCCTGAACAAGGGATACACCTGCTACAAGGGAAAGGTCTCTCACGACCGCCTCTATCACCCCGACCGTCTGCGCCATCCCCTGAGGCGTTCAGGACAACGTGGAGAAGGAAGGTGGCAGGAGGTCTCCTGGGAGGAGGCCTTGAATGAAACCGCTGAAAATTTTCTCAAGATAAAGGATGCATACGGGGCCCGCGCCGTGGGTTTCGGCGTGGGCATGCCCAAAGGTCTCGAACATTTCGTCCTGATCCGGCTGGCCAACATCTTCGGTTCTCCCAATGTCATCGCCTCCCAGGATGTCTGCCACGCCCCCAGGGAGATCACCGGCGTGCACACCTGCGGCTTCTATCCGGTGGCCGATCTCCACCATCCCACCCGCCTGGTCCTCTCATGGGCCTCCAATCTCCTTTCCACCAGCGAAGAGGGACAGATCGCCAGTCAACTCCTGGATCAGATTCAAAGGGGGGCCGAACTGATCGTGGTGGATCCTCGACGGACCGAGCTGGCAGAACGGGCGGATATCTGGCTGCAGCTGCGACCCGGCACGGCCCCGGCCCTGGCCCTTGGATTCCTCCATGTCATTATCGAAGAAGGGCTCTATGACAAGGCCTTTGTGGAGAATCATACCTATGGGTTCGAGGAGCTTTCCCAGCACGTGAAGGCCTACGATCCGGAGGCGGTATCCGAGATCACCTGGGTCCCGGCGGGCCTGATCCGCGAGGCGGCCCGCAGATACGCCGCTGCCAGGCCGGCGGCCCTCCAGTGGGGAAACGCCATCGAACATGACATGCATGCCTTTGACGCGGCCCGGTCGCTGGTTTGTCTCATGGCGGTCTGCGGAAATCTGGAGGTCCCCGGCGGCAATGTCCATGCCCACGAGCCCGACATCATGGGCCTGGGAGAGTTCGTGCGCGCCGATCTCATCCCCAACAAGCGCAAGGAGATGGTGGGGGCCTATTACGGGACTATACCCAGATTGATGACCGTTCCGCCCGCCCTCTTTCGGAAGGCGGTCCTAAAAGACGAGCCCTACCCCATGCGGGGGTACTACGGCATGTGCACCAATCCCCTGGTGGCCTGGGCCGACAGCCGTCTCACCTTTGAGGTCTTGAAACGACTCGACTTTGTTGCCATTGCCGACCTGTTCATGACGCCCACAGCATCCATGGCCGATATCGTCTTTCCCGTGGCCCATCAGTACGAGATGAACGACATCGGGCATTACGGCATCGGACACGGCATGATCCTGGCCCGGCCCAAGATCGTGGATCCTCCCCCCGAGTGTTGGCCGGACATGAAGATCATGAACGAACTGGGCAAGCGGATATCCGATCCCCAGCACTGGCATGACGACTACGAAGACTTTTTAGAAGACGTGCTCAAGCCATCGGGTCTCTCTTATGACGAGTTTGTTGAGAAGGGTTATCTGAAAGGACCCGACCGGTTTCATCTTTACGAGAAAAAGGGTTTTCGCACGCCTACCGGCAAGGTGGAACTGGTGCTGAGCACGGCCGACAAGTTCAAGCTCAAGCCCCTCCCCGAATTCGCCGGCCTGCCCGAACCGGAAGATCCCGAATATCCCCTGATCCTCATCAGCGCCAAGAGCCGGTATTACCTCCTTTCCTCCTACCGATGGGTGAAGCGGCTGCGCGAGAAGCGGCCCGTTCCCCTGGTGGAGATCCATCCTGAAACCGCGGGGGCCAGCGGCATTGCCGATGGCGATGAGGTCTGGATCCGCACCCGGTACGGCGAGATCACCCAGACCGCCCGGGTCACGGACCGGATTGATCCCCGGGTGGTGAGCGCGGATCTGGGGTGGTGGTTCCCGGAAGGGGACCCGGCGGCCCAGTTCGACTGGCAACGGTCCAATTTCAACATGCTCACCTCTATCGAGAGGCTGGGGAAGGAGTTCGGCACCCCCAATATCGCCAATCTGCCTTGCAGGATAGAAAAGGCTTAGGTCTTCCCGTCATCCTGCCGGTGGATGACGGTCAGTAGGGCCTCCAACACGCCCCCTCCGATGGCAAGGGCCTTGTCCGAGACGAGCCAGCAGCTCTCCCGGACATCCCGGGGATCCACATCGCCGCTCTTGAGCCCCGTGTCCACTCTGACGCCGTCGTGGAGCAATCCCCTCAGCATCCCGGAGATGGGGGCCGGCACCGGGGCGTCCCCTGCATAGGCCACAGTCTCCCCCTTTTCCACGTGCTCGCCGATAGAACGGACCCCCTTGAAGGTCCCGGGCCCCGGGGCCCGGATCACCCGCTCCGCGCCGATCCCTTTGACCTCGCCGGGAATCCCGGTATTGGGGATGGCCGACCCTTTCCAGAGGACCCTCCCCAGGGTATGGCCCCGTTTGGTTTCCACCACGGCGTGGACATCCTCCCCCGCGGTAAATCCAGGCCCTAATCCCACCACCAAAGGCGCATCGTCCATGCGGGTTCCGATGTTCTTTTTGGCCATGACCCCATCCACCAGGGCAAACGGGCCTATGTGACGCGCAATGTCGGCCTCCGGGTCCACCAGCACGGGGATGACGCGATCCGCCAGTGCGTCCAAGGCGCCTCCGCTGTCCTCCACACGCCGGGCCGTGATCCCTTCCACAGCGGTCTCCCCTTCATAAATGGCATCCGAAAAGGCAACCGTGCGCCGCACTGTCAGAGGCTGGTCGATCTCGGTCATGACGACCGGGAAGCCGCTCCGCCACAGTCGCAGGGCAACCCCGGTGGCCAGATCCCCGGCCCCCCTGATGACAATTCGTCTTTCGTTGAACATGGTTGGATCTTCCTTTCAAGGCGATCACAGGCGTGATCGATTCTGAAACATCTGCCCCAATACCAAAGGATTCCTTATCTCTTTGCGACGCTATTGGCTTTGTGTGAGATGCTTCCGGTTTGGGCGGTTGTAAGATTTCAGCCCTTCGAGCCCCCTGCCTCTGCTTGGGCCAAATTTTCATAAAGTGATGCCAAAATTGAAAGATGGGCATCCGGAACAAACCCTAATTTCGGAATCTCACGGCGGCTCAAAAAACCGATTCTTATTCCTCGACTTTTACGACTCCACATATCGCAATCTTCTCAGTTTGATCACCACATGCACCGCTTTTCCCTCTTCAAGGGATATTTCATTAAAGGCGCTCGCCGGCAATTCTGCGAAAAGATGCGTTTTTCCAACGGATACCCCAACCCTTACGGTTGACTGAAGCGGAATGATCTCCTGCACTGTCCCAGTGAATCGGTTCAATGCAGGACCGGGAGGCCGAATGTCAGAGAGATAAACGTCGTCGGGTGGAATGGCAACCCTCTTAATTCCGTTTCCACCGTAGGGAAGGACCATTTTTATGTCGCCGGAGACCACCTCCACCAAACCCGATGTAAGGATCCTTGACTGTGTACACTCAAGGACGTTCGGCATCCCCACAAATTCCGACACGCATTCGCTTTGAGGATGGAAGAAAAAATCGCGGGGGGTCGATACCTGTTCCACCCTGCCGTCGGACATGAAGGCAATCCTGTCAGCGATCTCCTCGGCCTCCCTCAGGTCGTGGGTGACATATAGGGTGGTTATCCCCAGCGTTCTCAGGACGTGAATTAATTCGTTTCGTAAATATTTCGCCGTCTGGTGATCCAGGCTTGATGTGGGTTCGTCCAAGAGGAGGATCTGCGGGGACGGGGCCAGGGAACGGGCAAGGGCGACCCGCTTTTTCTCGCCGCCTGAGAGTTCATGGGGATACCGGTCCTGAAGGTGCTCGATGCGCATCATTTCAATTAAAGATGAGATCCTCTTTTCCGCCACGACTTTATCCACGCCATTAACCTGCAATCCGAAGGCAATGTTTTCGGATACACTGAGATGCGGAAAGAGGGCAAGCCCCTGAAACAGGTAGCCTACGCCCCTCCTTCTGGGCGGAAGCCGGTCCACACTCCTGCCATCGATCATCACGCGCCCTTCGTAATCCGTCACCCCTGCGATCACATTCAAAAGCGTTGTCTTGCCGGCCCCCGTGGTCCCCACGATCACGAAGATTTCCTTATCGTGGATGGTCAGACAGAGCCCTTGGCATATGCGTTTGTTCACATCGACGAGCTGGATGTCAGGCATGGGAGCTCCACTTGCCCACCATCTTTCGTTCGGCCAGTGCAAAGAGTTTTTCAAAGGAGAGGCACATGACGGATAGGACGATGAGACAAACGATGATGATATCCACCCTGACCAGACTCTCGGCCTGTATGAGAAGCGCCCCGATCCCGGTCGGGATGGCAACCATTTCTGCGGCGATGAGCACGCGCCATGACATGCCCGCCTCTAATCTCAGGCCGGTAAATATATTGGGAAGGGCCAAGGGGATGACGATCTTGAAGAGGATTCGCATATTCGATGCCCCGAGCGTTTCTGCGGCCTGTATGTATCTCCTGTCGACATTTTTGATGCCGGTGATCGTGTTATAAACGACGGGAAAGAACGAACAGATAAATATAATGGTGATCGGGAGCATCTCGTTAATGCCGATCCACAGCATTAAGAGCGGGAGCCATCCAAGGGCCGGAATCGGATAAAGAAGGCTGATGATGGGATTGAGGGCCTTGTGGGCCACGTTCCGCCATCCCATGAGAACCCCTACAAAAATGCCGGCCGCAGAGCCGCTTAAAAGACCGATGAGCACCCGTACCAGGCTGCTCAGGAAGTTTTTCCCCAGCACGCCGTTTGCAGTCAGGTGGTAGAATTCCTCGATCACCGCTGAAAAGGGAGGGAACAATAGCCGGCCGGGCAACAGGTGAAAGCGCCCCACGATCTCCCATGCGGCGATAAAGACAAGCACAGGGAATATGCCCCAGACGGCGTCAAGCGATGTCTTCTTTTTCATCAATAGAAACTCAGATCAAGGATCTCTTCAGCCTTTAGGGGCTCCTTTATATATCCTTGCTGCGCTGCAAAATCGATGGCCGCTTGAACCCCCTCTGGGTCAATATCTGTGGTGTATTTAAGCCTGGCCATGGATCTGCCAAGGGCCTCGGGTCTGATGGTCAGCTTCCGCGCGGTCCCGGCCGCTTCATTGGGAAAAATCCTGTCGCCTGCAAGCTGTAACTGCGCAGCCATCACCGCTGCGGCCTCTTCCGGATGCTGGTTGATCCATTGGGTCGCCTTCACGGTAACGGCCACCAGTTTCCGGACGATTTCAGGATGGTTTCGGATGAGTTCCTCTTTCACTATGAGGACGCTACCCTGCATGTCCGGCCACACATCCTGACTCCTGAGCAGGATGGTGAATCCCGCCTCTTCTGCCATCGCGGGCCAGTGTTCCGGGCTGAAGGCGGCGTCCAGCCTCCCCATCCGGATGGCCATGATCTGTTTCGGAGGACTCATCCTCTGAACCTTGTTCAAGACGGTGTCTCGATCAAGACCATATTTTTCTATGGTTTTCAGTAGAAACGCATCCACGGGACCACCGGTCTGGACAGCCCCGACACGAACATCAGGCCTGACCAGATCTTTTATGGTTTTTACCTTTTCCGCGTTGACGGCCAGGCCGTATCCGTGCTTATGGGTTCCCGCAACGATCCGGATGGGCACCCCGGCATTCGCGCGGGCGTTGATAGCAGGCAACAGACAAATATAGGCGGCCTGGATATCCCCCCGCACCAAAGCGGCGGCCAAAGACATGCCGGTTATGTAGCTGTAGAACGTAGGGGTGATGCCTTCTTCCTCAAACCATCCCTTTTTTTGAGCGATATAGGCGCTGGCCGCGTGATCCGTAAACTCAACAGCCATATGAAGAGGAAACCCCTCGTCTGCGTGTGCACAAAAACCACATAAACCGAAGGCCGTTGCAGTCAACAGCATCAAAAGTCTTCTGACCATAAAATCTCCTCAAGGCGGAATCCGCATCTCGGCGCCGTACCAACGCCACGCATTAACTCCCCAAGACCCCGGCATCATTGCGATTCATATCTTTGAGCGCCTCCCAAAATGGCCGCCGATTCTTTAATGAACGGCCTATCCATCGCTCTTGACCGGTGGTGAAATACTCCTGAATCTCTGGCGGGCAAACAGCCACATTTATTATTCGATATAATATTCCATCTTATTCTACTCTGTCAACGAAAATCCATGGAATCGCGACCTGAGCGAGAAATGGATGCGCGTTTTCAAAAACGTAAAAATCCACGATAATACTTGACATAATATTGCATTGTAGAATATTCGTTCGGGGAGCCATATTCGCATCATGTAGGGGAGATAATGGCAGTCGCTATCGTCGACTTGATAAAACCCATAGTTATCAGCTTCATACGAATCGTCATCATGGTTGGGTTGTCTGCGTTGACAGTGCTGATGGGCGAGGCGGACGCAGACGGCACATCAAATGCGCTCACGGGAATAGGCATCGGCCCGGGCGAGCTGGATCTGGGAGGGAGGCTCCGGTATCGCTATGAGTATCAGGACAACTTCAGCGTGCAGAAATACGGCGCCGGTCAAACGGACCCCATCCTGCTCATGCGCACGCGGATCAGCTTAGGATATCGCCTGCCCCAAAAGGCAAGGTTTTTTGTACAGTTCCAGGATGCGCGATACGCCCTCTCGGATCTGAGAAGAGATAATTTCGGCCCCAGCTGTCCCTATTGGGACGAACTGGATCTGCGCCAGGCGTTTTTTGAGTGGCGGGGGATCGGGAATGCGCCCCTGGGGTTCAAGATCGGAAGACAGACGATTTACTATGGCGACAACCGGATATTCGGACCGGGGGACTGGGGGAATGTGGGCCGATACACCTGGGATGGAGGAAGGATCCTGGGGCGGACGTCTATAGTGGATGTGGATGTTTTTACCGCCCAACGGATCCTGTACCTGAAGGATGAATTCGATAGCGACCACTATCCCTATAAGGTTTATGCCGCCTACGGTCAGATCAAATCCATTCCCAAACACAAAGTGGACGTCTTTTACATCGTCAAATGGGACTCGGACAAGACAACCAAAGGCAAAACCGGGCTGGGGGAGCTTCTGGTAAACACCGTCGGGTTCTATGGCAAGGGCCGATGGAAGCGACTCGACTATGCCGGCACCTTGGCCTATCAATTCGGGGATTACGGCAAGGATACCATCAGGGCCTTCGGGCTCAATGCGGAGGCCGGCTATACGCTGATTGATTTCTGGAGTCCGCGTTTGGCGGCGTCACTGAGCTATGCTTCCGGAGACAGGGATCCAAACGACGGGACCTATGGAACATTTGACGGCGTGTTCGGCGCGATCGATATGTATTACGGCCGCATGAACCTCTTTTCGTGGATGAATCTGATGGATGTTCAGGTAGGCGTGAGCATCAAGCCAATGGAGAAGATGAAAATATCCCTGGATTACCACAACTTCAGCCTGGCGCAGAAAAAAGACGCCTGGTATTACTGTACAGGTAAAAAGATGCGCTGGGATCCCACCGGCTCATCCGGGTCCTCCCTGGGCGATGAAATCGACCTGGTATGGCAGTACCAGATTCATCCCCGCATCGGCCTGATGGCCGGGTGTGCCGCCTTTTTTCCCGGAGACTTTGTCGAGGCAACCGGGAGCTATGCCAATGCCTATTGGGCGTTTGGACAACTAATGATCAAAATATGAGACGGCAACAGGGTCGGTATTTTAGTGACTGCACGGGCAGAAGCGCTCCCATCCCATCAAGTGGGCGGCCCCGGCAACGGTGGTGCCGTAAAAGATGATAGGCCTTTTGTTCAATAGTGGCGTGACCGTCCCGTTGGCCAGGGTGGTCCCGGTCACCAGGAGAAGGTCGGCCCACTCCACGGCATCCTCGGTATTGTCGGCGTGTTCAATGGTCACGCCGAATTTCTGGACGCCGATATTGTCAGGGTCCATATCCAGCACCCGCAGGGGATGGGCGGGGGCCAGGTTTTCCACCATGCGCGGCTGAAATCCCACCTGCGTGATCCTCGCGCCTGCGTATCGGTCCTTCAGATAAGGGACAAGGGCCTTGCCGCAGGTAACGGGCTCCTCGTCGCGACAATGGATCGATCCCTCGATCCGCTTCAGATGCCTGAGCACCGCATTCAGGGAGGATATGAACACGGCCCGTTGATAGTTATTTTCCATGGGGAGGCGCAACACTGCTTCCAGGGTCCCTTCGTAGTCGCCGTACATATCCGTAAAGGCCTGACCGCCCGCATCCATCAGGGTGGCCTGCATGAGTTTTTCCTTCCCCTTTTGTATCGGGAAATCCTGGTGTTCCGGGTTTCCGATGGCCTCTGTTGTGCTGAGGGCCCGGGCCCGAATCTGAATCCGCTCGGAGAGAAGCCCTTCGGCCTTCCATAGATCAAAGACGCGGTCCTTCAGTTCTTCGTAAAAAGTGTCCATCATTCATCCGCCTCGATGTGAGTGTATTGACAGCGATCGAATACCCCATAGTGTAACCGGTCACGAGGTTCCTTGTTTGCCGGGTGCCACGCATGCCTGTGTGGTTCGTAGTGACGCCGTGAGGCGTTTGGCGGGTTGACCCATGCGCAGATCGCGCCCCAATGCCCTGACGGGCACACTACAAACGGTTCAATGCCCGCACCGGACATTCGCGCACTCCTTAGATTTCTTGTTGAAACCCTGTTGTTTAGGGCTTCATCCCCGTGAACGATTGCCCCATAGGAGCTGTCGCCGCCATGGTCATCACTGCCGTCTGTTTCCCTATCCGACAAACGGCTCTGCCTCTTTTTTCAGCCAGGCAAGCCATGCCTTCAGGGTGGCGATGCGGAAGCCGTAAACCAGTCGCTTGTATGGGTCCTTTTCCACCCGTTTTTTTGCCATGAGACCTTGTTTTGTCTTCTCCAAGACGCCAATCTGTATGGCTACCAGTCCGCTGCCTCCTTCCAGGTTCAGCTCCTTGAAGAAAAAGAGCTTGGCCAAAAACTCGATACGGAGGTCCCGGACATGGTCGGTCGGGCTTGTCAGCCATTCCAGGAATCTCGCCTCTCCCTGCGGCATCAGAGAGAAGACCCGCTTGGAGGGACGTGTTTCCTGGGGCTGGAAGGTCGAACTGACCCATCCCTCTTTTTCCAGCCTCTTGAGGAGCACGTAAAGCTGGCTGGTGCTGACCGTCCAGGCCGGTCCCAGCCCTGTTTCCAGGGATTGGAGGATATCATATCCATGCTTGGGGCCTCCCATCAACACCCCGAGCAGGGCGTATTCCGTTGCGGGTTTGTCTTTCATTTGCGGCCCTCCGATCCCGATAGGTTCTGCAAACGTAAATCTAAGATAGAATAGTCCATCCTATTTTATCCTGTCAACTAAAAAGGGGTAGTGTAGTTTCAATGCTGAACTGCAACTGAAATGCGACTTTGGGAGAGGGACATGCCTCAGCGCAAATTATACCCAAATGACCTGGGATTCCGCAGCTGAAAGCATCGCAGCATGGATGGAGCGTGCACGCCTTGGGAGCCTGACCGGAAACGTTGGATTGAACAACTATCTCAACTTCAATGCCCAGTTGCTCTAGAGGGGCAACTGGTCCCGCAGCAAAAATGACCCGCGGGAAGATCCCGGAGATTATGCCATTGTGAACGCCACCCTGATCGCCAAGGACTTTATCAACGAGCTGAAGGGGCTCGAGGTGCGGGGATCGGTTTTCAATCTGTTCAACAAGGATTGCACGTCTCCAACCGGCCCCGGGGGGCTTCCGTATGCAACTACCCCATGCCGCGGATCAATTTGTTTGTGGAATTACGTTACACCTTCTGATCCGCAGATTTCGCAGATGATGCAGATTGAAGGATGGGGAGTGAGCAGGAAGGAATGCTTCTTGGATGCGACCTATGCGTATTCCGAGGGAATTTCATCTTCGGGTAAAGGGGTGACATCCGGTACGATCGTATCCAATAACCTTAATGCTTCCTCACGGGAAGGGGCCCTGCGGATACGCTCTTTCAATCCCCTCTCCGCCTCTTTCTGGGATATCTCTTTCGTAAGGGTATACAAGACATACTGATTCATGGACATATCATTTCGGGAGGCTTCTTTTTTGATCTTCATTGTCAGTTCTTCCGGAAGACGAAGGGTAAGGGATGTTTTCATTGGCTGATCCTCCAGATTTTCAAAAATTCACCAGCAGCTACGACCCCAATCCCATAAGGACGTGTGATCGCCGCCGGAAAATGCCTCTTATTGAAAGAGACGATATGTGTACAGTTCCCGGAAATAGCACATTCTAAAATCTTGTCGTCAGATGCATCCGACAACATCGGCCTTATCTGAATCGGTTTCCAGACTACGACCGACGCTGCAAAGAGCGCGTCAAGAATACGTTCACAATGTTTTCTTGAAATGCTCAAAAAACCCTTCTCAATTTTCTGGTGAACCTTGCCCTCATATTCAAAGGCGAGCAGCGGGGAAATAACCACAGTCAATTCCCCCGAAATGGCTGCCCGCAGCAGTTGATAGGAGGCGCCTCGTTTGGAATAAAGGCCCGAAATGATGATATTGGTATCCAAGACGACCTTCATGATGTCGTATACGATAGCATATATGATCTGTTTGTCAAGCCAAATCCTGCTGGAGTTCCGCCTCTATCGAAACGGCGAGCACGTGGAAACGGTCCTTTGCGGCCGTCCCGTGGTGCTCAACAACCTGGGCATGGCCTCGCCCATGAGGACCGTGGGAATATAGCCAAGGACAGTTTGTCCTATCCCCGGTTGCGGATACGGCAACCTTTTCTTCGTAATTCGTGCTCCTTCAATTCATGCTCCTGCCTGGAAGGGCATACATCCTGTCTTGAGGCCTGTCATTTGGATCGGGCGGCGACATTGAAAAGAAATCCCACCCGTTGATCACCCCGGCTGCTGTTTTGGCTGTGTAATAGGGCGCGCCGCTTTCGCGGATGTTCAGGGGCGTCAGGACCTTGGTCTCGACCGTAAGCATGCCGCAATGCCCGCCAGTGGAATGGGATAAGTTGGGAGGTTTGGACTTTTCGTCATTTAATTGCCTTGACGCTTGACACGCGACTCATATTCGGACTAAATTCGGACACGACTTAATCAAAGGAGGCGCCCCATGAACCTGTCCAGTCAAATAAAACCCATCAGTTACTTGAAAGCCCATGCGGCTGAAATCGTCAGGGGCCTGGCCGAACACCAAAGACCGTTGATCATCACGCAAAACGGCGAGGCCAAGGCCGTGGTTCAAGACATCGTGAGTTACGAGCAAACACAGGAAACCCTGGCGCTTTTGAAAATCCTTGCTTTAGGCAACCGTCAGATTGATGAAGGCAAGGTAGAGCGTATGGAAGACGTGATGACGCGTATTCGCGAGCGCCGGGGAGATCGGTAGTGGCCTTCTCCGTCTTCGTCACCAAAGATGCGGCTTGCGATATGGAGGAGATCGATCGTTATATCTCTACGCATGATACGCCTTCGAAAGCAGACCGTGTCCTTGACCGAATTGAGGCCGCCCTCAAAAGCCTGGCCGAGTCCTCCAACCGAGGGACCTATCCAAAGGAACTCCTGGAGTTAGGGATCCGCGAATACCGGCAAATTTTCTTCAAACCCTACCGAATCATTCACCGGGTATTGGGTCGCACTGTGTATGTCATGCTGATAGTCGACGGACGCCGCGACCTACAGACACTCTTGCACCGACGTCTCTTGGAGGGGTAGTAATACCCCTCGAACCCACGGTTCTTCGAACCTGATACCGACGGTCCTCCAAAACCTCGTTCCTGCGGTCCCGCAAAACCTCAACCCTCCTTTATTTCTGCCGATATGATCCGCAGACCTGCGAAATAGTCACTCTTTGTCATCATAAGCTTAACTGTTCCATTTTGTTTGACAAATTTCTCTGTTTGTGCAAGTAATGTCGAACGAATGCCGATGATGCGTGAGCGAGGTTGCTTTATGCGGGGGTTGCCGCCTAACGGACGTGGCATTTCTTAAGGGCATGTGGGGAGAGAATGGCACAAGGGGTAGTGGCGCAACGTAATTTGAACCGCAAGATATGTAAGGCATATCTCAGGTTTTGGGTTACCCGAAATCTGTGAGGTTTCCAAAACATACATGCTATTCAACCGAGCTGTTATAGGAACCGCATTTCAGGATCCACTCAACCCGCCCGGCCGATGGATATCACAGGTTTTTTGAGCTTGACCCTATTTTGGGTTTTAAGATATAGGATGGGGTAGATTGAAGGAGGCATCTTTAGGATTCGGGGAAGTGTTTTCGGCAAGGAACCGTAGGCTTATGTTGTTAGTTTTATTCTTGTAGCTATATCAACAGGTTCCGTAACTAATCAATTTGATTCACCCTAATTCATGAATGATTTCAGCAGTATACGGGTCTACACGACAACGGGAAGTCAGTAGGATTTTCAACTGCTTATCCGTGCTAACAACATAAGTAGGCATATGTCACGGTCTTGGTGGGCCAAAATCCGTGGGCTTTCCAGAAGATACCTTTACCGGGCAACTAAACAATATATCCCGTATAGTTGAGTCGGACAGGGAGAGACAGTAACATTTCAATAAGGGAGCATTACCGGTTTGTTAATGGATTTTTGATGGATTAGCGAAAAAAGTTCTGGACATTCCTGCTGATTGCCTCTATAGCATAATCAACTATATTATGAAAGGCAGGTGATCAGATGGTGCCGGAACGTTTAGAGAAGTTTTGCGGACGAACTGTCAGCTCCCAACAATTAGCCGAAATAGTTGAGATAATCGAAACCTTTCCGAAGTTGAGCCGAACCGAGCTTGCCAATACCGTCTGCGAGATCTTTTCGTGGAAGCGACCTACCGGAAAGCTGAAAGGGGTTGAATGCCGCCAGTTTC
>Ga0209270_1001241_pt1 | contig 38229 bp, 35 predicted proteins | sample MTBAKSrepl1MetaG_FD_187456 | JGI IMG/M metagenome (GOLD analysis project Ga0209270, IMG submission 187456) | Enrichment culture microbial communities from Arthur Kill intertidal strait, New Jersey, USA, that are MTBE-degrading - MTBE-AKS1... | ecosystem: Environmental > Aquatic > Marine >...
ACCAAAACACAGCTTCCATTCCTTGTTCGCCAGCTCATAGGACATATACAACTCTGCACTTCTTGTGTTACTCTTCTCTTGGGTCACTTGCGTATTGCTCATTTGGAGCCTCCTTTTTGATTGGAATCTTAAACGAGGTTATCACAAATGACTTCCAAGTGACCCGCATAGTATCTACAGGACCGGGGTGTTTTCGAAGCTGAGACCGGTAAAGTGTGGGCTTACCCCTGAGCTTGCGGGTCTCGACACTCGCTGCCTTTCTGAACGCACTGTAGGATGGGTTGAGCAAAGCGAAACCCATCACCACAGGGAGATCTGAACACTGTCAGTTGCCTTTCCCGAAGCCGCATTGGGGAAAAGTGCAGGGTTTGCAGTCGCGGCAAAGTCCCCCGTGGCCGAGGAAAGCGAGATCCTTCTTGCCTATCCTTTCTCCTGCCAGCACCCGCGGAAGCACCAGGTCCAAGACCGTAGTCCGATGATACAGGCCGCATGCCGGGACCCCCAGAAGAGGGACGTCTCCCAAATAGGCTACCAGGAACATGGCGCCTGGAAGAACCGCTGCCCCGTAGTGGAATTCGCCGGCCCCTGCAAGGCGAATACCATGCCGGGTCACATCGTCGGGATCCACGCTCATTCCTCCACTGAGCAAGAGCAGATCGCACTGTTTTTGCAGTTGGCCTCGAATGACCCGGGAAATTTCCTCGGCATTGTCCGGGGCGAAATCCACGCAATGCACGCTGGAGCCAAGGGCCTCCACCTTCCGCGTGAGTATGGGAACGAAACGATCCTCGATGACGCCGTGATATACCTCATTGCCGGTGATTATGAGCCCGACTTTGACGGAGTGAAGAGGCTGGATGGAAAGGAGGGGACCATTCTGCCTGGCAATGGCAGCAGCCCTTTCGATCACGGCTTTCTTCACGACAAGAGGAATGGCCCGTGTGCCGGCAACCAGTTCACCCTCCTTGACCAGGGTATGGTTGTGGAGCGTGGCGCACATGACGTCATCCACCATGTTAAAGGCGGCGAGGGCGGCGGTGTCCACTCGTACCAGCCCGTCCCTGCCGGCGAAAAGGTTGATTTTCCCCTCCCGCGGCTCGTCTTTCCAGAGAACGCCGTCTCCCGCTATGGCCCCGGCAAGAATGGCTGCAGCCTGGTTTTCGTGATATTCGTCCTCTGCCATTTCCAGGATGTAGAGATGATTCTTTCCCAGCCGCTGCAGGTGACAGAGGTCCTCGTCGCAAACCACATGGTCTTTGCGAAAAGCGGGCCCTTTGAACTGTCCGGGTCGGACCTCCGTGATGTCATGCGCGAGTTTGGTGCCCACGGCATCCTGCAATTTTATTTTCTTCATAACCCAAATCCTCTGCTGGCCTGAAAAAATGGTTGATCCTTGATTGCACGGGAAAAGCTAGACGACGTTGGCCGCCCTCTCCAGGGCGGCCCTCTGAATTCCTTCTTCCGATCCCTTTCGGTGTGGAATTCCGATTTGAGGAAGTTCCCGTGATTGACGGATCTTACGGGAAACCCGATCCTCGCCCGGTTCATCCATTGAAGGGGACCAGTTCATGTTCTCCCATGTGGTCTCCCGGGGATCCTTGAAATAGGAGCCGTTTGCGCAGGGCTTGCAGAGTGTGACCCCATCCACCTCCACTTCACGATGGTCCCGTATGACCTGGCCGCAGCGCTCGCAGGCGATCTTCCTGGAGGTGGGGCCGGGCAGGTCGTATGGAGTCAATGGTACCTGGACCTCCTGAACTCGAAAAAGGACGCTGTCAGGCATTCTCTGATATGCCTCCAGTTGCTGCCCGGGGTTACCCTGCACATCGGGTGCGTAGAAGGGGACGAGATCCCTGGCCTCTTCCGTTGACAGGATGCGGAAGGCCTTTTGTGTCTGCAGGTGGACGAATGTGGCGGCCATGATCCCATAGTCCACGAATTTCAGGGAACGTCTCCCCAGCTTCACCCCTGTAACATGCGCCACCGCATCCGCGGTGCAACGGTCCATCTCAATGAAAACAAGGAGTTTTTTTATCTGCTCATGACTGGTGGGCTCGTCCAGGCCGATGAGCCGGCAGCCCAACATGGCCATGCGCACGCCGACCACCTGGCCGGGGCAGAGGTGGCCGTGTTCTCGGGCGGAAGAGATCAGAAGCTCGCGAAAAGGTTTCATGAGGATTTCCTCCGGGGTTTTTCTGCGACCTTATGTTAATCCTAACTTATGTTATCTTTAACATAACGATGGGCGCAAAAAAAGAAAAATCCGGCGCGCGGCAAGGAAATTCCCTGCTGCCTGGAAACTCGAGGTTTTCTCCGTCATTCCGGCGCAGGCCGGAATCCAGGGTCTCTGAGTCTGCAAAAGAAACTGGATCCCGGTCTCCACCGGGATGACGGCAAGGGAAAAGCCCCGGGCCGGAGGAAGAGATGGAAACAGCCAGGCCCCCGCCTCGTCCCCCGGCTGGCGGGACAAGGCAAGGGACTAGGCAGCCACTCAGCTCGCAGCGTCGCCGCGAGACCCTCGGTCTCGGTGCTATTCGATCTTAGATAACGCCGTACTTGTAGACCCTGTCCGGAACCGGGTTGAGGTCTTTCTCATCGATCTCGGCAACTGCACGCACCATGGTGCCGTCGCCCATGTACCAGCGGAGCGGGAAGCACCAGAACTGGAAGCGCTTGCCGACGACCTTCTCCAGGTCGCCGCCGAGGTTTTCGATACCCACGATGCCGTTGCCCATCATCAGCTTGTGGCACGGTTCCCAGGTGCCCCACTCGCCGGCCTTCTCGAGCTTGCCGTACTCCTGCATGTACTTGTCCATGCCGAAGGTCTGGATGAACACCTCGCGATCGAACCAGGCGTAGGCCTCGATGCCGTACTTGTCGATGTATTCCTGGGTGATCGGTCGGCCGGTCCTGCCCGGAAGGTTCATTTGGGTCGGGCCGTTCTTGCCCATGGCGGTGTGGAGCGGATGGTCCAGGGCCTGCATGTCCATGGCCACACACTTTGGATGGTATTTCTCGATCCACTGCCCCGCTTTGAGGCCCGTGCCCGGCGAATAGTGGTAGTAGTCCTTGCTGTCGTCGTACTTGAGGTGAGTACCGGTGCGCAGGCAGAGGACCATGCGGTTCTTGAGCTCGTTCGGATCGAATTTGGCGCGGGCGCAGGCTTCGTCCAGGTGCTTTTCGGTGATGAGCTCCCAGGGCTCGACCTTGACGTCGAGGCAGATGGCGGGGCCGCAGTAGGCGTCGACGGCAAGTTCGTGGGTGTACCTGCAGCGCTTGCCTTCGAAGTCACGCTCCATGACGTGGCGCGGCGAATCGGCATGGGTGCCGGCGTGCATCACGACGGTGACCTTCTGGCTGAGAACACCGGATTTGGCCTGGCCGTGCATGGTGTCGATCACGGGTTTCTGGAAATACGGCCAAAGCGGGATATCGGCGCCGAACGGATGGCTTAGATCAACGAATACTTTTCCCATCTATTCCTCCATATGAATTAGGGGTTCTTCGAATGACGGGTACGCAAAGTACCCGGATAATCCTTCGTGTGGCAGTGAAGTGAAAAGAACCTGCTTAGGTTAGTACGAAAATGCACAATTCGTCCCTCGTGCGTAAACCTTGAACCGACCAGGGGATGGCTCTGGTCTCCGCAACCAGGTCCCCTTCCCTGCCGGCATCAAAACCTCTTATTCACATCCAGCAGATATTCGAGGAGACGTTTTCTGGACTCCTGCGCCTTCTCCGGCGGCCATTCCTGGAATCCTTTGCCGCTCTTGAATCCGAGTTCTCCCTGCTCCACCTTCTTTTTCAGCAGGGGGGAAGGGGCGGGGGAACTTTCCAGGTGCTGGAGGATATAGCTGTGAATGGCAAGGGTGAGATCGGTTCCGACCATGTCAACGTTTTCGATGGGCCCCAGTATGGGAAGCCTCAGGCCGAACCCGAACCTGATGCACTCATCCACGGTTGCGGCGTCCGCGATTCCGCGCTCGACGATGGAGATGGCCTCTCTCCATAATGCGTGTTGAAGCCGGTTGCCCACGAAACCCGGGACGTCCTTGTTCACCCGGACAGGATGTTTCCCGATAGATTTCATCCAATCGAAGGTTACATCCATGGTATTGTTCGATGTTTCGTTCCCTCGAATGACCTCCACCAGCGGAATGAGATAGGGAGGATTCCAGAAATGGGTGCCTACAATTCTGGCCTTCCCCTTCGCTTTGGAGGCAATCTCCGTGATGCTGATCACCGAGGTATTGGTGGCAAGAACGGCGCCGGGCGGGCAGAGCGAATCCAGATCCTGGAATATCTTCTGCTTGAGGTCAAGGTTCTCCGAGACGGCCTCGATGACAAACTGAGCCTCCTTGGCCGCTTCACTGAGATCTGTCGTGGTCCTGACTCTCGAAAGGACACCGTCGATCTCTTCCTCTTTCCCGATCCCGTGCTCTGCCATCAGAGAGAGGTTGGAGCGTATGCCGGCAAGGCCCTTCTTGAGAAGATCCTCGTTGAGATCCATGAGGATGACTTCTTTTCCTTTCCCGGCAAAGATCTGCGCCAAGCCATGGCCCATGAGCCCGGCGCCGATGATCGCCACCTTCCTGATTTGCCCGACCTGTTGATTTGCCATATCCTCCCCTACCAGGCGGATGTGCCGCCGTCGATGTAAAGGATGTGCCCTGTCACCATGGCGCTCGCCGGTGCGCTGAGGTAGAGGACCGCCCCGACCAGATCCTCCGGCTCGGCAGGACGCCCCAGGGGAATCCGCTGCATGAAGATCTTGTACATATTCTCGTCTTTCAGAATAGGCTCGGTCAGCGGGGTCCAGAAGATACACGGCGCGATGCAATTGACGCGGATCTTATACTTGGCCCATTCCGTAGCCAGCTGCTTGGTCATCAGGTGCACCGCGCCCTTGCTTGTGCCGTACGCCGAGTATCCGGCCGGATGCCCCTGGAGGCCCCTTATGGACCCTACGGTGACGATATTTCCGCCCTGACCCCTCTTGATCATGTCTTTTGCCGCCGCCTGGCAGCACAACAGGGTCCCGTCCACATTGGCGGCCATGACCTTCTTGAAATTGTCTAAGGGCATGTTTTCCGCTTCCGCACGCAGGGCAATTCCATGGGCAGTCACCATGATGTCGACCTTCCCGAATTCATCGATGGTCTGCTTCATCATGTTCTCGACGCTCTTTGGATCGGTCACGTCACAGGAGATGGGAAATGCCTTCCTCCCCAGCTTTTTCACCTCCTCGGCGGTTTTCTCCAGGCTGGAGAGGGTGCGGGCCGTCGGGACGATATCGGCCCCGTAAAGGGCAAGACCAAGCGAGATGGCCTTGCCGGCCCCTCCGGATCCTCCGGTTACGACGGCGACCTTTCCTTTAAGGTCGAACATATTCTTCAGATCGTCCAATGTCATTTTTGCGCGCATATCGACCCCCCTTATTTTGTCGTTAGAAATTCACTTTGTCCGGCCCTTTCAGACCGAGTATTTTTCTGGCCTCATCGGGGGTGGCAATATCGAGCCCGAGCTCCCGTGCAATGTGGATGGCCTTTTCGACCTGCTCCGCGCTGCTTTTCGCCAGCTGCCCTTTGTTCAGATAGAGGTTGTCCTCGAGACCTACCCTCATATGGCCGCCCTGGAGCATGTTGACCACGCCCATGGGGAACTGAAACCGGCCGGCGGCACACACGGATAGCTCGAAATCCCCGAGGACCTTTCTGGCCGTATTGGTCAGGAAGAGAAGATTGTCGATACTCGCCGGAATTCCGCCGAGGATGCCGAGAACGAACTGCAGATAGATCGGCTTCTTGAGAAAGCCCTCCTGGATGATCTGCGCCAGGTTGGTGAGCTGGCCCACATCATAGACCTCCAATTCAGGCTTTGTCTGCACCTCGTTCATGGTCTTGCAGAAGACTTTCAAGGAGGTGAAGGTGTTCGCGAAGATGAACCCTTCCGTGGATTCAAGGAAAGGCTTTTCCCAGTCGTGCTTGAACTCCTTGACCTTGCCGAGCACCGGATACAGGGCGAAGTTGAACGATCCCGCATTGAAGGTGGCCATCTCCGGTTTCAACTCCCTGACAACCGCGATTCTCTGCTCCGGCGTCATGGTCGCCGTGCCGCCGGTAGTCGGACTGATTACCACATTGGCCCTTGCCTTGATCCCACTCAGGATTTCCCGATAGATCTCGAGATCGGTGGTAGGCCTGCCGTCCTCGGGACTCCTGGCATGAACATGGACCACCGCAGCTCCCGCCTCTCCGCAGCGAACCGCTTCATCGATCAACTGTTTTGGAGTGAGGGGGAGATAGGGAGACATGGAAGGGACATGAATATTCCCTGTGAGGGCTGCAGTTATAATGACTTTTCCCATCGCTCTCTTCCTTTCTCAAGATGCTCATCCGGAGAGTTTCCTCTTCGGATGGGCATCTTGCCCGATCAATCGGGGTAATTGATGACAACCAGCATACTGGCCGGTTTTTTCGTCTTGTTCATGAGCTCCCGACCCTCATTGGGGCCGAGGTAGAGGAGCTCCCACTTCCCGAGCACGAATTCCTCATTCTTGCTCTTTACAGTGATCTCCCCGTCGAGCACGAAGTAGACCTTTTCCAGGGGGTTGTCCTCGTACGCCCAGCCGGCGCCCCCGCCGGGCAGGAAGTGGGAAAGACCCACCCAGAACTTCTTGGCACCTGTCTCCTCTTTCCCGGAGAGCCTCATCGCCGTCATCGCAAAATGCCCGGGCGCATCGTAAGCCTTCACATCCTCAAGCCGCATCTTTTTCATTCTTGAGCCTCCTTCCGTTGAATGGCCACTAGAGAAAAATGGTTCCGACATTCACACTACCCTTCAACTCGACGCTTCGCTTTTGTTTCCTGTAACCCGGGTAGGCAACTTCCAACTCATAGGGTCCGCTGTTCTCGTCAAGATTATGGAATTTGAAATCGCCATAGTTGTTCGCGACCGTCTTTCCAATGCTCTTGCCCGAACTGCTGAGCTTTACCTCCGCCCCTTCCGCACACTCATCCTTGTCCTGCAACGCCACACTGCCGGCTATGAAGCACTTGGTGAAGCGATAGAGATTTTTGTAATAGACCCGGGGACTGGTCTTCAACTCGGGCTTGTAGGGTTCCAACCCTTCCGACTTGACCCGCTTCCGGATTTCCGCGTCCTCCGCACAAACCATTTCCAGCGCGCCTGTCGGGCAGGCCTGAACACACCGGGGCTGTTTCCAGCCTTCTTCCAGCAAATGCACGCAGAATGTGCACTTCTGCGGCACGGCCTTCTCGTCATTCCACCAGATGGCGCCGTAAGGGCATGCACCGACCAGGTCCTTTTGCCCTTTTGATTTTTCCGGATCGATTATCACGATGCCGTCATCCCTTTTGTAAACTGCGCCATTCCTGGCAGCCTTCATGCATTCGGGATTGTCGCACTGCAGGCAGGGCATGGGGAGATAGGCCACTTCAACTTGGGGGTATTGCCCATGCTCCCGCCGCATGATGTTCATCCAGCGGTGTCCATGCCAGGGCTGGGCTGCGGAATAGGGCTTCCACTCATTCCCGATATGCTCGTCCTTACAGGATATGAAACAGTTATTGCAGTCGTGGCACTTGGCTACGTCTATGATCAGGCTCCACTTCTTCATGGGTTGTTCACCTCCCCTCCCTTAGTATTTCTCGATCTGCACAAGGCAGCTGTTGGGCGCCATGCCCGCAGAATTCTTGGTGATGTAGCGGCTGGGGGTGAGGATATTCACACAGCCGCTCCGGTCCGGCGATTCCCCGGGTTTTCCGACCGGGTCGTAATCCGCGCAGGACTCATAGGAATGAACGGTTCCCGGCGGTATTCGTTCAGTGATCTGGGCCGACAGGATGACCGTTCCGCGGTCGTTGAACATCTTGACCAGATCTTCGTTCCCGATCCCGCGTTCTTCAGCATCTTTGCTGTTGATCCGGACGATCCAGTAGTAATACCCGTCCTTCAAAACCCGGTGATCCTTCACGTCATTTATCCAGCTGTCCTTGGCATCCCCCATGGTGTGGAAGCTGAACTTGGGATGGGGAGAAATCAGCTGCAGGGGGTACTTGTTGTAGAGCCGGGTTGTGTGGTGCCCCTCCCAGGATTCTATGTACTTGGGGATCAGCGGCCGCTCCTCGTCGTTCGGATCGAATCTCTTGAGACTGGAGGATACGAACTCGATCAGACCCGATGTGGTCTGCAGCCCCTTTCCGAATTCAGGCTGGCACTCCGGATGGGGACCCCAGTCCGGCGTGTCCTTGGTGCGGCCTTCGGCAAACCACCTGAGCGCAGGCGTGGACTTGTAGTTCTCAGGCATGGGAACCACGAAATAGCCCTTTCTGAAAAACTCGTCCCAGGAGATGTGCTTAGGCAGATCCGTGGCCTCGAAGTATCTCTTCACCCAGTCCAGATCCGTCATGCCGCCGTTCGTGTAAGGCCCCCAAAGACCGAGCCTCTTGGATAGAAACGCGAAAATGTCATAGTCGGATTTGGATTCGCCAAGAGGTTCGATGCACTTCTTCTGAAGGCTGATCACCCGGTGGTTGGTTTGGGTATAGGAGTCGGGGATATAGCCGGAGCAGTTGGCGAATTCACTGATATCCCATCGTTCGAAGTTGGTGCAGGCAGGCAGGATGATATCCGCAAACTTGACCTCGCCCTCGAACCAGATGGATTGGCTGACCGCAAACGGCAGCCGGTCGGTCTGATACATCTTCACGTAGCGGTTCGTCTCGCACATGGTGCCGATGAAGGACCCGCCGTAGCGCCACATCATCTGGATCTCAGGATAGCCGTCCGCCGGGTACTTGTACTTGTGGAACTGGTTCTCGATCGCCGGTCCGCAGAAGCCTTTTCCCCTCCACTCCAAGTGGCCGTCGAGGATGCAGTCCGGGATCTTCAACCTGGGGATGTGCTGCCCGGTGGGCGAGTTGATGTTTGAGCGGGTGGGCTGATCATAGCTGAACATGCGATACACAAAGCGAAATCCTGCGGCGGAGTTGTCGACGTCACCGGAGATCCCGCCTTCTGCATATCCTGGGAACATGAAATTTGTATTGCAGGGCGCCCCCTGGGTGGTTGACCAGATGTTGCTCCCGGGTTTCCCCATTCCCTGCATAGCCGCAAGACTGATCATGAGCCTCGTCCACTCATTTCCACTCGCAGCCCGGCATGCACCGCCCCAGCCTCCAAGACCTCCTGCGGCAAGCATGGTCTTCTTGGAGGCCCACTCCCTTGCGAGGGCCTTGATCTCCCTGGCAGGTACAGCGCTTTCCTGTTCGGCCCACTCCGGCGACTTGGGAAGCCCGTCGGTTTTCCCCAGGATGTAATCCTTCCACTGATCGAACCCTGTTGTCCTGGTGGCAATGTATTCCTTGTCGTAGAGCCCTTCGGTGATCCAGACAAAGGCGATGGCGCAGGCCATGGCATTGCCGGTTTCAGGCCTCGGCGCGAACCATTTGTCACCGTACATTCCGGCCGTGTGGTTGAAGAAGGGATCGATGAAGACCATTTTGACCCCGAGATCTTTTAGCCACTGCCTGCGCGGGGTGTGTTCGAAAGCCGAGTAAATCCCCTGCGTGGCCTCGGGATCTGAGGACCAGAACACGATCATCTCCGTATGTTTCAAGGCGTCTTCGAGCAGGTCGTACTGTTCCGGGATGCCGAGCCTGCTGCTGAATCCCCAGTTGTGCATGCCTCCCCAGTGCCAGCCTTCCCAGCTGTCCGGGTTGTGATCCGCGTAGCAGAATCCCATGAGGTTCGCGAAACGAAAATAGGCGCTATGCCGGTACCCGACGTTCCCCCAGAGGTGGTGGGACCCGGCCGTGCTCAGGATTGCGCCTGCGCCGTATTCGCGCTTGATCCGCTTCACTTCGCCGGTCACGATGTCGGCCGCCTCGTCCCAACTGATCCGCTCGTATCCCGAAACCCCCCGCTTGGCGCAGTTCCTGTTTCCGTTGGGGTCAAAGTCCACCCGCTTCATGGGATAGAGATTCCTTTTCGGGGAGTAGACCATGGATCGCCAGGAAAGGGAGTAAGGCGTAAGTGTTGTCTTTCTCGGGGGCTTGAACGTCTTTCCCCTCGCGTTGATTGACCAGGAGGGCGCATCCGTGTCGTCCAGCTCCATGGGGGTGATGCGGACAATCCGGCCGTCCTGCACATAGACAAAGACCGGGCCTCCGGTTGTCCCGCTGGTAAACCGCTCTACTTCTCCCATATGGTTCTACTCCCTTCTTAGATGATCTTGATTTTCCGTGCCCTGCACCGATGGTTCCGGACAGTGCAGGCAGTGCGAAATCTTTCTTGCAGTCTCTTTCAGGGCCTTGGCCATGCGGGAATTCCTCCTCCGCGCAATCCGCTGAGAGGGTGCAGCCACCACCACGGCGGCTACAGGCTCCCGGTCGTGGTTGAACACGGCGGCCCCTATGGCACAGGTCCCCTCGTTCACCTCCTCAAGATCGAATGCGACGCCGTCCACCCTGATCTTTTCGATCTCATGGGCAAAGGCGTCCGGGGCGGTGATGGTGTTCCTTGTCAGGCAGTCCAGTTCCGCGCCCAGGATCGCCCGCCGTGTTTCAGGAGAAGAAAAAGCCAGAATGGCCTTTGCCCCGGCTGCGGCATGGGCAGGGACCCTGTCACCGATGCTTCCGGCAAGGGGGAGCAACTGAGGCCCTTCCGCAATATAGGCCATGAAGATGCTCTTGCCCGAAAGCACCTCAAGGGTAACCGTCTCCTTCAATTCCCCCCTCAAAGCGTCTATAAACGGTTTTGCTATGGGGATGAGATCGGCCTTCACGGATTGATTCACGGCTCGGGCAAGCTGAACAACCGTGTATCCAAGCACGAATTTTTTTGACTCTTTGTTCTGGCTGAGAAGGCCGCGCTTTGCCAAAATCCTGAGTATTCGGGAAACGGTCGCCTTGTGGAAGCCGAGCTTCTGGCTGATTTCAACCGTCCCCATCTCTTTGTTGTAAGGCAGAAAGCAGTCGAGAATGAGGAGGGCTTTATCGATGGAGTTGGCTTTGATGTGTTTCATAATATGAAACTGCTTATTACATTGTGGTACTCTACAAGAGCAAGGCCCGTGGAGTCAATGGAAATTCATGGGGCCCCATGGTTCACGCCTCTGGCAAGGCTACCCTGCAAACGCCCCCCTACATGAGACTCGGAAGGTAGGTGGCGATCTGAGGAAAAATCATCAGAAGAATGGCCATCACGATCAGGGCTCCGAGAAAAGGAAGGATGCCCCTGAAGATGTGGTGAAGCGGTATATCCGGGGCAATGCCCTTGATCACAAACACGTTCACGCCAACCGGCGGCGTGATGACCCCCATCTCCGCTACCAGGACGATGACCACCCCGAACCAGATCGGATCGAAGCCGAGGGTTCTGACAATGGGAAAAAAAATGGGCACCGTAACCACGATCAGGGCCATGGAATCCATGAAAAAGCCGCCGACGAAATAGATGAGGATAATGACGCCCATAATGGCAATGGTCGGTATCGGCAGGGTTCCCACCCAGTCGGCAAGCTCGAAGGGGATGTTGGAGATGGCCATGAAGTGGCCGAATACCGTTGCGCCGGCAATGATGAACAGCACCATGCATGCAGTTCGGAGGCCGTCCCGGGTCGCCTCGAGTGTGACCCTGAAATTGAATCCTTGGCGAAACAGTCCGATGACCAGGGCGCCGAAGGCGCCGATGCCTCCTGCCTGCGTCGGGCTGAACCATCCGAGAAAGAGCCCTCCCACGGCGAGGGCGAAAAGGATAACGGCCTCTATGATGCCTGAAAACGCCACAAACTTTTCTCTCCAGGTGGTCACCGGTCCTGCAGGCCCCAATTCCGGGTTACGGAGGCACAGCCCATATACCGTGGCAATAAAGAGCAGCGTCAGGATAGCACCTGGCAAAAGTCCTGAAAGAAAGAGCTTTCCGATGGATTCTTCTGTCAGAATTCCATAGACGATAAAAACCGTGCTGGGGGGGATGAGGATGCCCAGGGTGCCCGCGGACGCGACAGTGCCTGTGGCAAACGAAGCGTTGTACTTGTACTTTCTCATCTCCGGCAGGGCGATTTTTCCCATGGTGGCGGCCGTTGCGGCCGTGGACCCGCAGATCGCCGCAAACCCTGAGCAGGCGAGCACCGTGGCAATGGTCAGCCCGCCCCGGAAATGGCCGACCCAGGTGTAGCTTGCGGAATACAAGCGCTTACTGATCCCGGATGCAAACGCGAAGGAGCCCATCAGGATGAATGTGGGAATCACGGACAGAGGATAGGAGCTGAACGTGTCGAAGAAATCCTGGGGCAAAAGCAGCAGGGCCGATTCCATGCCGTTCAGATAAGCGAACCCGAGGAAGCCTACAACGGTCATGGAAAAAGCTACGGGCATTCTGAGGAGAAAGAGTATGACGAGTAAGCCGATGCCGGCAAGACCTGTGGTCTCGGGAGTCATTTTGGGGTTATCCTTATGATGCATTTGATGATGATGGAGACGTAGGCAAGACAAACCGGGATGAAGGCAAAAGCGGCGCCGTAGGCAAAGAAGTGGAGTGGAACCCGTGCCGTCGGGGTTGTCTCCATTCTGATCTGAAGGTGGTGCGCGTACACCACCATGTACCAGAACAGGACCACGAAAAGGGCGAGGCAAACGAGTCTGACCAGGAGATCAATGACGGCCTGAAGGGTCTCGGGAAGAAGCGTTGCGAGAAACTCCACCTCAATGTGTCTTCCCGTAATGAGCGTGATCGTTGCAGCAAAGGAAATGGCAACCAGCTGCAGGACCATGACCGCATCCAGAGCCCCGAAAACCGGGCGCAGGAAGAGCTTGGCCCCGACCACGTCGAGGGTGGTGATGAACACCATGATAATCATGGCGGTGAGGCCTATGCCCTCGAGCGCCAACCCGATCTTTCTGTTAAGATTGTCGAATTTCGCCAGCGCGGACATGAAATTTCTCTCCCGGATTGCCCGGCCGCCGCCGAACCGGGCGACCGGGCTATGAAAGGATGGTTTACGGTCTCATTTCAGGCGGACCGGTCACGGACTTGATGCGGAGCTCCATCTGCTTCTGGGTGAGGTACGCGGTTCTTTCCCTGAGGTACTTGATCCAGCCCTGAACCTCGGCCTCCTTGAACCCTCTGGAGGCCATTCTCTTGATATAGTCGTCGATCACCGGCTGCACCGCCTTTGCCCACTTCTGCCCTTCCTCCTTGGACAGATCGATGTACTCGACCTTGTTCGCCTTGGCCGCTTCGATGCCCTCGAAATCAATGGCATTCCACATCAGGGCAAACCTGTCGCGGTACTCCCCGCAAAGGACGTCAAAAATCGAGCGGATTTCCGGGGAAAACTTCTTGTAGGTGTTCTTGTTGATGATCACGTACATGGGATAGGAAGGCCCCACCATCCATGAATTGGTCAGGAACTTGCTGACCTCTGCGAGCCTGAAGTTCTTTTGCGCCTCGGTGCCCATGAAGGCGCCCTGAATGACACCCTTTGACATGGCGTCATAGGTTTCCGGGGCCGGCATGGGGGCGGGGGTGCCTCCGAGGGCCTTGATCACATCCCCGATAATGCCGGGGGCCCTGATGGTCTGCCCCTTCAGATCCTCCAGGGTGCGAATGGCCTTGGTCATGTGCAGCGTGCTGGGCGAGTTGGCATGCCACAACATTACGTGCACCGTGTCCATCTCCTTGGGTTTGAATTTCAGGTAGAAGTCATTCATGATCTGGTTGGCGACCCACCCTGTGGGATACGCGAGCGGCAGCTCCGCAGCCTCCATGACCGGCATTCTGCCCGGGGTGTATTCGATGTGGGAGACCCCGATGTCTGCAATCCCTTTCTCGATGCCGTCGATCATGGTGGTGGACTTCAGAAGGGAGCCGCCTGCAAAATAACGAGCCTTGACCTTCCCTCCCGTCCTCTGCTCCAGGTCGGCGATGAAATCCTCAATGATCTTTGATTGTCTTGAAGGCGGAGGGAAGAAGTTGGCAACCTTCAGCTGGATTTCCTTATCCTGGGCCTGGACCGCACCGAAGGGAACAAGCGACAAGATGAACCCCAGACAGACCATTCCGGCCAAAACAACGCGACTAAGCTTTCTCATGCAGACACCTCCTGGGCTATAAAAGGTTTACGGAGTTGTTTCTCAATACGATGGAAGGTGAAGTCCTCGCCCTTCTCAGGCGCGATGACTTATTCCATAATGCGCGATTCAGGTTTCTTGCTCAATGCTTTGTATTGGATGAATGTCACGATCATAGCTGAGACGGCCGCCTTGAAGGGGAATGGCCGTCGGCGGATTTTGACTGCGCAGAAGGTTCTAGACGAGGAAGGAACGCCGGGAGGACCGTCCTGTTCACAGAACAAACCTCAATTGATCTCATCATGTGAGACGTACTTTCACATGATGGTACTATACCGATACAATTGGAAAACGGTTTCTGTCAAGTGTTTTGTTGTTGTAGAGAATGCCATTATACTGGATCACTGCGTCTCAAAGGAAAGAGATTTTTCAGGGCTTGACATCAGCGGCGGCGTAACACAAATTGATATCTCTGCTTCACAGGACACTACACTAGATCCGCAAAACACGGAGGTGAGCATTGGGAATTGTGAGCACCTATCTCCGGGCATTCAACACCAACAAGCTCGACCCTTATCCGGTGGAGATCCTGAAGAGGGTGGATAAGCCAACCACCGTGGTCCTGGAAAGCGAGATCCCCAGGCTCGATGAGAGGGAGGGCGGATTTAACCGGGCCCACCGGGGAGACTTCGGTCCTCATCTTACCAGAGAAAGACAGCGGTTCGTTGGCAAGCACCCTCTCTCCGCTGCCCTTGGAAACATGCAGTTCACCCTTGCCCATGTGGTGGATGGCATCGTGGCTCAGGAGAAGGCGCCCCTTCCGAACGATCCGGCACTGATGGCCCGCCACATAAAGGAAACAGCCTATTTCCTGCGTGCCGACATCGTGGCTGTCTCGGAGCTGCCGTCTTATGCTGTTTACAGCCACAGCATGGCGACCGGGGAACCTGTCGAGCTGAACCACAAGTATGCGATTTCAATCATTGTGGACCAGGACTGGAAAACTGCGGAGGCCACTGTCGGCAACGATTGGATCAGCAATTCGATGAGCTTCGTAGCCTATTCCACGTCCGGGTTCATCGCCTGTATTCTGGCGGACTACATCCGGCGGCTCGGTTACCCCGCAAGGGCCCATCACGCCAGGAATTACCAGGTAGTCATCCCTCCCGTCCTTCTCAAGGCAGGAATTGGGGAGATGTGCCGCATCGGCGATATCGTGCTGAATCCGTTTCTGGGTCCCCGCTTCAAGGCTGCGGTGGTGACGACCGATCTGCCCCTTGCAGTGGACAAGCCCATTGACTTCGGTCTTCAGGACTTCTGCTCCAAATGCGGAAAGTGCGCACGCTACTGTCCTACAGGATCGATCAGCTTTGGCGAAAAGGTGATCCGTAACGGTTATGAGAAATGGCCGAATGACATGGAGAAGTGCACCAGAGGGCGCGTCGGGAACACCAAGGGATCCGGGTGCGGCGTATGCGTGGCGGTCTGCCCCTGGAACAAACCTTATACCCCTTTCCACCGCCTGGTCCAATGGTCGATGCGGAATATCCCCGTTGCCCGCAGGTTTGCAGTCTGGGGGGATGATCTGCTGGGTTACGGCCAACCGAAGCTCAAGAACAAATGGTGGCTGGACCTGGAAGAGGTGGATGGGAAGCTGACCGTGCCGGCCCAGGCAGGACAGCGCGGGAACCACAGGCGCAAACAGGCATGACACAACCATCAACTCGTTTCCCGAGCGGCATTTACTTTCTCTTCAAGAATGTCAGGTAATGCTCTGCAGCTTCGTGCGGCCTCTCGATCATTGGCAGATGCCCGCAATCCTTCATGATCACCGCAGTGCAATCCGGAAGCCCCTTTTTAAACACATCCGCGGAGGATGCGTCCAGCACCCGGTCCTGGTCGCCCCAGAGCACAAAGGTGCGAGCCTTGATTTTCGGCAGGTCGGGTTCCAGCGCCTCCATTTCGGATGAGAGCTGTTTGAAGATCCTCTCGTTGCCGGCTCTGTGACTCTGAGCCTCCTTTAGCAGGATCCCTTTGACGAAGCCGGGAATCTCCGGCGGTGTCGAAAACACGAATTGGATCATCCGCTCAAACTCTTCCACGGATCCGGCCAACAGTGGATTGGGCTCCCCTTTGCTCATCCTCCTGGCCATTTCACTCGGAGACATACGCCGCCTGAGCCGCCGACGCATTTGCAACCCCCTTCGTGCAAGGGCGGCTGAGAAATTCCTGGAAGAGGAGTGTATCGTGGAGGAGTTCTGAAAGGAGAGTGTGTTATTCTGGTCAGAAGAACATGCAACCGCTTTTCGCAAGAAAACGCATCGAGCACGCGGGGCCTACTTTCTGCCGGAACAAATGGCATACGCCACCCGGATCTTTGGTTTTATGGCAAGTTGTGTTCAGGCCTGACTATCAGCCGCATGGTCGCTTAGTTATCCTTTTGGTAAGTGCCGCTTTGGAGGTGCGCTCCAGGAGTTTGCCTGCGATCTAAAAACCTTCACTCCGGTTGTTCATCGCTCTGGTTCCTTCAAGAGGTAGAGAAACGATGACGGTCGATCCTTGTCTGGAGTGCTTTTTCGCCGTGGTGCCTTTATGGCGATCCACGATGGCAGGGGGTAACGGCAACAGAGGCAGCTCTCAAGGCAGATGGGGCAATCTCACTACCTCGAACCAGTACTTGAAAATATGATTGAGGATTTCGACCCAAGCCTTAAAAGTAGACGGCTTGATGACGTAAGCCTTTCCGCTTTCGGCATACACTTTCCTGACCTCTTCCTCTGAATTCGAGCCTGTGAAAACGAGAACAGGTATCGTGTCCATCTTGGGATCGGTCTTGAGATAGGGGATCAATTCAATGGCGCCCATCCGAGGCATCCGGAGATCGACGAATATCAGACTGGGCTTCGGATTCGCCTCTTCACGGAGATAGCGAACCACTTCGACGCCATCCTTCACCAACCGATATTCGACGTTATAATCGCTCTGCCGGATGCCTTCCTCGAACATGATACGATCATCGGGATCGTCCTCAGCAATTAAGACGAGATGTGGTCCTTGATCAGGCATCTGACCACCTCCCTTCCTTGCGTACCTGCTCATATATAGTCACAATGGGGTCCAGGGGCAATCAAGAGGTGCAAGTGTAAACCCCAACTCAAGTACCCCTATGCAGCCCCAAGATCAATGAAAGGGAGATGATAAGAATCCTTGGAGGCGGAAGAAAGTAGAAGCAGTCGATCATCCGAATCATCTTAGCCTATCAAGCTCGCTGGTTTGAGGACTACCTCCGAACGTTTTCGGTCCGTGATGTCGCGGTCGATTCCACGGAAACCGAGGAGATTCCCCCGGCCATCCAGCCTGGGCACGCAGCTGGTTTCGAGAACCACTGCATATCCTTTTGCTAAACACATTAATCCGGGCGAGGCAGTGGGGTCTCACCCTCCCGAGGTTCAGGTGCCCGTTAGTTCTAAAGGGCTTGACAAAAGCCACCTTGGCAAGCAATATCTACATTATGTTGTACGTTTAAATACAATAACATGTATAAAATTAGAATCGATAAGGACAGTCTTTGGAATATCCTCGAAGGCTGGAGCGAGTATGCTCCGCGAGGGGTTCACCTGGTGGCCTGCGGCGGAACAGACACTACCCGATATAATTCCCCCTCCCTCAGCACGTGACGCTGTCAACCACTCGTCGAAGGACTTGTCCTCTGCAGTTGCCATAACTGTTCTTCCACACCCGGCTAGGACGCCACTGACCGTGGATATCCAAATGAACTCACAGGTTTTCAGGTAATCCAGAACCAGTTTACGTGGCAAGTTGTGATGCGAGTCTGGTTATTTTGAGTGTATTTGATTGATGTGATCTCGTAGACCGTCGTGCGGGCAACCTGTGCATTGTTTGAGATGTTTGTGAAGTTCACAATTCTGCAATTGCAAAGGGCCGCGACTTTCAGGAAACGGCTGAAAGCCGGGATGTTCCGAGTGACCCCTTCCGCCACATTCTCTTGCTGAAGGCAGGCGCCGGCGTAAGCTTCCAAGTCGGCTTCGGGATCGTCGGAGAAGTATATGGATGGCGGGAGCCCCGGTTGTCCCACCTCAGGATTATGACCCGGCGAGCGCCCGGCCCAGTTGATAGGCCTCCTTCATGAGCGGTTTGTTTCCCGCGATATCCCCCGGTTCCATTGCGCTTCCGTAAAGCATGCCGGCGATTTCCGCCCCGAGGTACCGGCATATGTCCTGAAAGGATCGGATGGCGTTGACCGCCCCGGAACCGAATGGGTCCGTATCACCATAACTCAAGAGGATCGCCAGGGGTTTTCCCTTGAAGATGTTCTTCGCTTCCACCCCTACGGCAAACCACCGGTCAATAAAGGTCTTTGTCTGGGCGGACAAGTTGAACCAGTAAACGGGGCTGGCGATCACAATGACATCCGCCTCCTTAAGCTTTGGATAAAGTTTATGCATGTCATCCTGAATCGCGCACCCCCCCGCATTTTCCCTCTGGCATTTCATACATGCCTGACAGGGTTTGATATTCATTCCGTTCAGATAAAAGGTTTCGACCCTCGCGCCTCCCTCTTTTGCACCCTTGGCGACAAGCTCTGCGAGTTTCGCGCTGTTTCCCTTTCTCCTCGGACTTCCGAGCACGATCATGATTTTCTTTTTCATAGGATCTCCTCTCTTCCTTTTCATTCCCAGTTGTCTGTCTGCGGCTGGGGGATCATGCAGGCCATACAATCCTCGATGTAGCGGTTGAAACCTTCGACCCCTTTTCTCTCCAGCCTTTCGACCTCCGGGAGAATCTTCTTCATGACACTCGGGTCGAAAACGACCTCGACAGGGTAATTCATGGAAGATGACCGACGTATATAGGAGTACGCCTTTTTCTGTTCCTGGGTAAGGGAAAGGAATTTGTCGAGCTCGGCGAGCATCGCCTCCTTTCTCTCATCCAGTCTCCCGTTCACCTGCATGAGGAGGTTGGGGCCGTAATCACCGCACGAGAAATAGCTGTGGATCGGTTCCAGGCAGGAAACGAAAAGCCTTATCTCCCGAACGATCTCTTCATCGGTCATGGGTTTGAACGTGCCCTCCTCGACCATCTTCATCATCGGCGATTGCGGGTGCAGGGCAAAGGTGCGGACCCTGATGAAATCCGGCTTGACCACATTGAGAAGCCGTGCAGTCTCCCGCGCGTGCTCTTCGCTCAAGGTGCGGCCGCCGACACCTGGCATGACGTATTCGGAAAGGGAAATCCCTGCCTCCATCACCTTTGAGCCGCCTTCGATGATGTCTTCAGGCGTAATGCCTTTTCTGATCATCCTCAGGACCTTCTCGGAACCGCTCTCCAGGCCCGTATGGATCCTGTCTAGCCCGGCCTCCTTCAGCCTGACAAACTCTTCGACGCTCTTCTTCCGGAGCGTCGTGGCCCGCGCATAGGTGGTGATCCTCTCCAGGGCCGGAAATCTCGCCTGGATGTGATGGAGGATCTCCACGATCTGATCCGTCTTCAGTATTAAGCTGTCCGCATCCTGGAGGAATGCCGACTTGATCGTGGCCGCGTGCTCTCCATATTCTTCGGCCATAAAGTCGATGTCCTGCTTGACCTCCTCCACGCTGCGCCGGGAAAATTTCACCCCCTTGAAGGCCGGGCAGAAAAGACACTGGTTCCAAGGGCAATTCCTTGTAACCCTGACAAGAAGACTGTGCGCCTCACTCGGCGGCCTGATGACACCCTGCTCGAACATACGATGATCTCCCTGTTATATTGGAACACCTTTCCTGAGTTCCGCACAACCCGGACCCGGATGTGAATCCATTTACACTCGGCATTATGTCCCAGGATGAGGAGGTTTGCAACAGAGAGCGGGGATTGAGGAGCATGCCCACCATCTTTAAACTGTGGTCCAGACTCAGGTGAAGAAGTATACCCCTTCCAGGACATACTTGTGATATCCTGACAACCTTTCCTCCCGGCGCCAGGAATATCAGGCAGCCATGGATACTCAGATCACTATGACAGAAGTTTGTTGACCGAAACGGGAGCGAAACGCATCCCGTTCGTCGAAAAAAGAATTGAGGAGGTAAACAATGAGCCACCATTTTTCCCCCGGCCGCCATTTTCTCCAGATACCCGGCCCCACCAATGTTCCCGAGCAGGTTCTCCGAGCAATGGCCGAGCCGACCATCGACCATCGGGGACCGGGTTTTGCCGGAATGGTGCTGGAAGTGCAGGAAAACCTGAAGAAGGTTTTCAAGACCGGCGAGCCCGTCATCATCTTTCCCTCTTCTGGCACGGGAGCATGGGAGGCGGCACTGGTAAACACCCTCTCCCCGGGCGACAGGGTTCTCATGTTCGAAACCGGTCAGTTTGCCACACTGTGGCGGAAGGTGGCGGAACGGCTGGGTCTGGCAGTGGATTTCGTTCCCGGAGACTGGCGGAGGGGTGCCGATCCCGAAACGGTGAAGTCGAGGCTCGCCGCAGACAGAACCGGAGCGATCAAGGCAGTGGCTGTTGTGCATAATGAAACATCCACGGGGGTAACATCGAGGGTGGGTGACATCCGACAGGCCATGAACCATGCCGGTCACGGGGCGCTGCTTCTTGTAGACACCATCTCCTCTCTCGGATCAATGGACTTCCGCCATGAGGAATGGGCAGTGGATGTCGCCGTCGGCTGCTCCCAGAAAGGTCTCATGCTGCCGCCCGGTCTCGGCTTCAACGCGGTGAGCCGCAAAGCCTTGGACGCCGCCGGGTCAAACAGTCTGCCTCGCTCCTACTGGTCGTGGGAGGAGATGTTGAAAGCCAACAAAGACGGATTGTTCCCCTACACCCCGGCAACCAACCTCCTGTTTGGCCTGAAAAAGGCTTTGGAGATGTTGTTGGAGGAAGGTCTGGACAATGTCTTTGCCAGGCATGCCCGTCACGCCGAAGCCACCCGCAGGGCGGTCCTCGCCTGGGATCTGGAGCTGCAGTGTCAGGACGAGCGGGAGTACAGCGCTTCACTGACAGCCGTGCGCATGCCGGAAGGCCACAACGCCGATGCACTTCGCAAGATCATCCTGGAGAAACTCAACATGTCGCTCGGAAATGGTCTTGGAAAGGTGGCAGGCAAGGTCTTCCGCATCGGCCACCTGGGCGACTTCAACGACCTTATGCTTATGGGGACTTTGTGTGGAGTCGAAATGGGGCTCAAGATCGCATCCGTTCCTCACAGATCGGGCGGGGTCCAGGCGGCCATGGATTACCTCTCAGGCGGTTGATGAAACCGTTCTAGGCCGCATGCAGCCATTTGGCTTTGCCTACACCATGGAGGCGACGCCAAATCCAAAGCACGAAATCCGAAATTCGAAACAATCCTTAATGATCAAAATTCAAATGATCAAAACAATGGCACATTGATTTGGGTCTTGTTTCTGTCATTGGAACATTTGGTATTTGTATTTGTTTCGGATTTCGATATTCGGATTTCTAATTTGGCCAACGGCAATTCAGTAAATCATGCCCTCCTGGGCTTAGATCAAAGCCGGGTCCTCTGTGCCCGAAGTTTTTACTCCTATGTCAGCAGCCCACCGCTCCAGCCACCGAGCCGAGCGAAGCAATCGTGCGTCGGCTCCTCGCTCGGCCACGAGCTGAGCTCCCATGGGCATGCCGCCCGATCCACGCAATATGGGAAGTGTGATGGCGGGCGCTCCGCATAGAGACCATATGGTGCAGAAGATGGGACTGCCGGTGGACTCAAGTCCCAAGGGGGCAACGCTCATCGTTGCCGGGGTAAGGATCACGTCGAAAGTGGTGAAGATCTCCGCCAGTCGACTGTTCAGAATGGGGATCTGTTCGAGCGCACTGTTGTATTCCACAGCCGTGACGCGCTTCCCCCTCTCGATCATCTGCCTCAGAATGGAGCTCAGTTGTACATTGCCCCTTGCGTATTCCAAGGCAAAGTTCTTGGCAAGGTCCGCCTCCATGATAGTTCGGTGCCACTCTACAGCCTTGTCGAAAACCGGGGGCAGTGTTATTTCCCGCACATGAGGGCCAAGCCGTTCGCAGAGCTCTGCGAAGGCATGGCGGGTATCCTCGGCCGCCTGATCCCACACCGGCATTTTGACAAAGGCAAAGCGGGGTACGAGAGGAGGTTCTGCAGCGGCTGCCCGGACCAGGTCCGGTTGTGCTGCAGGACGCATGGCAGGATCCCCGTCATCGAAATGCATCAGGGCTCGTCCCAGAAGAGCCGCGTCCGCCACATTTCGTGCGAAGACGCCAACCTGATCGAGAGGGGGGGATTGCTTGATGGCGCCGCGGCGGGAGATGGTGGCGTAGGTCGGTTTGTACCCCACCACGCCGCAGTAAGAGGCCGGGCGAATCACTGATCCGTTTGTCTGGGTGCCGAGCGCGAGAGGAATCATCTCTGCGGCCACCGCTGCCGCCGACCCGCTTGAGGAGCCGCCGGGGGTCCGTCCCGGATCGTGAGGGTTCCGGGTCTTGCCTGGGCCGTAGACCGCGAGCTCGGTAGTCACGGTCTTTCCCAGCACGATCGCCCCTGCCTGCCGCAGCAGGGCTACTACCGTGGCATCCTCGGTAGGACGCCGGCCTGCGTGCAGGATCGTGCCGTACTCGGTGGGCATATCGGCGGTGTCAAAAATATCCTTGACGCCCACCGCTACTCCATGCAGCGGCCCGATACCCTGACCATCGAGCAGCAAACGATCTGCCCGGCGTGCCTGGTCCAGTGCGTATTCAGGGTCAAGGAATGCCCATGCCTGCACTTTGTCATCGACCTGCTGAATCCTCTCCAGGCTCGCGCGTACGGCCTCTTCCACCGTGATTTCGCCTTTGCGGATAGCCTCTGCCAGAGTCCCTGCTGTAACGCGGTACCAATCCATAATCCTTCCTCCGTATGGGGCGAGAGTAGGTGATTTGGCGGGGTGTGTCAATGGTGCAAGATCTCTATTCTTTTGTGCATTTCTCTTCCCGCCGGCGACCGTGCAGCACGCCTCGTTGGTAGCGCCCAGGGTACCCGCCTCGCCATCGGGAGCACTCGAGCATGAAGTGCCCATGCAATTCCCAATCGGAATACCATCCTTTTTCGTACAGTATGCGGTTCCCGCTTTATTCACCAGCGGCTCAATCGCATTTTAATAATAGTAAACAGATTACCGACATCGGAGAAGGCTTTTATGTACGTGCCTGCGAAAGCATGGGATCAGGTTTTTGATTGGTGGATGGGTGTCGCGGAGGACTATCTCGACCTCATCAAGCGATATCCCCTCTTCCTAAGATTGATGGGGATTTCGCTGCAGCAGCATCTGGAAGCCAAGAGACGGACAGATCTCCTCCTGGAGCGGGTGTGGCGGCAAATGGGACTTCCGCCGCTGCAAGAGATCAGCCGTCTTCACGAAAGGTTGACTCTGCTTGAATTGAAACTGAGCGGTTTGCGGGAAGAAGATATTCCCGGCAGGATCCAACGGTTACCGGAAGAGATTGCGAAGACCCCTTTCAAACGGTACGCATAGTCTTCGAGTGTCATGGAAAAATTCTTGATTGGAAGAAACCATACTGTTCTAGGGGACCATAATGTTCTATGGGAAGAGCTCCTTCGATTGCAGTCGGATGCGGTGGATGAGTCTGTGCAGAACCTCGCCCGTGCCAGGAGGATGTTCGAGCTGTGGCTGTCGCCTCCTCCGGTCAGGGTGGGACTGACGCCGAAAGAGGTCATATTTCAGGAAAACAAGGTCAAACTCTACCGCTATCGCGGCGGTACGCCGGTCAAACCGTTACCGGTCCTCATTGTTTACGCCCTTATCAATCGTCTCTATATACTGGATCTCTATCCGGCAGGGATTCTCATCTTGTACGACGACCTTCCTGCAGGTACTTGAGGCTGAATGCGGCGGTGATCTCCCAAAGATCCTCCGGCAGAATCTCTCGTACTTTTTCCTGAATGTCGACAGGCACTCCTCCGTGATAGGCTTCGGCAATGCCACCCGCAATGCAGGCGAGAGTGTCACTGTCGCCTCCCAGTGAGATAGCGTTTCGGATTGCATCTTCATAGGACTCGGAATCCAGGAAGGCAACGATTGCCTCAGGCACGGTCCCCTGGCAGGAGATATCGAACGAGTAGTTGGATCTGATCTCCTCCACTGTGCGGCGAAGATTGTACCCGAACCGCCTGTGGATTTCGGCTCTGATCCCTTCCTTGCCGCTGCCTGACCGCGCGAGGAATACGGCAAGTGCCGTTGCCTGTGCACCTTTTATTCCTTCAGTATGGTTGTGCGTGATCTCGGCGCTCTTCTTTGCCTCCTCAAGAACTGCGAATTCCGAGGCGAAAGCGAACCCTACGGGGCTTACACGCATCGCAGAGCCGTTTCCCCAGCTGTTGTAAGGCAGTGGATCATCGGAATGAAGCCAGTGGGAAAAAGAACCCCCATACCCGGCCCCGGGGTAGCGCTTCCCGATCTCTCTGATGGAATCGCGATAGGAACGGCTTTTGAGAATGGCATCAGCCACAGCTATGGTCAGAACGGTGTCGTCCGTGAAGGTGGAAAGGGGATGAAAAAGGGGAAAATCCTTGGTCTTGATGGGGTGGTGCTCGTAGACCGAGCCAATGATGTCGCCTGCAATCGCACCAATCATGCCTGCTCCTCTCGGCGTCGAACAACTCCGCTGATCGTACTACCTCTCAGCTCCGCCGTATGCATGATCTCCCCGGAGCGATCCCGGACAGGCACTGTGATTACGACCGCAAGGCCTTTGCGAGCTTTATCTCCAGGTCACACTGGAGGCACCGTTGGGCTTCGTTTACGGCCTGCTCGTCGCTGAAGCAGAGATCGACCTCCCGGAAGTTGTCCTTTCTCTCTTCCAGGGGCAGGTGCGGGGCAGACTCCCTGGCGAGATCAGCAAACCCTTTCTCTCTTTTCCCGGTATAAGAATCGTTGTCGGGCCGTTCACTCAGCGATTCTTCGATCACGCCGTCTCCGCCTAGATAACGATCGATGGCCGTTGCCGCCCTGCGTCCTGCTGCAATGGCGTCGATGATGGCGCCGGGACCTCTGGCCGCATCGCCGCCTGCGAATACTCCCGGAACGGTTGTCTCGTGCGTTTCTGGATCGATCGCGATCAGGCCTCTCTCGGATTTCACATCACCGCAGGAGGCAAGAAAGGAAAGCTCGGCGGATTGCCCGATCGCCAGGACGACCTGGTCCGCATCAACCGTTCTTTGCTCTTCGCCGAATGCCGGGCAGAAATTTCCCTTTTCGTCAAAGACGCACGTGCAGGTCACGAGTTCTATTGCTCTCACGTTTCCGTTCTCGTGGATGATCCGGTTCGGGCCCCAGGAAGGCATGAGGTTCACTCCCTCTTCCAGAGCCTGCGCGATCTCCCATGCGCTTGCAGGCATCTCTTCCCTGCTCTCCAGGCACGCCATGGTGACCTGCTTCGCCCCGGTACGCAGTGCGGTGAGCGCCACATCGACCGCCACGTTCCCTCCGCCTACGACAAGGACCCGGTCCTTCAATCGGATCTCCTTTCCCGCGCTTACATCGGAAAGGAAATCCACACCCCAGAGGACATCTTTCGAGTCCGACCCTTCAAGCTTTATCTTACGGCTCTCCTGAAGCCCTGTTGCAATGAACACGGCCCCATAGCCTTCGTTCTTCAGCTGATCCAGCGAAAAATCCTTGCCGAGCCTCTTGCCGGTCTCGAGTCTGATCCCCAGGCTCAGGATCTGATCGATCTCCTTTTGCAGTACCTCTTCAGGCAGTCTATACGATGGAATGCCATGCCTCATCATCCCGCCCGGTTTTTCCCGGGCTTCGAAGACATTGACTTCGTGCCCTTTCTTGCGAAGGTAAAAGGCTGCCGTAAGTCCGGCAGGCCCTGAACCGATCACCGCCACTTTGCGGCCCGTGCTCTCCTTTACATCGGCTGCCGCCTTGAAGGACTCGTTGGATTTTTCGGCCGCGTACCTTTTCAGTTCGCAGATGGCGACAGGCTGATTGACCTCCCCCCTCCTGCACTTCGTCTCACATGGATGCATGCACACCCTTCCGAGTATGCCGGGGAAGGGGACCTTTTCCAGGATCAGCTTGTAGGCTTCTTCAGGTTTGCCCTGGGCAATGAGCCTCACGTATCCGGGGATATCGATTCCCGCCGGGCAGGCTGCGGCACATGGTGGCGTCTCCTCGGGTACAAACTCGGCCGGTCCCATGGAACGGAGAGGACGAATGATGTCCAGGACCGCAATGCCGTTCGGGCAGACGGTTTCACATCTGCCGCAGGTCGTGCAGCGCCACGGAAGCGGCGTATTCGCAATCTCCTCGGCCAGATCGAGCTCGATGAATCGGACAATCCGCCTAATATTGAAATCGTCCTTGCCCGTGATCGGACAGGCCGAGCTGCAGCATCCGCACTGCTCGCAAGTACGGAATTTTTCGACGCCACCGAGTTTCTCCAACAATGCTGTTCTGTTCTCGCTCATTGTCGTCCCGTCAACCGGAGAAGAGGTTATCCACAGATTACACAGATTTCTCAGATCCAGGTTCTTGATGGGTTTCGCTCCGCTCTACCCATCCTACCAGTCTGAAAAAGAAATCTCACCGCAGAGACGCAGAGGGCGCAGAGTGAATTTCCCTTGTCTGACGGGAGATGCCGTCAGACAAAAAGATATGCTCACAATAATAGTCTCGATTTGATCCATACGAATATGAACATGCCTGCTGTGCGTTTCATATTATCCGTCAAAGACTTTCTAAGACCCCGCGGAGCGCGAGTCTTTTCAAATGGCGGTATCTCCCGCCATTTGAAAAAGTAGATTCTCTCTGCGTTCTCTGCGCCTCTGCGGTGAACCCTTCTTGGCTCTTGTTTCTGTTCGCTGACTTCTGCTTACTGCCTACTGCTTACTTTCTTTCTATCCCCAAGCTCTTCACCATCTCTCGCATGGTGTTCGCGAACTTGGGCCCGTCCGCGGCCGAGCACCAGACGTTCCAGAGCTTTTCCGGATCATACCCTTTTTTGGAAATGACCTTCTTCGCCCTCTTGATCCTTGTTTCACAGGCGTAATTGCCGGTGATGTAGTGGCAGGTGGGGAACTCACAACCGGCTACCAGCACACCGGCCGCGCCCTTCTCAAAGGCGCGCTCGATCAGCTTTATAGGCACCCGGGCCGAACACATGACCCGGATCAACCGCGCGTTGGTCGGATATTGGAGCCGGCTCACTCCGGCCATGTCCACGCCGCCGAGCGCGCACCAGTGGCAGACAAAACCAAGGATCTTCTTTTCGGCATTCTCTTCGAGAGCCGCATCCACCTGAGCCTGGAGCTGATCGTCCGTGTAATGAACAATGGTGATGCACTCCTTCGGGCAATCCGCGGCACAGAGACCGCAGCCCTTGCAGAGTGCCTTTACCACTGACGGTTGTTTTTGTTCATTCACCTGGATGGCGCCATAGGGGCACCGCTTGCTGCAGAGCCCGCAAGCATTGCAGTCGGCAAGGTCAATGTCAGCCACGATTCCTTCGGCCTCAATGTGGCCGTTCTTCATGGGAATGGAGACCCTCATGGCAGCGCCGATGCCCTCTTCGCAGCTTTCCTTGAAGGTCTTCGGGTTCTTTGCGCACCCGCATAGGGCTATGCCGTCTGCCGGGAAATCGAGCGGACCGAGTTTGATGTGGCGCTCCTGGAAAAAACCTTCGGCATTGCTGGAGACCTTCAGATGCCCCTTCAAGGCTTCCATGGTCTCATCCCCTTCAAAGCCGACAGTCAGCACCAGCAGATCGGCAGGCAGGATGAAATCCTTTCCGCTCAGGATGTCATAGACCTTCACCTTCAGCTTGCCGTCCTCATTCGTGGCCTCGGGATATCGATCGTCCGGGAATCGGATAAACTTCACCCCGGCGGACTTGGCCGCATCCAGGTGAAAATGCTCTTCCTTGACCATGCTGAGGTCCCGGTAAAGGACATGAACCCGAGCTTCCTTGTTCAGGTTCTTGAGCGTGAAGGCATTTTTGACAGACACAGGGCAACCTACGCTGCAGCAGCCTCTGGTCTCGTTCTTTGAACCCACGCAGTTGATGATGACGACATCTTTCACCTGGTCGATCTTGCCTGTTTTCAGCAAGGTTTCCAGCTCGAGCTGCGTTACGACCCGTGGATCATTCCCATAGAAATACTGGCCCTCGGACCGGATCTCCCTCATCCCGGTCGCTACAACAATGGTGGAGACGTCCAGATTTTCGCTCGTGCCGTTGCTTTTGAGCTTCACCTTGTAGTTCCCGATGTACCCCTTGACCTCTTCGATCTCCGCCTGGGTGAAAATCCTGATGTTCGGTTCGCCGGCCAAGAGTCCTTTCATCCTGTTGACGATCTCTTCTGCAACCGCCTCGCCGTGCTCATGGGAAATCGTCGTGATTCGATTGAGAAGGCCTCCGAGCTCCGGCTGCTTTTCCACCAGGAGCGCCTGAAAACCCTGCCTGGCAACGTGGAGAGCCGTATTCATGCCTGCCACGCCCCCGCCTATGATCATGCATTCTTTTCCCACGGGCAACCGGATCTCCTCGCCTTTCTCGAGGAGTGCGGCCTTGGCCACTCCCATTTTGACGAGGTCCTTTGCCTTCTGGGTAGCGGCATCCGGTTCGTTCATGTGGACCCAGGAAACCTGCTCCCGGATGCTCACGAACTCCAGAAGATAGGGATTCAGCCCCGCCTCCCTGACCGTCTGCTTGAAAAGAGGCTCATGGGTTCTTGGGGTGCAGGAGGCAATGACGACCCGATTCAGGTTCTGATCCTTTATGGACTTCTGCATGGAGCCCAGGGCATCCACAGAGCAGGACCATTTGCCTTCGTCGGCAAAGGCGACGTGGGGGAGCCCTCTCGCATACTCCACCACCTCGGGTACCCTGACCACCCCCGCGATGTTGGAGCCGCAGTCACAGACAAACACGCCGATCCTGATTTCTTCATTTTGAGGATTATTCATTTCCTTTGTTCCCTCTGCGTCCCTGCGTCTCTGCGGGAGACCTTCCTGCGATTGCCTATCTGCTCTTGATGGTTGCCAATCGGCCACACTAAGCTGCTTTGATTCAGTGTCATTTCGAAGGAGCGAAGCGACTGAGAAATCTTCGATCAGGTCAAGGATTTCTCCCTTTCGGTCGAAATGACAGAAAATACTCTTGTTCTGAAAAGGCCTTGTTACTCCGAAACAGATGAATGAAGGACGGCCTTCATGCCCGCTGCCGCCGCCTGGACCACCGATTCGGAGATATCTATCGGCCCTGCGGCACCACCGCAGAGATAGATTCCTTCCACATTCGTCTCAAGGGGCGCCATTAACGGATCCTTTTCCTTGAAGTAGCCCAACTTGTCCCGATCGATCTTGAGAACTTTGGCCAGTCTCTCGTTCCGCTCGTTCGGGAGCAGCCCTGTGGAAAGGACGAGGAGCTCGACCTCCTCCTTCATGATCTTACCGCTCTCAAGATCCTCGTACCGGATGGTGAGATTCCCCGTGGCCTTGTCTTCAAAGACATCGTACGGACGGGCCCTCACATACCTCACCCCTTGTTCCTTAGCTTTCCTGTAAAAAGACCAGAAGCCCTTTCCGTAGGCCTTCAGATCGTTGTAATAGACGATCGTCTCCACAGAGGGGTCGTGCTCCTTGGTAATAATGGTCTGTTTTGCGGCCACCATGCAGCAGACCTTGGAGCAGTACGGGACCCCGCCGGCCAGTCCTCTGCCTGCGCATTGGATCCACGCAATCTTGTGTGCATGCTTCTTGTCCGAAGGTCTGATGATGTGCCCCGCCGTAGGCCCGCCCGCATTCATCAGCCTTTCAAACTCTGTGTAGGTGATCACATTGTCGTAGATTCCGTATCCGTGAAGGCCTCTTGGAGGCTTTGCATCCTGAATGCCGGCCGCAACCACAATGCTCTTCACCTCCACATCCATGTTCTTGGCGGACTGCCACAACCGGACCGCATCCTTTCCCTCCTTCTTGCATGCTGCGACACACAAGGCGATCGGGCATTCGCGGCACTGGCTGCAGTCTACGACGCATCCGCCCACGCAGGAACCCTGGGGGCGCATCTTCCCACTTCTGCAATCGGGATCCAGCACAGCCACATTGGGCACGGCCTGGGGAAAGGCCATGTAGATCAACTTCCTGGTACCGCCGATCTTCCCGTCCATTTCATGAGGCACTGTGACCGGACAGGCTTCCATACAGGCACCGCATCCCGTGCACTTCTCCTCATCCACGAACCTGGCCTTTCTGACGAGACGCACCTTGAATCCGCCGTCGGCCTTGTTGACCTTTCTCACTTCCGTGTTGGTCAGGATCTCGATGTTGGGATGATTGTCCACCTCGTACATCTGAGGCGCTTCAATGCATATTGAGCAATCATTGGTCGGAAAGGTCTTGTCCAGACGGGCCATCATCCCCCCGATGCTGGCAGTATCGTCCACCAGATAGACATGGGCACCGTACTTGGCGGCATTCAGGGCGCAGTTGATGCCCGCAACGCCCGCACCGATGATGAGAATGGAATCAGCCATAAAATTGCTCCGCAATTTTATATCTCCGTGACAATGATCGCCTTCGATTTGCAGACCGCTTCACAGGTCCGGCAGCCCAGGCAGTTCTGGGGACGGTTGGGATATGCCTTGATGCTGAAATCGAAGACGTCCACCGGGCAGTAGATGATGCATTTCTCGCACCCATCGCACTTGTCGGCGTCTACGTGCACCAGGTATATTTCAATGCCTATGTACTGCTTTGCCATTTGCTTTCGCCTGAAGACGAAGAGAAGAGCCTCTCTCGCTCGCTTCGCTTGAGTTCGCAGAGATTACAAGAGAATACTTGCCCTGTTTTTTGATCCAAAAAACAGGGCAACCTCCAGATCCTCTGCGGACTCTGTGAGAGAAAGCCCTTATTTCTTAAACTCATTCCACTTGTAATCGATGATCTCCAGAAGAACGCCGTTCACCTTCTTGGGATGGACGAAGGCGAACTCGCAGTCCCGGAAAGGCCTGACCACCTCGCCGCGCTTGTCGGGGATGAAGGGATATCCTTTGGCCTTCAGTTCATCGACGGCCTTGCGGGTGCTGTCCGCATTGAAGGCGATGAGCATGATGCCCTCGCCGTTCTTCTGGATAAACTTGGCCACGTCCCCATCCGGCGTGGTCGATTCCATCAGTTCGAACCCGATCTCCCCTACCCAGTATCTGGCCACTTTGATTTTTTCCGGTTCGTCGATGTATTCGTCATCCGGCTTTGCTTTTCCCATGATGGGTTCCCAGACCTTACGCGCCTCTTCCAGATTCTTCACGGCAATGCAGATATGATCGATTTTATTGGCCTTCATCTTCCAGCCTCCTATGGACCTCCCGCCGCCCGAAAAAAGGCGGCAGGAGGAGTCATGGAAATGCGATTCTAAAACGTCACCACATCCACTGTCACTTTGATGGCCTTGTCCGGGCAGACCACGCCGCACTCATTGCAGTCCTCGCAGAGGAACTCGGTCACAACGGCCCTGCCGTTCTGAACCCTGACGGCCTTGTCAGGGCATATTTCCACACAGATGGGTTGAACTATCCCACCGCACATCGTGCATTTCTTCGGGTCTATTTGTGCAGCCATTTTCCTTCTCCTCTGTTTTTAGGCTTTATACAGTCTGCGCAGGCAAACGCCCTGGCCCCGCGGAATAGCCTTCTGCGTCTCGATCTTGTAATTCACATTGAAAAAGGCATTCACGTCCGGAAGGATGCTCTGAAGAATCCTGTCGCAGACGAGAACATCTTCTTCCATCTTGACGCCGTATTCCTTTGCATAGGTCGGCCATGGGCATCTCTCCCATTTAATGAAGATCTCATTGGGAGACTGTCCCTTGTCGATCCGGACAATGGCCCCTCCCATGATCCATTGCATCGCTATGCCGCCGGCAAGACTCCTCATCCAGACCTCCTCCCCCTTCAGCCAGTTCAGGCGGGGGAGAGCCGCCTTGCCCAGTTCGGCGCCGATGATCTCCGCAGCCTTCAGGCTCACATCCAGAGGATTGGCCTTGGGTCCTGCGAGTTCCAGCGCCGTCTTCCGCCAACGGAAGTAGGTGCGGCCTATTTCGGACTGGGCCATGTGAAGATCGCCCAATAATTTGCTGATCTCTTTTTCCGCATCGAATGACATGGTTTACCTCCTTATATCCTGATACCGATGTGAAATCCGTCGTGGACCGCGCTGGAAAGATTGCGGGGCACCAATGCGTCGCCGATCACAAAAAGCTCGATTCCCTCTCCCTGAACCACGTTCTTGAGGTTCTCGTTCGGCTCTCGCTCGGTCACCACAAGGGTATCGCATTTCACAGGGAACCGATATCCGTCATAGGTCTTCACGATGATCTCGCCCTGCCCAACCTCGTCGATCCGGCTGTCGTTGTATGCCTTGATTCCATTCTGCCTGAGATAAATCATGTAGCGCCACTTGAACGAGGGGTTGATATCAAACCCGGCAGACTTCTCTTTGCCTACGATCGTCACTTTCTTGCCCTGTTTGGCAAGAGAGAGGGCAACGCCTATCCCGGGTTTCCTGTTACCCCAGACCACCACATTATCACCAACCTTGGCATCTCCTCTCAGCACGTCCAGGACATTCACCATGTTCAATTTGTCGGTTCCCGGAACGTCGAGCTTCGAATAGACCGGCCCGGTCGCAAGAACCACACTGTCCGGAAGCTCGTCCTTGATGAGATCTTCAGTGACTTCCGTCCCGAGGTGGAACTTGACGCCCGACTTTTCGCATTGCACCTTCTGGTACGTGATGCAGGAGAAGAGCTCGTCATCTCCATAAGGGGCTTTCGATGCCTCAGTCAGTGTACCGCCAAGATCCTTCCTCTTGTCGTAGACGTGAACCTCATGGCCTCTCTGGGCCGCCACATATGCGCACTCCAGCCCGGCAGGTCCCCCGCCCACAATCATGATGTTCTTCTTTTCCTCCGGAGGGGGCGGAGTCATAAACTTCGGATCGTGCTCGTGAGCGCAGAGGGGATTGATGTAGCACGTCATGGGCGCATCTCTGAAGAGCCTGGCGAGACAGAGATTGCAGGCCACGCACCAGCGGATGTCTTCCTCCTTCCCCTCAAGCACCTTCTTGGGCATGTAGGGGTCCGCGATCATGGGACGGCACATCTCCCACATATCCAGTTCGTTCTTTTCAATGGCCTTGTGGGGAATGGAAGGATCGAAAAGCCGGTACGCCATCATGATGGGCGCCTTCACATTCTCCTTGGCCCTCTTGGCCAGGTGCAGCCAGGCACCTTGCGGCACGTCGCGGCTGATCACCGGCACGATGGACTCCTGCCATCCGGCGGTCACGCTGATGTAGTCGATGCCGGCCTCTTCCGAGATTTTGTAGCTCATCATGGATTCTTCTTTGGTGTTGCCCTTCACATCGTCGAGCAGCTCCTCGGCACAGAGGCGAATCCCGATGGGGACGTCGGGCCCGCAGAGCTTCTTCAGCCCCTGGATAGTCTCCACCACCATCCGCATTCTTCCCCGGATGTCCCCGCCGTACTCGTCTGTTCTTCGGTTGGTGTAGCTGGAGATGAAGTTGGAGACGAGGTATCCAACGATGCCGGAGATCTCGATCACATCGAACCCGGCCTCCAGGCCCCTTCGGGCCGCGTCCAGACTCTGCTGGATCACTGCCTTGATCTCGTCCTTGCTCATCTCTTTCATTTGCCTAAAGATTCTGAGCCGCTGGGGCACGGCGGAGGGACCATGTCCGTAATCGACTTCCACCGCGCCGACTCGGCCGCAGTCCATCAGTTGATACCCGGCGATCGCCCTTTCGCTATGAATCGCGTCTGCAAGGCGCTTGAGACCCGGAATGAATTTGTCGTCCCAGGCTGCAGCTTGTCCCACATAGCCCTGGCCCTGTCTGGCTTCATCCATGTAAACGCCCTGCATGAAGCACATGCCGCCGACAACACCCTCTGCCCGGCTGCGGATATAGGCGACGTCCGCATCGGTCACAAACCCGTCATGGCTGTTGAGGTTGTCCTCAGTGGCCGCATAGACGATCCGGTTGGGAACCATGAGGTTGCCCACCTGGATCGGTTTGAAGAGATGGGGGTATTTCTTCGCCCCCGGGTACTTTGAGTAATCCCATTCAAACAATACCTTCGCCATCTTTCATCCTCCTCATGGATTACAGTTTGAAATTGGCCGTTGACTGCCGGCTGACATCCTCGGATTCCACCAAATTCATCTTCTCGTTTCCTTTGTTGATGACCCCATTCTCCTGGGTCGGTTTCTGCTTGTCCTGACCATTGCCGACCGTTCCCGGCTGAACCGCCTTAAACCCATCCACCATGATGCTGAATGTCTCTTCGAGGTTGTCGAAAATGGAATAGGTCATTCCCTTGAGGAGCCAGCGGGTAACGATGTGATCCATGGTCCCCACAAAGATATCCCTCGCCAGGTAGGGATTGAGATCCGGCCTCATCTCTCCGCTTGCCCGGCCCTCTTCGAAGATCTCTATGAGATTCGAGTAAAGTCGCTTTACATTGGCATAGACCTCGGTATTGAGGAAATTGGCATTCGTCTTGAGTGAAAGGTAGACGATTTTCGCATCCAGGGGAGCCTGCTCGATCCGCAACAGATTCCACCAGAGGAATTTCCTCAGTTTGTTGACGCTTCCCTTTATTCCGAAGAGCTGTCCGTTCAGATCCGCGATGAGTTCCGAAACCCAAAGCTGCGGAATGGCGAGCAGGAGATCTTCCTTGCCCTGAAAATATTCGTAGAGAGCCGCCTCTGAAAGCCCTGCCTGCCTGGAGATATCCATGACGGTGGTCTTCACGAACCCCTGCTCGGCAAATAGCCTTTTTGCCGAATCGATGATCCGCGTGCGGGAGTCTTCTTTGTTGCCTTTGGAAGCCATTTTGTCCTGGTTAGGATGATTAAGGACAACCCTGCAATTACGGGTCGCCACCAAAAACTTATTTTAAAGTCGGTTACTTAGCCAAATAGTAAAACTAGGTAATTGTCCAAAAACATGGAGGTTCCTGAGAGAAAAAGTTCCCATTTCTCTTGACGGTTATTCAGTACCACACTTGAAAGCTGAATTCCCAATAGACATTAGATTAGCTAAGTTGTTTTTATTCATGAATAAATCTACATCAAATTCTATAGTATGTTGATTATACCTAATACTATTAGGGAATATTGACCGTCAAGAAAAAAATCCCTTCTTGTCGGCGCCCTCTCTTCTGGAGTATGAGGAAGAAAGAAAATATATTCCGAAATACAACCCTCTCGATTGGAATAACCCGTGGTTGAGCGTTCCGTTTACAAGAGTGTCGGACGAAACGAGGATGCGACCGGCATCGCCCGCCGGGTGGCGCAGATCTCGGTCTCTGCAATCAAGCAGATGCCTGTGCTGGCAAGCAGGGTGGATGGGTGTGTCTCCCTGGGTCAGGGCATTCCTTCCTTTGCCACCCCCCCCTTCATACTGGAAGCCGTAATCGAAGCGCTCAGAACGGATGAGGCCATAGGCAAGTATTCCCTTCAACCCGGTATGCCGAGGCTGAAAGAAGCCATCGCCGATCGTCTCCGAAACGCAAAAGGAATACAGGCAGACCCCGAATCCGAGTTGTTCGTCAGTTGCGGCGCCATGGAGGCGATCGCCGCAACCCTCTCGACAGTCGTCGAGAGGGGGGATGAGGTGCTGCTGCCGTCCCCCAACTATTCCTCCCACATAGAACAGATCCTCTTCGCTGAGGGGGTCCCCGTGTTTGTTCCCCTGATCGAGGAGGAGGGTTGGAGGCTGGACATCGACGGGTTCAAGAACAAACTGACGTCAAGGACAAAGGCCATTGTCCTCTGCAACCCCATGAACCCGACAGGCGCAGTCTTTTCAAAAGAAGAACTTCTGGCACTGGCTGAGATCGCCGTGTCACGCGGCCTCTTCATCATTGCCGATGAGGCCTATGATTTCCTGGTTTACGATGACCTGCCGTATTTCAGTCTCGCCTCCATACCGGAACTGAGAGATCGCTTGATCGCCTGTTTCAGCTTCTCCAAAATGTACTGCATGACGGGCTGGAGGATCGGCTACATGGTTGCGAGCAGTCGTGTGATCGACCAGGTCCTGAAGGTTCACGACGCATTTGCCATCTGTGCGCCCACCATTTCACAGTACGCGGCATATGCCGCGCTCAGGGCAACAAACGGCCGGGATGGGGAGGGAGACCGCTTCATCAAGACCCTTGTAAAGGAATTGTCCGCCAGAAGGGAGGTTGCCTGCGCTCGCCTGGACATGCTTTCTCATCTGTTCCATTATGAAAAGCCGAGGGGCGCTTACTACGTGTTCCCGAGAATCATCCCGGAAGGTGTCGGGGATATGGATCTCGCACTCAGGCTCCTCTACGAAGCCCGTGTAATTACCATACCCGGAAGCGGTTTCGGACCCACCGGAGAGGGCCACGTCCGGCTCTCCTTCGGGGCTGCCCGGGAAGACCTGGAACAGGCATTTGACAGGATCGAGGATTGGGCCGGTATCTACAAGTGAGGAAAGGTTTGCAGAAGTGCCCTGACCGAAGTCCAAGGAGGAGAGCACATGGTAAGAAAGGTGTTTGTCATCGGAAGTGGAACCATGGGGAACGGGATTGCTCAAGTCTGCGCCCAGGCCGGGATTTCAGTTGTCCTTTGCGATCTTTCAGCGGACATCCTCAGCAAAGCGGTAAAAAATATCCGGTGGTCCGTTTCGAAGTTCGTTGAAAAGGGTACTGTCTCGGAGCCCCTGGATACAGTCATGGGGAGGATCGCGACCTCCACGACTTACGAGCAGGTGTCTGAAGCGGAACTCATAATCGAGGCGGTGTACGAAAAGATCGAGATCAAGCACGCTGTGCTCAAAGCAATCGACTCCAAGGTCAACGATCAGGCCATCCTGGCCTCGAACACCTCGGCCATACCGATTTCGCAGGTCGCCTCCGGAACCAGTCGGGCCGAGAGATTCGTCGGAATTCATTTCTTCAACCCGGTGCCGATGATGGCCGCGGTCGAGGTCATCCGTGGCATCTCCACGAGCAACGAGACGTTCGAACGCGCTGCTGATTTCGTACGGCAGATCGGCAAGGAACCTATCATGGTCCAGCGCGATATCGCGGGGTTTATCCTGAATAGAATCAACATGCTCTCCAACATGGAAGCCATGCGGCTGGTGGAGCAGGGCGTTGCGACCCCGGCAGACATCGACAAGGGGATGCGGCTTGCCTTCGGCAGGAAGATGGGACCCCTGGAGACTTCGGATATGGTGGGCCTCGATGTCCAACTTATGGCTTACACGAACACCTATGAAGAAGAGAAAGATCCGCGCTTCTATCCACCCTCCATTCTCAGGCAGAAAGTTCTGGCCGGGCACCTTGGCCGGAAGACAGGCAAAGGGTGGTATGAGTACAATCCCGATGGAAGCAGGAAATAGAAGATACGCCGCAAAGACACGAAGGCACGAAGAGTACAAAAAAACGGATCTTAGTGTCTCGGTGTCTTAGTGGCGGGCTCTTTGCAGGGACAGTGCATACAGAGAGGAGAAATCAGGATGAAGATCAAGAAAGTGGATCACATTGGAGTGGCTGTAAAGAATATTTCAGAGGCAGCGCGCTTTTATACCGACATTCTCGGCATCAAGATGACCGGCACGGAGATCGTGGCCGATCAGAAGGCAAAGGTCTCCTTCCTTCCGGTGGATGACACGAACATCGAGTTGCTGGAATCTACCGAGCCTGACGGCCCTGTAGCCAAATTCATTGAATCAAAAGGTGAGGGTATCCACCATATCGCCCTTCATGTGGAAAATATTGAGGAAGCCCTTGAATTCATGAAGAGCAAAGGAGTCCGGCTCATTGACCAGAAACCCAGAATCGGCGCAAGGGGGATCCGCATCGCCTTTGTTCATCCCAAGGAGACCAGGGGCGTTCTGCTGGAGTTGTGCCAGGAGGACTGAAGAAATCCCACCTGCTAATCGCTTGAACAGAAAAAGGCCCGGGAGGGTCTCTTGACCCCCGGGCCTCGGCATCCTGCAGAGCGGATATCTTACCTGTCTTCTTCTATCTGTTTGTCGGGAATCAGAATCCGATAAAGGTCCCTGAT
>Ga0209270_1001249_pt1 | contig 37749 bp, 31 predicted proteins | sample MTBAKSrepl1MetaG_FD_187456 | JGI IMG/M metagenome (GOLD analysis project Ga0209270, IMG submission 187456) | Enrichment culture microbial communities from Arthur Kill intertidal strait, New Jersey, USA, that are MTBE-degrading - MTBE-AKS1... | ecosystem: Environmental > Aquatic > Marine >...
AAACCCCGCTCTGGTTTCGTCCGTCGTGTAGGGGCACGTTGCAACGTGCCCCTACCAAATACCGAACCGTGGCGCGTTTGACCGGCCCCGTGGAGCGCCGGCCCTCGGCGAAGAGAAGGGCTGGCGGAGCCGGCCGGGTATTGCGGTCCCAGGCGGAGCCTGGGACCGAGAATTATATGAAGGCAAGTTGGTATGAGTCGGTCGGGTGGCTCGGAGAGGTAAGGCGGCCTGGGTTGGTTGTATTGGGGGTGGCTCCGGTCCCGCTTCAAACGGGATGGCCGGAGCGCCGCAGGCGCAAGAGGCCCTGGGCAACGGCGGGTCAGCAAGAGGCCGCGGTTAAATCAGAATCCGCAACTATCCTACGGGAGAGAGCTGTGAGGCGACAGGCCGCCTTTAAATTAGAGTCCGCTGGGCTGGTCCTCTTGTCTCTGCGGGACCTGGTTCCGCGCCGCGCGGGATCCGGACCATCCAACGAGGTTGGCGGGCGTATTCAAATTGAAAATACTTTGTATTCAGAATTACTTGCCTCCCACTGTTTGACACAATTATACAATGAGGAAGATTCGAGATGTCTTGAATCAAAAGCTAACCGAAATGCGGAGGCAATATTTTTCGGTTCAGCTGTCTTTGAATTTAGGCTTCCAATTGCTTTCCGAAGACCTATGGACATAATGGCTATTATATCGTGCCCACAACATATATATCGAGAATCCAAAGTACCTTGATTCCTCTGTTCTTCATTAAAAGTTGCGTGAACTGGGATGGCTTGGTTATTTAAACCTGATTTTTGAACCACAGCTTTGATTAGCCGGCATACATCAACTTTCAAGGTGTCTTTATTGATGATGCGGTCCCATCGTAGGCCGTCGAATTTAAGATTGTACTGTTTTTTAATTGAGATTAGTCTCAATATGCCTATCGGACGGGCGATATTGTAAAGCGTTTCTCGTATATGCTCCAAACCCGAAACTAATAAGAACTCTTTGATCTTTCTAGCCGAACCGTATTCACCCAAAAAACTATCCAAAGCGTTTGTTTCAAAAATCATCACCTCGATATCGTGAAAGTCGGTCATACATAAGTTTTCTGATAGGTAGTCTGGCGGTAAAATATGCCAGAAGTCAGCATCAATGATCGCAAGAACCCCATTGAAATCCTCATTGTCAAGCATTTCGAGTGCAGCTAAAACATTTTCCTTGCCACGCCCAGGCAGGAGAATACATTCGTCAGCGGTCGTAAACCTTTCGAAGAAGCGCACATCATTGTCACCTTCAACTAACAAAATCGCACCAGCGAAGGCGCTTCGAACCATTTTAACTTCCGCAGCGACATCATGACTTGTTACATGCTCAAGCATCACTGATGTTCCCCAAGAGGCACCATAAGACGGCTTTGCTTGTGAATAATAGAGGGAGAGTGTGTTGCTACTAAGAAATCGAGATTAGCCAAGTCAGATATTCGACCTATATCTTCTAAAAATTTGTGTTGCCATGTTACATGCAATGAAAGCTCGGGCTCATCGATTAAAATCATGGAGCCTTCTTTCACCCGGAACAGGAGTTCAAACGCAAGGACAAGTTCATGTTGTTCTCCGGATGAAAGAGTTCGTAATGGAACAGTGTTTCCTTTTTCCGTTTTCAAAATGAAACCATTTTCCTTGTCTACTGAGAAGTTCTTATATAAGAACCTAGTGTTGATGATATCTTTGAAGAGTTCCACTCGTTTTAACAAACTATCGAAGATCTCGAATTTTTTCTCCACATCGTTTAGATAATGCCAAAGAACGCGAAGGTCATTTGTATCCAACGGGTCGGGAGACAAAGCGACAGGGTCTTCTGGGTCAATCAGACCAGCAGCCATCAATCTGCCCCGATATTCTTCTTGTTTCTCGTATTGACTACGGATCATGTTTTCTGTTACATCTCTAGGTGGTTCCGATTCCAAAAGTCTATGGGGGAACGTCCTGTCAAGCGAAGCGGCAAGTACTGCAGATTGTCGAAGGCTCTCCCGAATACGGTCAACCATTTCCTCAGAGTATCTTTCCACGGTCGCTGTGGACTTGGTTGATCTTTGTTTACGTTCATAGTGAGGACCTGATGGCAGTGCAAAAAGTCTTTGAGTCTGGATGAAATGAATTGGCAATGCATCAATCGTCTTTTTCAGCCAGTCTGGAGCCGGCATAAAAATTGATGGGAAATCAAACGGCAGTTGATCACTATAAGCCATTAATACTTCATCAATATCCAACATCTCACCAGTTGAGTGGTCAATCCACCGCTGTGATCCGACACGTTCCAACGGCCCAATGACCTCCTCAACAAGATGTAGCGGTAAATGCCTACTAATTTCTCTATAATCTCTTACTGGTTTAGTTGTGTGTTCAAACTTCTTATTACTGGTGCGAAATAAAAACTTCAATTGTATAGGATCCTTTTTATTTTTAGGCAAAAGCCGATCAACTTCCAAAATGGACTTCGGCTTTGTAAATTCAAGCCTAAGTCTTTTGTATGGGATGACTCGGAGCGAATTGAACTTCTTACCGAATAGATCAGCCAAGAGCTTAAGAACGGTGGTCTTGCCAACACCGTTTGGGCCATGGATTATAGTGACACGTTCCTTAGTTTTAAAAGGGATAACGTGGTCGAACAGGTCGAAAAGACCATCAATGCTGAATTTTTTAATTTGCATATGTATGCCTCATTGAAAGTGTTTTAATTTACGTATTTCATCTTCAACGCTGTAGAAGAATACAATCTTATTTTGGTTTTGTAAATACTTTACAATATATCGGAAGTTCACAGATGCATAAACGGTCAACTATTTGATTTTAATAATCTTTTAAATGAAAACTATGATTACTATAATGACTACATTTAACTTCCTGTTAAAACAATGTATTTTTCAAGCACTAAAACTAACGGCCACCATTAAGTCAAGCATTTAATTTAAACAAATGGTGTTAGTAGTCACTAACTTAAAATTGTTAACTATTTGGTTTAACATTTATATCATCAATTTTAGGCTTTTGGAAATGTGAACTTCCGATATATGGAAAACCAATCCCGGTGCCCCACATCTCTGCTGTAGGTAAGCATCCGCTGAATTATGGTTGGCTGTACAGTGCTAGTAGTTACCTGACAGTGCCGCCCTTGGCTGGTTATTGATCAGGCGGCGATTTGTTTTTCCATTTTGCCTCCGTTTTCAGTTTTTGGCAAGCCCTCGGTAAAGGCTTGATATGGCGTTCTGCCGTTCATGTTTCGTCCCTGGTGAGGCCGCTGACGGTTGTAATGGCTCAAATAAGCGTCAAGGTCTTTCTGCATCTCTTCCACCGATTCATACCATTTCTTCCGCCCCATAATCCGAAAGTGTTCGTCTAGAAGCGTTCGGTGCAGCCGCTCCACAAATCCGTTGGATTGAGGGCGCCTGACCTTGGTGGTCCGGTGTTCTATCCCTTCCAGCTGCAAGAAAAGTTCGTAAGGATGGCGATCCGGACGTCCGCAGTACTCCCGGCCGTTGTCGCTGAGGATAGTGGTGATTCGGGCTCCATGCTCCTCAAAGGTCGGCAGGACGTCCCCGTTGAGCAGATGCACCGCCGTCACCGGCAGCTTGGTGGTGTATAAGCGGCCCCAGGCGTAGCGGGAATAACAATCAAGGGCTGACTGCAAATAGATGCGGCCCACCCCCTTAAGCGCCCCGACGTAGAAGGTGTCCACAGCCACCAAGTCGCCGGTATACCTGGTTTCAATGTGGCGCTCCCGGAATTCCGGATTGAAGCGTTCCAGCAGCCGGACCTGCTCGCCGGTCAGCTTGACCTGGCGCTTACCCACTTCCTTTTCCAGCCTTAACAAGCGATCATGCTTGCTCAGAAGACCATGCCGACTCCATACCCCCCGCACCCCGCCGGCGCTGACCTGGACGCCTTGAAGGGCCAATTGCTGAGCCACCCGCAGGCAGCCGTGGGTCGGGAAGGCAAGAGAGTATTCCAAGATGGCCTTCTCCACCTCCGGGTCCACCCGGTTGGGATGAGGCGATCTGGCCCCAGGCAGACGGTCCAGCAGACCCTCAGCCCCATAACTCTGATATTGACGCCGAATCTCATAAAACTGCTGCCTGGAATAACCCATGATCCGGCAGGCTTTGCTCACATTGGACAATTCCGACGCTAATTCCAACAAACTCAGCTTCCTTCGTGCTATCCTCTCTCTGGTGGTCATCCCGTTTCCTCCTGTCTGAGAAGATGTTGTTTAATCACCTCATCTTTAACTCAGCCAAGGGCGGGTTGACCACTTATCTTTTAAAGCCCAACTGTCAGGTCATTACCAGCACAGCACAGTTGGCTTTCACTTGAGGCTTTCCTGGCCAAAAGGCCCTGGACATTGATGTTTTCGTCGAGGTCCTCCCAGTGTATCCCCTGTGACCTTTGCCGATAAGTAGCGTAGGTTGGCGTAGAGCGAAGCGAAACCCAACAAAATCATTCATGTCCCAACCCGGTTTCGAATACGGTTTCCTGGCTTGAAAAACGGCCGATCCTGGAGCGTTTAACCCAATGGGGGTTAACCGGATGGTTCGGTGTTTCTCTTTTACGATTTCGGGAACGGCTGGTTTCATGGCTCATATCCAGATAATGGACAAGAATCGTTGGGTTTCGCTGCGCTCTACCCAACCTACATGATATGGTATCAACTTTAGGAAATAATTCTATATATTGTACTGACCTGAGTAAAAACGTCAAGGATAAAACAGCCGGAGGCCAGGCCGTTTTCGCGGGCCGTCCCTGCATCGTAGCGGCCCCAGGGGACGAACAGGCCGGCCCGTTGGTTGTCCAAGGCGGCGCGGATAAATTTCGGACCAAACATGTGTGACCGTCCTTCCTGGCGAAAGGTTCCGGCGGAGCCCCCTGAGATTTTTTTACCTCAACCCTGGGGAAAAGTCAATAATTTTGAGGGGAAGGAGAAATGTGGGGAGCGGCCCTCACCCCGCCCTCTCCCAGAGGGAGAAAGGTTCGTCTCGGTCAGTAGCATGGCGGACCAAACAACTATCCCACAGCAGATTGGTCCGCCCTCCATCAGAAATCCGCGCTTGACAGGGGCCGATCTCCGGCATAAGTTAATGAGCATCACTTACGGGGCCTGAGAGTCTCGTGGCGGGGATTTTTAATCCCATTCGGCCTTTTTCGCGGCAAAATCGGAAAAAGCCGAAGGGGGAACATCAGGGGTTTGGCCCTGTTAACGAGATATTGTGAGCGGATGTCGAGATTGGTGTCAGAAAAAATGAACAACGGCATGGTCATCGATCTGCATGTCCATACCAGACATTACTCCGGGTGCAGCAGCATCGAGCCTGAGCATTTGATCGAACAGGCCCTTGAAGTCGGTCTGGACGGATTGGTCCTGACCGAACACGGTATTCTTTGGGCCTCGACCCGACTGATTCCTCTTCAAGAGGAAGGCGCCAGAAACGGGCTGGTCATTCTGGCCGGACAGGAAATAACCTGCATGGACCGGGGGCGACGGCTTGATTTCCTGGTTTTCGGTCTCAATCGGAGTCTGGGAACCGCTTCTACCCCCCAGGACCTGATTGATCTGGTCCATTATGAGGGGGGTGTGATCGTAGCCGCTCATCCCTATAAACCTTCCCGGCTGGGCGTGGGTTACCACGGCGTGGGCGACGGTTTGTACGATCTCGACCTGGACGGCGTGGAACTTCAGCACCCGGACCACAACGAGGAAGCTAAACGGAAGGTCCAAGCCGCCGCTAAAAAGCTGGGCTTGCCCATGACCGGCGGCAGCGATGCTCACGATATTTTTCAGTTGGGCGACTACGCCACTTTTTTCCAAAATCGAGTGACCACCATTGAAGAGCTGGCGGCTGAAATAAGGGCCGGGCGGGTTGAAGCCCTCAACGGTTCCACCCGACCTTAATTTTTCCGGTCGGTGAATCTCGGCCGGCCGGCGCCGGACAAAGGTGTGTTTTTTAGAACCCGAAAGAGACCATCGCCTGGCCGGGGCAAAGGGTATTTCGCCTTCAAAAATGACTTGACAAAATTTCATAAGTGACGTTTACTAACAAAAAACATTTTAAAAATAAAAATATATCATTTTTTTTATAGATTTAGATCAGTGATTAGTCCTAACCTGAAACTTTTTCAATGATTATACGTTCCCAATTCTCAGCTTGGATCGGATGTCCGGCCCTGACCAGGAGGAGGTAATTCATGGCCTATGAATTTGTGAAAGTGGAAAAGAAAGGTCACCTGACCGTTGTGACCATTAACCGTCCGGAAGTAATGAACTCGCTCCATGTCCCGGCCAATAAGGAAATGGACCAGGTTTTCAATGAGTTCACCGATGATCCCGAAGCCTGGGCCGCCGTTTTGACCGGAGCCGGGGACAAGGCCTTTTCTGCGGGCAATGACCTTAAATGGCAGGCCCAGCATGGCGTCGAGGCCCTGCTTGAGGGGCTGGGTTCACTCAGAGGAGGCTTCGGCGGCCTCACCAAAAGGTTTGATTGTTACAAACCCATTATTGCCGCGGTCAACGGTTTGGCCTTGGGCGGCGGTTTCGAAATGGCCATGGCTTCGGACATCATCGTGGCGGCGGACCACGCTGTTTTTGGTCTGCCCGAACCAAGGGTCGGCCTGGTCGCCGGAGCCGGCGGCATCCAGCGTCTGCCGATAAAACTGCCGTTCAACGTGGCCATGAGCCTGATCCTGACCGGGGGAAGGATAACCGCCCAGGAGGCTTACCGGTACGGCTTGGTCAATGAGATAACGTCCCTGGACGACCTTCTGCCCGCCGCCGAACGCTGGGCGGCCCAAATCATGGAATGTTCGCCCTTGGCCGTCAGGGCTTCCAAAGAGGGCGCGCTGTTGGGCCAGGACCTGCCCTTAAAGGAGATCATCGGTTCATCGTTTCCCGGCCTGGACAAGGTTTGGCAGTCGGAAGATATAATCGAGGGACCCCGCGCCTTCGCCGAAAAAAGAAAACCAAACTGGAAAGGACGATAACCCCTGGATGGCTCTGGTAAAAAACCATAACAAATCAGGGGGTGATCTCGAGGTCCGGACATATCCGCCGGGGCGAACCAAAATTGTCGAAGCCCTGAGGTCGCTCCTTGAGACCAAGGAGTTTCAGAATATCACCACGGCCGAAATCGCCAGGAAGGCCGGGGTGACCGAGGCCTTGATTTATAAATATTTCAAGGATAAACGAGATTTACTTTATCAGGTCCTGGCCGGATATCTTGAGAATTACAGCGTCCAGCACGAACAGGACCTCAGAGGAATAAAAGGCGCCCTTAATAAAGTTAGGAAAAGCATCTGGTCCCATATCAATGTCTACACCACCAACCGGGTCTTTGCCAAAATCCTATTGTTGGAAGTACGCAGCTTCTCCGACTATTACACCAGCGAACCTTACCGGATGGTCAGAAAATACAGCAGCGTTTTGAGGGAAATCGTTGAAGAGGGCATCAAAAACGGGGAGATTCGTGAAAGTATTTCCCCCTCGTTCATGAGACAGGCCATCCTCGGCTGCATCGAGAACGTCTGCCTGTCCGGCATTATCTTCAATCGGGAAATATCACCCGATGAACTGACCGACAGGCTTTGTGAATTTATATTTCACGGCATTGCCGACGAGTCAAAAGAAGCCTGAAGGACCCGTCTTGGTTGAATATATTTCCCCGGTCAAATTTAAAGTATTTTATAATAATAAATTTATAACTGACGATATTTAAGGGCTGATATTAACCACGAACTCTAAGCCGTTCGACCCGGGGCCCCGGATCGGACGGCTTAGTCATCCCAATCGATATCAGGGTAATATTTTCTGGCACATTCGGGACAGATACCGTGGGTGAACTGAACTCCGGCCCGTTCCTGGATGTATTCTTCCACCCTTTGCCAATAACCTTCGTCATCACGGATTTTATGGCAGTGTGAACAGATGGGCAGAAAGCCTCTCAAGGTCTTGATTTCAGCCAGGGCTTTTTGAAGTTGATCGATCAGTCTTTCCCGTTCTTCATTTATCCGGCATTCCCGCAGGGCCACGGAGGCCATCTCGCCGAAAGCCGCCGCTATTCTGGCCTCACGGGCGGTGAACCCTTGAAGACTGTTGGCCAAGCCGATCAGTCCCACGGGTTGGCCGTCCATGGTAACGGGGGCAAACATGACATTTTCCAGGGCCACATGACCTTGAGGTAGAAAATCCACCCAGGAGCTCGAGACAAAGGCGTTTTCATAAACCGTTTTATTCATTTGATAGGCCGTTGCCCGCAATCCCCGAATGGGCATGGGCAATTCCGGGTCCACCGTGCAGGGTCGCCCTCCGGAATCTAGGAAAAGAACCTGATTTTCGGTCCCGTCATCGGACAAAAGGGCTACGTATCCGGCCGTGGCTCCGGTGATTTTTTTACATGCCTGGAAAAGACCTCGGGCGGCGGCCTCGAAGGTGTGTCCTTCGAGTAAGGCTCTCGCCCCTTCCAGCAGAACGGAAACCTCGGTTCGCCCGCGTTGGGTCTCCTCAAGGGCCTTCTTGAGGGCTTTATTGGCCTCATCCAATTCTTGGACCTGTTGCAAACTTTGGCGGGCTTGTTCGGCCGTCCGGGTCTCAAGTTCCGTTAGTTTGCGGCGAAGTTCCGCTGTTTCCGTCTCGGCTTTTTCCGATGTGGCTATTGAGCGTTCCATTTGTCCCCACCTTTGACAGAATGGACATTAACCCTGCTTGTCTGGGCCAAAACTTATTTTAAGTAACCCCAATAAGAATCCCATCAGGCGTTGTCGGCCTCAACCGCTTCGAGAAGCTGGGCGTAAATTTCAGGGACGCTGAAAAGAACCCGGTTCCAGGAAGGAATCTGGGTCCCTTCGGTCTGCTCCCGGCACTGCTCCCAGGCCGTCCAGATGAAGTCCCTGAAGTATCTTACGGTCAGCTCTTCCTCGTATCGGTCGTAAGTCAAACCGTTGACATCAGCGTCGTCGCTGTAGCTTTTGATGAACTTCAAACTGTTTTGATAATAGGTGTGACGGATCATGTCCACAAAGGCGTCGGTCAGGGGCACGCCATGGGAGCGCATATAGTAAAGGTAGAATTTGCCGATGTCCACGACCATGCGGTGCAGTCCTCGGGCCTGGTCCTCCGGGGAAAGTTCCTGGTGCTTGTGTTCGTAATTGGGAGCCAGGTCGATCTGGCAGATTTTCTTGGGATTGACCCGGTTGTATACCTCCGAGAGGGTGGACACTTCCAGGCCCCAATCGTAGGCGATATTGATGCCCCGGCCCAATCGGGCCGCAAAACTGAATTCCCCGGCCAGGGGGTATTTAAAGACCCGATGGTAATGAAAGAAGGAGCCCAGTTCCGGATAGCCTTGGGTGTACATGACGTCTTTCATGGCATCGATGAAAGGCGCGACGAACAGCCTGGTTACCCGGCCCTTTATGGCCCTGGTCTCGGGTGAGATGCGGGCGTAGTAACCCTTGCAAAATTCAAAATCGTTGTTGGGGTTGGCCGTGGGTTCAATGAGCCGGCCCAGAAGTATCCGATCGTAGGTGACGATGTCGCAATCATGAAGAGCAATGACCTCGGCTTCCTCCCGCCCGAACAAATAACCCAGGCTGATCCAGACTGATTGCCCCTTGCCTTGAACGCCGGTGGGAATTTCCCGTTTCTGGATTTTCCGAAAGATACTTTGAATCCGCGGTCCGTCGACCCAAACTACCTTGAGGTCCCGTTTCGAAGTGGATAATTGGCCGAAATATTCTTTAGCTTCTCGGAACTGCCTTTCCTCCGGCGCTCCGCCCAGGGCCACCACCACGCTGTGGAGATAGCTGACCTGTTTGATCTCGGCCACAATGCGATCCAGGACCAGGGCGTTGTCCAGCTCGGCATAAAGTGCGGGAAGAAGAAGGCTGATTTTAAGATGGCGGGAGTATTCTTCCAACTTTTGTTCCAAACCATCCAGATAGGCCTCTTGATCAAGTGCTTCATAAAGGGCATGAAGAGTGGTGATGGTTCCTTCCTGATGAAAATCAGCCATGATCTTTCCTCCCGTCCTCCACCGGGCCCAGCCCTGTAGCCATCATTTTCAGACGGAAATGTCTTCCATCCAACCGGTGATCAACATGGCCAAATACACACATCTTTTTTTGCGGCTTTGATCGGTTTCGGCCTGGATGCGGCGCTGAACCAACCGAAGAACCGCGGTCCAATGATCCGAGGAACCGTGGCCGTAAAGCTTTTCTTGGGCCTGGATCACACGTTGCTCCGCCTGGCTCAAAAGGTCCTGGTAATGGTCGCGCTCCGCCTGGGCCTCGATGTATTTGTCCAGCAGCAGGTCTATTTCCCGTTCTTTTACGCCTGGTTGCATCGCCCTGTTTTTCCCCTTTTGATCCGCGTCATAACCGGTCGGGCCGGTTCGGAACACTTTCAAGCCAGTATATCAAATTCCTCCGCCCGGGAAAGGTGATCGGAAAAATTTATGTGGTGGAATTTTTGCCTGTTGACTTGCCCGTTTATTTTTTAGACTATATCAGTATCCGAAACCAGCGGCAAGCCCGGCCTTGCCACCTGGTTTCCAGGCCTGAATCATCGGGCTTGAAGAATTGAGCGCGGGGGAAGAAGCGCCGACCATGCCCATTTATGAATATGAATGCCGGGCCTGCGGGAAGCTGACCAGCGCCTTGATTATGAAGGCCGAGGAAGAGTCGCAGGTGTTGTGTAAACATTGCCGAGGCCACGATCTTAAAAGGGTGATTTCCCGCGTGGTCTGGCACAAAACCGAAGCCCAGCGATTGTCGGAATTCGATGCCCGAGGCCGTCAGGACGACGCTTTCTACCGGGATGATCGCAACATCGGCCTGTGGGCCAAAAAGAGATTAAGCGACATGGACGTGGACCTCGGCTCCCAACTGGACGAGACTATTGAAAAAGCCCGCAGCGGCAAGATTCTGGACGACTTATAATCAAGCTCGGCTCCATCATCCCGTTTTCCGTCCCGGCTTAGTGAGGCGGTTTGAGTCTCCGTTACGGCGTTGGCCGGGCGGGATTGGTGTGTTTAAACATGATGGTTGTTTATCGGCCGATGCGGAAAGTCGGCTGATGAAGGTGCGTGCCCTTGCATCTGGGACAGCGGCCGGGCTTGGTCAGTCTCTTACGGTTTTCAAAGACATATCCGCATTGCCGGCATTCAGCGGGTCGAATAATCAATCTATTGTTTCCGGCATTTAACGATCGGGCCGCATGAACCAAATGGCCGTGGACCTCCTTTTCCGGCAGGCCGATGGCTTGGGAAAGTTGCCTGGCGCTCATCTCCTGGGCGCTCAAGCAGTCGATTATTTGCCGGCGGATGGTCTGGTCTATCGTCATTGGCCAAAATAATTCCGGACCGCTAAAACGATTGGGTCTACCTCTTCAGCTTCGGCGTCCCATGCCCGATGGGAGGCCGCACTTTTCAAGAACCGCCATAACCGATTTTAACTTGTTCTCCTTGGACGATGACCGGCACCTTATACGAGCCTTGTGAATATTTGAGCATCTCCGGAAGTTTGTCTTTGTTTTCCACTACGTCCACGTAGACGGCCTTATCGCCGTAAGCCGACCTGGCTTGACTGGTGTACGGTCAGCCGACCTTGCCGTAAATTATTACTTTTTCGGCCATGGCTTGCTCCTCTTTTTAAGTAAAAATAACATATCAAGGGAGTAAGCGGACAGTAAAAATATTGAAACGGGCGATGACAGGCTTTCAATTCGGGGGTACGGCCGCCGATCGGATCAGGTCTTTGGCCCGGAGCCGGGATTTTCCAGGGAGGAGGCTGGATGAGGACAATACCCATGGTCTTCTTTTATCGAACGGGAAGATTTCCCAGCCTGTCCAACCCGTTACCTCAAGGCAACGGAAAAATCCTCTTAAGCAATGCTTGGCCATTATTTTGCCGTTCCGACACATAAAATCCTGCCAATCCTATAAAATCATGAATTGAAAAAAGAGGACTTTTGATCTTTTCTTTTTGAGAATTATGTCCTATTTAGAAACGGACAACCCGGCCGCGGGGAATTCAGCGTGGATTAGAGTGACGAAATGTTTATTTCCAATGAATTGATACAACGCCTCAACGGCAATCCCTTTTATCAAGCCCTGGGTCTTCAGGTGGAAGAAGCCGGAGACGGACGGGCCAGGTCTATTTTAAAGGCCAGGCCTGAAGTCTGTTGGCCTTTTCCGGATCAGCCCCATGGGGGGGTAATCTGCACCCTCATGGACACCACCATGGCCTGGGCGGTGCTTTCCGAGTTGGAACCGGGGTATAACAACACGACCATCGATCTATCCCTTCATTTCACGGCACCCGCTCCCAAAAGCCGTCTCGAGTGTCGAGCCGAAGTTGTTCACCGAACGGGCCGGATATGTTTCACTCGAGGAGAGATTCTGGACCGGGAAGGCCGGGTCCTGACTCTGGGCCAGGGCGCTTTTCGGATCGTCAAGGCGGACCTTTTTTGAATTAAATTTTCTCCAGGGACGGAAGGCCGGGACATATTCGGCATAAAATGCCCGAAAAAAAATTCTGACAGGAGTTGATATGTTTTAAGGAAAGATATTATCGGTCAGCCGTTTCACGGCCTGGGTCAGTTCGTCCGGCTGGTGGACCAGGACCTCGGGACGTTCCCGGGCCAATACTTCCCCTGAATTGAATCCCCAACTTACGGCCACCACCTTCAGGCCGACCTTTCTGGCCGCCTCGATGTCCCGCACCTCGTCACAGATATAGACCGCCTCACCGGGAGTGAGACCATGTTTTTTCAAGAGGAACTTCAAGACGGCGCTCTTGCCGAAAACCCTGCTGCCTGAATAAATGAAGTCAAATAATTCCAATTCGCGGTTTTTCAGGAAAGCCTCGACGTTTTCTCTCGAATTAGAAGTCAGTATCCCCAACGAGTAACCGAAGCTGTTCAGTCGGGTCAGGGTTTCTTTAATCCCGGGAAAATCGTTCAGCTTGGTGATTTTTCGGTTAAGTTCCCCGCGCATTTTTTTAGCCGCCCAAGGCAGTTTTAAAAGAGAGAGTCCCAGAAAATTTAAAATTTCCCTGGGTGTTCGATGTCGCAAGAAAAGAATCTCTTCCGTGGTGATTTGTTTCAGGCCCATTTCTTCGGCCACTTTGTTCCAGGCTTCGCCATAGGCCATCATGGTGTCGGCCAGAGTGCCGTCGAAATCGAAGACCAGGGTGGGAAGGCTCATAAATGCTCTCGACAAAACCTTAAGTAATTCAAACAACACCAGCGCCGCCGAAAGTACCACGGTCCAGGGGATTGGTCAATTCTTGTCATCGCTGGTCAAGAACGCTGATCGCCCGGCGGGAGAAAATCTTCACACCGGCCTGGGCAAAGAGGAAATTTGAGCAGGCACACCTGTAAATAAAAGTAGCGGCACCTGATGGAGCGGCTGGTTGGGTCCGAGCGAAAATCAGGACAGGTCGGTTCAGGGGCCGATTTTCTGGCTAATTGACGGGCCACGAATTTCTCCCGCTCAGGACCGGTCAGGCCGAAACATTTGGCCCGCCAGACCGCCTCGGAATAGTGATCGATTTTTTCCAGCTTGGCCGCCCACAGGAGGCAGTCATAATCAGCCAGCCCGGATTTGCCGGATTTCTTCATGATCTCCCAGAAATGATTGGTGCAACGGCCCCATTTCTGATGCCGGCACAAGGCCGGGGCCTTTTCAATCCGTTCGTTCATCAACCTGCTTCGGGTCGGCCGATCCGGGTCGTCGACAGGAATCGATTTATCATCTTGCAAGTGAAGCGGCTCGATGTTAAAAAACCTTATTGAGAATAGTCGGCTATTTTAGAATAAAACGCAAGGCCGGTTCAGGAAAACGGAGAGAGACATGGGGACCAGACAAGCCGAGGTGGAACGGACGACCAGGGAGACCAGGGTCAGGGCTTTTTTGACCCTGGATGGGACGGGACAGGTCAAGATTGAGACGGGGGTCGGTTTTTTTGACCACATGCTCACCTCGGCCATGGTGCATGGTTTTTTCGACCTGGAGCTGTCAGCCCAGGGCGACAACCAGGTGGACGATCATCATACGGTCGAAGACACCGGCATTGTATTAGGTCAGGCTTTTAAGCAGGCCTTGGGCGATTTTGCCGGGATCAAACGCTTCGGCCAGGCCGCCGTCCCCATGGAAGAAGCCCTGGCTCAAGCGGCGGTGGACCTGTCCCGGCGGCCCTGCCTTGTCTTTGCCGTGCCCGTCACCTGTGAAAAAATCGGGACCTTTGATTGTCAGTTGGTCGAAGAGTTCTGGCGGGCCTTTGTCAACAATTGCGGAGCCAATATGCACCTGGAAGCCGTTCGCGGCCGAAACATGCATCATGTCTTCGAGGCCTTATTCAAGGCCGCCGGCCGGGCTCTGGACCAGGCTTGCCGAACCGAACCCCGGGCCACGGGCGTGACCTCGGCCAAGGGCGTCCTCTGATGACCACCGGAATTTAATCCAATTTCTGGCTACTGACCATGATCGTCATACCAGCGATAGATCTCAAAGCCGGGCGCTGCGTTCGTTTGCTCCAGGGCCGTTTCGACCGGGAGACCGTTTATGGGGACGACCCGGCCGCGATGGCTCGACGTTGGGCTGAGGCCGGGGCCGAATGGATTCATATCGTTGACCTGGAGGGCTCGGTCGGCCGGAAACCGGTCAACCAAGAGGCCATCTTGGCCATTCGGGCCGCGGTTTCGGCCAACCTTGAACTCGGCGGCGGTATCCGGGACCTGGACACCATCGCTTTGTATCTGGATCGAGGCCTGAACCGGATCATTCTGGGCACGGCCGCCATGCGCGACCCGAACCTGGTTCGCGAAGCCGCCCGTCGTTTCCCTGGGAAAATCGCCGTGGGACTGGACGCCCGCGGATCAAAAGTGGTGGTGGAAGGCTGGACCGAAGATTCAGACCAAGACTATCTGGACTTGGCCCGCCGCTTCCAGGGTCTGGGCGTGGCCGCCCTGATTTACACCGACGTGGACCGCGACGGCATGCGCACCGGACCGAACCTGGAACGGACCCGGACCCTGGCCCGGGCGGTCGACATCCCGGTCGTCGCCTCGGGCGGCGTCAAGGACCTGGAAGACATCCGGACCTTATTGCCCCTGGAAGCCGACGGTGTGATCGGCGTCATCTGCGGCAAGGCCCTGTACGAAGGCTCCCTGGACCTGGGCCAAGCCTTGACCGTGGCCGGCGGCCGTTGATGTGACCGCCCGTGGAAAGGCAAAACAAACCCCTGACCGAACAATTTTGTTTCTCTCTTTTCATCGGTCATGACTTCAAGAAAGCCTGCACTATTCGCGGTGGCTTTTTCTTAGATTGGGCCGCTTCCTCATCCCGGTGGCCTGGAGTGGGAACTGATCATGCTCGTCGTCTCGAAACAACGATGTTCAAGGTGAAAATTCTAAGGATTACTGTTGTAAGGGTATTAGATGAAAACAGTCTCTCCCCGCTGGTTGATGCTGATTTCCGGGCTATGGGTGATCTTGATAATAAGCGGCGGCCTTTGGTTTTACCAAGACCAAGAGACCCGGCTCCGGCGAACAGCCGAAGCCGAACTCCAGACCGTAGCCCAACTTAAGATCGACGAGATCGCTAGTTGGCGGGCCGATCGCCTGGCGGATGCCGCCGTGCTCACAGGAAGCCCGATCTTCATCGAAGGGGCGTCCCGCTGGATGGCGGACCGACAAACCGATGATGCCGAAGCCATTCTGACTCAATTTCGATCCCTGCGGCAGCATTACCATTATCAGGACCTGCTGCTGGTGGATTCCACCGGAGAGGTCTGCTTGAATTTGACCGATCACCCCGAGCTGCTCCAAGGGGAAACGCTTCAGGTCCTGACCGAATCCTGGCGGCGGCGGCAGGCGATGATGACCGACCTTTATCGTGCCGCCTCCGACAACTTGATCTATCTTGACGTCGCCTCGCCCCTTTTCATCGAGGAAGATTTGGCGCCGATGGGCGCGGTCATCCTCCGATGCGACGCCCGACCCTCTCTCTATCCCCTGATCCAGTCCTGGCCAGCGCCCAGCAACAGCGCCGAGACTCTGCTCGTCCGCCGGGAGGGCGAGGCCGTTCTGTTCCTCAACGAGCTGCGCCACCAGAAAGACGCGGCGATGAAGCTGCGTCTTCCGCTGGACCGGGCGGATGTGCCGTCGGTCATGGCGGTTTCGGGTTTGGAAGGCCTGGTTTCCGGGAAGGATTACCGCGGGATCGAGGTCTTGGCGGCCCTGAAGGCCGTCCCGGATTCGCCCTGGTTCATAGTGGCCAAAGTGGACGCTGAGGAGAGTTTTTCGGTCTGGCGCTTTCGCTCGACCGCCATCCTGTCCCTGATCCTTCTGCTGCTTTTTGTTCCGATTGTCACGGTGGGTATGTTCTGGCAGCGGAACCAAAAGACCTATTACCTGTCCCTGGCCCAGGCCCAGGCGACGCTGGGCCGGAGTGAAGAACGTTATCACTTCCTGGCCGACAACACCTTGGATGCGATCTGGATGATGGATATGAATTTGCGGTTCACTTACGTTAATCCCGCCATCCAGAGGATGTTCGGCTACTCACCCGAGGAGTGGATCGGAACTTTATTGGCCGATCGCTGTGACAAAGAGTACATGAACCAAATGATGAGCATTATTGCCCATGAATTGAAAAATCTGGATGAGCATAGGGGAGTTATCTTTGAAACAGTTATGCAGCGTCGTGATGGAAGCCCCATAGCCGTTGAGATTCATTGGACATTCCTGTTTGAACCAAACCGGCTTCCTGTCGCTCTTCAGGGAACGACGCGCGACATCACCCAACGGAAAAAACTTGAAGACCAGTTGCTCCAGTCCCAGAAAATGGAGGCTGTGGGCCTCCTGGCCGGCGGTGTGGCCCATGATTTCAATAACTTGCTTTCGGTGATCCTCGGTTACGGAGAAATACTCCTGGCCGATTCCATCTTGACCGCCGACCAGAAATCCGGGATTCTGAATATTTACGAGGCCGGACTAAGGGCCGAAACACTGACCCGGCAACTCCTGGCCTTCGGACGCAAACAGACCCTGGAAATCAAGGTGGTCGAGCTCAACACCCTTATTATGAATTTCGATAAACTCCTGCGTCGAACCATCGGCGAGGACATCGTTTTGGATTTGGCCTTGTGCCCCGCCGAGCCTCGTGTCCGGGCCGATGCGGTCCAGTTGGAGCAAGTTCTATTGAACCTGGTGGTCAACGCCCGTGACGCCATGCCCGACGGCGGGCGCCTGACCATCGAGACGGCGTTGATTTACCTGGACGAAAATTACGCCGCCGGCAAACCGGGCGTCCTTCCTGGAAATTATGTCATGATCGGGGTCAGCGACGAGGGAAGGGGCATGGACCGAGAGACCATCCAGCACATTTTCGAACCTTTTTTCACCACAAAAGAAAAGGGGCAGGGGACTGGTCTGGGGCTGTCCATGGTTTACGGTATTGTCAAGCAGCATGGCGGCAACATCTGGGTTTACAGCGAGCCTGGACAAGGTACCACCTTCAAGGTTTATCTGCCTCAGGTATCCGAGGCTTTACAGCCTGAAAGGAAACGGGTCGAACCCGTTGCCTCGCTGGCTGGAACGGCCACCGTGCTGGTGGTCGAAGATGAACCCTCCGTTCGCCACCTGGTCTGCGCCATCCTGGCGAATCGAGGCTGCCAGGTGCTTGAATCTGGTGACGTCGCCGAGGCCGTTTCCATGGCCCGTGAATACGCCGGCCCGATTCATCTTGTCCTGACCGATGTGGTCATGCCGGGTATGAAGGGCACGGAAGTATATAAAAGTATCGCCGCGTCACACCCGAAGGCCAAGGTCCTCTACATGTCCGGGTACACCGAGAACGTCATCGTCCGGCAGGGCATCCTTATGGAAGGCGTGCAATTTCTTCAGAAACCGTTCACCGTGAATCAACTGTTGGAAAAAGTGGCGCGGACTCTGGAGGAGTGAGGCTTATCGTAAATAATCTAGTGGATTCGGCGGGATTTTTGACAAACACCATGCAAGGGGCGGGGCGCTCTTTCCGCCGCCGGCCTCGAGAGTCTGAACTGGGTCGAGTCGGGCGCACTAGGGTTGACCCTAACCGGTGGAACAGTCCCCCAAGAATGAATTGAGAGCATTAAGACCGAGAACTAATTGATTATGTTTTAAAAAAGAATATTATTGACAAAATGTGAGATTTATGGTATCCTAACTATTTTAGAATTAGGTAATAGTATGTAATTTAGTTTTAATTAATGATAATTATAACGACTTTCCCGGACAAACACTCCGACCGGCCCTCAGCAGCCCAGAGAATTCGAGCTTCTGAGGGCCGCTGATCTTTGTTAATTACCGCCCTTCACGGCGCGAGCCTCACACGCAAGCTGGCCAGGGGGATTCAGATGTCTTTATATCAAAAGCTGGAGCAGGATTTCAAGACCGCTCTCAAGGCCAAGGACCAGATCTGGGTCGGGGTTTTGAGAATGGTCAAAACGGCCATTAAAAATCGCGAGGTTCAACTCCTCCGCAAACTCAAGGACGAAGAAATCCTGGGCGTCATCTCCAATCAGGTCAAACAGCACCATGATTCCATCGACCAATTTCAACGGGGCGGCCGCCAGGATTTGGTCGACCGGGAACAGGCCGAATTGGCGGTCCTGGAAAATTATTTGCCGGAGCAGATGGACGAGACCCGGATTGAAACGGTCGTCGCCGACCTGATTAAGGAACTCGGCGTTTCTTCAGTAAAAGACATGGGCTTGGTAATGAAGACTTTCATGGGCCGCCATTCCGGTCAGGCGGACGGAAAAATCGTCAGTGAAATGGTCAGGCGAAAACTCACCTCCGCCTAATTTCCATGAAACTTATTTTCAAGGAAACACGCGCCGCGTTCCGTTCTTTTTCCCTAAAACGGCAGGTGGATTCGGCCAAACCAAATCCCTTACGGGGGCTAACCTGGTAAACTAGGTCGATTGGACCAAATCGATCCCATGGACGAGCACACCTTAAAGGTCTTGGAGTTTGATCGCCTTTTGGAACTGGCGGCCGAGGAAGCCCTGTCCGAACCAGGTCGGGATTTTTGTCGACAGTTGCGCCCCGTCCCGGACGCGATGGAGGTCCAACGGACCTGGCGACTCATCGGCGACGCTTTAAGCCTCATCGAAGTGGTCGGTCGTCCACCTTTGGAAAATTTCCCCGAGTTGAGCGATATATTGGGAAATCTGAGGGTTGAAGGAGTGGTCTTAAGGCCGCGGGAACTGGTCTTGGTCGGAAGGGCCGTGCGGATCAGCCGATTAGTCCGGAGTTTCCTTAGAACCCAGGCGGATCGAGCGCCCTTGCTCTGGGAAATGTCGGAAACATTGCCGGTCTTGAGCGATTTGGAAAATAATTTAGATCGCTCACTCGGGCCGGAAGGGGAAGTGCTGGACACGGCCAGCCCTGAATTAGGCCGGATCAGAAGGGAAATGATCGGGTTGCGCGGGGATATTCAGAACCACTTGACTCAATTCATGCGCTCCCCCCAGACCAGACCCGTCCTGCAGGATGAGATCATCACCCGCCGGGGAGGGCGTTACGTAATTCCGGTTCGGGCCTCGTCCCGACGGGCGGTGCCCGGCCTGGTTCACGACTTTTCGGCCACCGGAGCCACAGCCTTTGTTGAACCCCTTGAAGTAGTCGAAGACAACAACCGCCTCAACCTCCTGCGTCGCCGGGAAAAACAGGAGATCAACCGGATATTCCGGCTATTGAGCGCCATGACCGCCGGCGTAGCCGATCAAATCTTTCAGGCCGCCCGGATTTTGCCGGTAATTGATTCCTTGTTCGCCCGGGCCGCCTTGAATCGCCGCCAGGAGGCCAGCCTCCCCACGCTCGATCCGGAAGGTCTGGACATTCGTCAGGCCAGACATCCCCTCCTTTGGGCCCGTGAATCCGAGACCGGCCGGTCAACGGTCCCCGTAGACTTGATCATGTCGCCCGAAGCCCGGGTCCTGGTCGTCTCCGGAATCAACGCCGGCGGCAAAACCGTGGCTCTCAAGACCTTGGGCTTGCTGGTGGTGATGGCTCAAGCCGGTTTTCTTCTCCCCATGTCCGAAGGCGGACGACTTCCCTTCTTCGACCGGGTTATGGCCGTGGTCGGCGATCAGCAGGACCTTCAACTGGACCTGTCCACTTTTTCCGGACACGTTCGTCGTCTGGGCTGGGTCCTGGCCCAGGCTGATGAAAGGTCTTTGGTCTTGCTCGACGAACTGGGCACGGGCACGGACCCCAATGAAGGCGCCGCCCTGGCCTTGGCTGTTTTGGATGAACTTCGGCGGAAAGGGGCCTGGGTTATGACCGCCACTCATTATCATCTGCTCAAGGCCTGGGCCCATTTGACCGAAGGCGCTTCAAACGTGGCCGTCAAAACCGACTCGACCGGTCGGCCGCTTTTTAGTCTTGAATACGGAGCGCCTGGTTTTTCGGCCGGCTTGGCCATGGCCCGTGATTTGGGCCTCGACCCGGAAGTGGTGTCTCGGGCCGAGTCATATCTGGACCAGGGCCATAAAAAGATGATGTCTCTGATGGAAAGGCTTGAAGAGGAAAGAACCCTTCTGGCCCAGCGGCGAGCCGAAGTCGAGACCCTTCAAGAAGAATTGGCGGCCACGGCGGCCTTTGCTTCAGCGGCTGAAAGGAAGAGGAAGGAAAACTCCGAAGCCGAGCTGGAATTACTCCGACAGAGAATCAACGAGGCCGTTAGTCGGGCCGAAAGGGAATTTAAAGAAATAAACCAGCGAATTAAAGACCAGGATCATGAAAGAGGTCGGTTGATCCATAAGTTTCACGCCGTCAGAAACGAGCTGCGCCAACAACTCAGGGAGACGCGCCGCCCGACAGGACTTCGGCCGGTGAAGAGCCTTAATCCGGGCGATCGGGTCTACGTCCGGACCCTGGGCCGCGAGGGTCAGGTTAAAGCCTTGGCCGGAGCAGGCGGCCGCGTGGAGGTTGAAGTGGCCGGCATGAAAGTGCAAACCGATTGGACCGACCTGGATCGGCCCGAACCGTCGCGGTCGTCCGGGAAACCGGAGACGCGGCTTGTTTTGAATACGTTCAGCGAGGCCCCGCGGGAGTTGAATCTTCTGGGATTGACCGTCGATGAGGCCTTGCCCCTGGTCGATAAGTCCATCGATCAGGCCCAAGTGGGACAAGTCAAGAGTTTTTCGATCATCCACGGGATAGGAACGGGCAAATTGAGAGAGGCCGTTCGGATTTTCTTGGGTCGGGATGAAAGAATCAAAAGCTTTAACCCAGGGAGCCGCCGGACCGGCGGCGACGGAATCACCGTCGTGGAGCTGGCCGATTAAAACCATGTCCGGCTTTATCCCCGAACATAAAATCGACGAAATCCGTAATGCCGCCGACATTGTCGAGATAGTCTCCATTTACGTCAATCTCAAACGTTCAGGCGGTCGGTACTGGGGCTTGTGTCCCTTTCACGCCGAAAAATCTCCTTCGTTCACCGTAAACCCGGATAAGAGAATTTTTCGTTGCTTCGGCTGCGGCACCGGCGGTAATGTTTTCCAATTTTTAATGCGGCAGAAAGGGGTCTCTTTTCCTGAAGCCGTTCTGGAACTGGCTGAACGCTACGGCATCGATGTGCCCCGGCTGGACCCGCCCCAAGCCAGGGCGAAGGAATCGACCAAGGCCGCACTTTACCAAGCCGTGGCCCTGGCTCGACAATTTTTCGAAGAGGAACTTTGGGCCGAATCCGGTCGGAAAGCCCGCGAATATCTGACCGGTCGTGGTTTAAACGAAGATTTGATCAGGGAATTTCATTTGGGCTGGACCCCGGAGGGTTGGGACAACCTGCGTCTTTTTCTTGATTCGAAGGGCCTTTCGGTTGAAGTCATGCAGACGGCCGGCCTGGTCAAGGCCAGGGGAGACGGACGCGGTTATTACGATACCTTCAGAGGCCGGGTGATCTGCCCGATCTTCGACCTGGACGGCAAGACGGTGGCCTTTGGAGGCCGGATTCTGGTCGAAGACGACCGCCAACCTAAATACTTGAATTCGCCGGAAACGCCTATTTTCCATAAAGGACGGGTTTTGTACGGCCTGGAACGGGCCAGGAATTTCCTGAAAAAAGAAAAGGCCGTCTTGATTGTCGAAGGGTATTTCGATCTGCTCGCCTTGGCCGCGCGGGGGATCGGTCACGTTGTGGCCACTCTGGGGACGGCCTTGACCGTCTCCCATCTCCGCTTGCTCAAAGGATACGTCGAACAAGTGTTTTTGGTTTTCGACGCTGATGAAGCCGGACGAACCGCGGCCTCCCGGGCCTTGCCCCTTTTTTTTTCCGCCGATATGGAAGCCCGGGTCTTGAAACTGCCCGAAGGCCATGATCCCGATACCTTTGTTCGGGCATATGGGGCGGCGGCCTTGGCGGGAGCCCTGGATGGAGCCGCGGCTTTGCTGGATTTCTATTTGGACCAAACGAAAGCTCGCTATCCGGACAATCTGACTGGTAAGTCCAAGGCGGTTCAAGACGTTCTGACAGTGATCTCGGCGGTGGAAAACCAAGCCCGCCAGGACCTGTTGCGGAAGGCCGCCGCCGAAAGTTTAGGCGTTTCCGAGGAAGCCTTGCGCCTGTCCGAAAGACGCTCAAACTATAGCGACCTGAATTTGGACAACACCGTTGACGAACTGGCGGTGGATGTGGAAACCGAGGCCTTGCGCCTGATCATCCTTCATCCTGAAATCAGGCCCCGTGTTTTTGCGGCCGGTTTGGACGCCCACCTTACCGGCGGAAAGACTCGGCGTATTTTTGAAGTCATGCACCAGGAGTTCCGGCGGACCGGTCAGATCGAGCTTGATCGGCTGCTCGATGTTTTGGACACCGACGAGGTCAAGCTGGTCACCGCGTTGGCCTTCAGCGAGGACGGCCTTGACGGGGAGGACTTGGACTCGGCGGTGGAAGATTTTATCAACAGGTTTTTCTCCCGCAGTTTCAGGCGACGGTCCGCGGAGCTGTCCCGCCGGATCAAACAAGCCCAGGAAACTGCGGATTATGCCAGCCTGGATCGCCTTCTCGAGGAAAAGAACAGGCTGCTGAAGGAAAATACTCTCGGAGAATCAAAAGGGAGGACTAGGTAATATGGCCACTGGCAACGAAATCGAGGAACTAAAGCGCCTGATTTCGGTGGGCAAGGAAAAAGGCTATCTGACCTATGAGGAACTGAACAACGCCTTGCCGCCGGATTTGGTTTCTTCTGAACAGATTGACGATATGATGATGATTTTCGATGAGATGGACATCCAGATCGTCGAAGGCGTCCATATGGTCAAGAGTACGAAAAAAATGGAAGAAACCAAGGCGGAGGCCGAGGAGGAGCCGGAGTTTGAGTTCAACCTTGAGGCCGAACCGGAACCAAAAGTCAGCGACCCGGTTAAAATGTACCTCCGAGAGATGGGCTTGGTTTCTCTTTTGACCAGGGAAGGTGAAGTGGAAATCGCCAAACGAATCGAGGTCGGAGAAAAACAAGTCATCCAGGCCATTCTGGAAACCCCGATGGGTCTGGAGGAAATCTTGTCTCTGGGGGAAAAGATCGGGGACGGGGAACTCCGGCTTAAAGAAGTATTCAAAGACGCCGATGAAGAAGATACCTTTGTGGAGGCCGAGCAGCGCCAGGAAAAGGTCTTGGAACTGATCGAACAAGCCAAACAACTTGCCCAGGAGAACGACAGCCTTCAGAAAAAAATCGAAAGCTCTTCCTCGATTTCGGTAAAAAAGAAAAACCGGCAAAAAATTAAGAAAAATAAAGAAAAGATCGCCCTGTTTCTCAAGGAATTGTGTTTGGACAAGAGGCAGACTGATCGTTTGCTTCAACGGCTCCGGGCGGCTGAACAAGAGATTGATCGTTGCCAGGAAGTGATCGAGCGATGTTATGGCCGATGCGGCAGGACTCAAGTCGAATTGAGAGAATTGTGTCGGGAAATCCGCAAAGACTCTAAATCCACCATCAAGACGATCAAGAAAATCAAGATGATGCCCGAGGAAATCTTGAACCTGGAAAGGACGATTAAAAATCATAACCAAGTGATTAAGCGGATTGAAACCGACTGCCAGATGACCACCAAAGCCTTGAAAAAGATTCTCCAGCAGGTCAGGGAAGGCGAAGAGAAAGCCAAAATAGCCAAAAAAGAGCTGGTGGAAGCCAATCTGCGCTTGGTCGTCAGCATAGCCAAGAAATACACCAACCGGGGGCTTCAATTTCTGGACCTGATCCAGGAAGGCAACATCGGCCTGATGAAGGCCGTCGATAAGTTCGAATACCAGCGAGGCTACAAGTTTTCCACATACGCGACCTGGTGGATTCGTCAGGCCATCACCAGGGCCATCGCCGACCAGGCCCGCACCATTCGGATTCCCGTGCACATGATTGAAACGATCAACAAGCTTATCCGGACTTCCAGGTATCTGGTCCAGGAACTTGGTCGCGAGCCTTTGCCCGAGGAAATCGCCGAAAAGATGGAATTGCCCCTGGAAAAGGTCAGAAAAGTCCTGAAGATCGCCAAAGAGCCCATTTCCTTGGAAACGCCCATCGGTGAAGAGGAAGACAGCTACCTGGGTGACTTTATCGAGGACAAAAAGATATTGTCCCCATCCGATGCCGTGATCAACCTCAATTTGTCAGAACAGACCAGGAAGGTATTGGCCACCTTGACCCCAAGGGAAGAAAAGGTCTTGCGCATGCGCTTCGGCATTGGGGAAAAGGCCGATCACACCCTGGAAGAAGTCGGGCGTGATTTTGAGGTCACCCGAGAGCGTATTCGCCAGATCGAGGCCAAAGCCTTGCGTAAACTGAGACACCCCAGCCGCAGTAAAAAACTCAGAGCGTTTATCGATGGCTGAAGGAATGACCAAGAACCTGGTCCGGAGGTTCCCTGAAGTTAAATGCTCTTGACAACCGTGGTTGTGGCGGACTATTTTCAAACAGGCTTGTGCCTTAAGCCAGGAACGGGCCCATAGCTCAGCTGGTAGAGCCACCGGCTCATAACCGGTCGGTCCCAGGTTCGAATCCTGGTGGGCCCACTTAGATTGAATATGAAGTTAAAACGTTTCATAAAACCTGTTGGAACAATTGGCTCCAGGCCGGCGGGGCCGAACAAGGGGTGCGCGTCAGGTGCACCCCTTGTTTTTTGGGGCTATTAAACCGATGCCGGCCACGGTCCGAGATATTCTGAATATCCTGGAAGAGCTGGCGCCGGCCCGGTTGGCGGCTGACTGGGACAATTGCGGTCTCATGGTCGGCCAACCTGAGGGCCATGTCCGCAAAGCGGCCTTGGCCCTGGACCCCAGCTTGGAAAACGTTCAGGCCGCCCATGATTACGGGGCCCAACTTCTCTTGACCCACCATCCCCTGATCTTTAAACCCTTGAAAAATATAAACCTTGATGACCCAACCGCCGCCGTCGTCGCCCTGGCCCTCAAGCTGGATTTGACCATTGTCGCCGCGCATACCAATCTGGATGCCGCTGCCGACGGTGTTTCCTGGGTCCTGGCCAGGAAACTGGGCCTGGATCGTCTTCAAGTGTTACAGCCCCAAAAAAGCGGGAGGTTCAAATTGGTCGTCTTCGTACCCCTGGGCTACGAAGACCGTGTTCGAAAGGCCCTCTTCGAGACCGGCGCCGGGCGAATCGGGGCCTATTCGGGATGTTCGTTTTCCGGGCGAGGCGAGGGGACTTGGACCCCTGACCAGGAGGCTCGACCCTTTCAAGGTCGGCCGGGGCAGAGACAACGGTCCCCTGAATCCCGCCTCGAAGTCCTGCTTTCCCATGGTCAAGATTTTGATGAAATAATTACCGTCTTGCGCCGAGTTCATCCTTATCAAGAACCGGCTTTTGACATATATCCCCTGGTTTCTTCCGGAGATTTTGAAGGATTCGGTTGTATGGGCCGATTTGAAAAACCCATAGTAATAAATGATTTAATTAAAATAGTTAAAGAAAAACTTGGCATAGCGCACGTCAAAGTGGCGGCGGCGCCGTCCGGCCGAATCGAAACGGCCGCCCTCGTCGGAGGCAGCGGCGGCAGTTTTGTGCGTCCAGCCAAAAACCAAGGCGCTCAAGTCCTGATCAGCGGGGATTTTGGTTATCATCACGCCCGCGAGGCTGAACAACTGGGCCTGGGACTGATCGATGCCGGACACTTCTCCACCGAACGACCGGTGTTGGATTCGCTGGCCGAAAGGTTGTTTTCAGCGGTTCGATCTCGGAGTCTCGAGGTTGATTTTCAAGTTTTATCCGGGGAAAAGGACCCCTGGTTGCACATGGAGGGATAAAGTTTTGAATGCGGTCATAGTCAATCTGGTCAAATTACAAAAACTGGACACCAACATAAAAAATTTGGAAAAGCTCCAGGAAGAGGGACCAAAAAAATTATCCGAAGTGGAGGCCGAAATCCAGTCGGCCGAAAAGCATGTCGCTGACTCGTTGGCTCTCGAAAAGGAAATGAACAAGCGGCGGCGGGACCTGGAGGTTGAACTTGAGGACCTAGATGAAAAAATTAAACAAAATCAAGCCCGACAGCTCAGGGTTAAAACTAACGAGGAATATCGGGCCTTGCTCAAGGAAAATGAATACTTGAGGAAATCCAACACCCAGCGTGAAGATGAGATTCTTGATTTGATGGAAAAAATTGAAAAAATTACCGTCGAAAACAAGAGTCTGAAAGTCTGGCTGGAAGAGCAGAAGAAAATTTTGGCCGAGAAGAAAAAAAACATCGAGACCTGGCTGGCCCAGTGTCGAAAGGATCAAGCGCGACTGGACGCCGAACGGCCCGGCCTGCTCAAGGGGGTGCCTGAAAATCATCTGGCCCTTTATCAGCGCCTATACAACGGCCGCAACGGGCGGGCGGTCGTCCCGATAGCAAACGGCATCTGCCAGGAATGCCATTTGCAAATTCCACCCCAACAATTCAACGAACTTCAACGTAACGATAAACTCATGACCTGTCCCCATTGCTACCGGATCATCTTTTGGCAGAGTCACGAGGATTTCCTTGATTTATGAGCAGCTCCTCGGCTGCTTTCGTTGATCTTCCTTTCGGGCCGGATATCATCAGGGTTGAAGTGCCCCGGGTTAGTTTGGCTGGAGTGGTCAGGGCCAGGGTTTTCCCGAAAAAGGATCCCGATCGACTTCTGGCCGCGGCCCTGGAGGCCCCGGTCGATGGATTGACCCTGGAAAATTACCTGGGTTCGGCGGCCGGCCTTCTTATCGTCATTAATGACGCCACCCGACCGACCCCCACGGCCCGCCTGCTCGATCATATCCTGCCTAAACTTAAGAACCGCCGCCCTGAGATTCTGATGGCGACGGGCACTCACCGAGCCCCCACGATCAATGAACTCAGAGCCCTGCTCGGCCCGCATTTCAATGAACTGGGCTCGCTTATCAAGGTCCACGACTGTCAAAAAGCCAAGGAAATGATCTCCGTCGGCCGAACCAGTCGCGGTACGGAGCTGGCCTTCCATCGCATGGCGGTCCAGGCCGAGCGGATCGTGGTCCTAGGCTCGGTGGAACCCCATTATTACGCGGGTTTCACCGGCGGCCGCAAGGGCATCATGCCCGGGGTGGCCGCCCTGACCTCCATCGAGATGAACCATCGGTTCGCCCTGGCCCCGGAAGCCAAACCTTTGGCTCTGGCCGGCAACCCTTGTCACGAAGATATGGAGGAAGCCGTTAAAATACTTAAACCGAACGGTGTATTTGGTCTGAACGTGGTGTTGGATCAAAGCCGGGCCGTTTGTTCCGCCGTCTCCGGCGGTCTGACCGCTTCATTTCTAGCCGCCGCGGCTTGGGCCAAGGAGGTCTTTGCCGTTAGTATCCCCGAACCGGCCGAGGTGGTGGTGGCCGCCGCCGTCGCCCCATTGGACAACGATCTCTATCAGATGCAGAAGGTCATTGAACACGGGCGACTGGCCTTGAAAAAGGGAGGAATTCTTATCGCCGTTTCACCCTGTCATCAGGGTCTGGGGCCCAGTCACTACCTCCGGCATCTTCAGGCCGCGGCCCGGCCGGAAGAAGTCTTGTCGCTGGCCGATCAGAATTATTCCCTTGGCGACCACAAGGCGGTCAAGATAGCCGAAGTAAAATTGAGCGGCGACCTGTGGGCCGTGACCGGTCTTGCCCCGGAAATTTTAAAGAGCGCTTTCATCACCCCTCAACCCGACCTGCAAACGGCTCTGAATCGAGCTTTGGCTATTAAAGGGCCTAAGGCCAAAGCGCTTTTCTTACCGGAAGCCAGCCTGACGGTGCCTTTGGTTGAAAACCAGCCGTAAATCTCGGAAAAATATAATTCGGTTTAAATATTGAAATTAATATGTCTGATTTAAAGAATAATATTATGTTTTGCTCACTTTGGTCAAGGAAATCTCAGGCAGGCCCCACTATCTCGGTGATGGGTAATGTGGCTATATCCGAAAATTTATTATATTTTTCGTGGGAGGCGTCCATCACGTCAATCACACGCAAAAAGGAATTTTCAATAAATATATCCCGATGTTGTTCCTTCCGAGTCGTCCCGAAATGTATTTTTTGCATTTCTTCGTGGTCTAATTTACTGATAAGGTTTTTTGTCGTCCAAATGGCTCCTTGCCTGGCAAAATCGGACAATCTTCCGGCATAATTTATTGAATCGCCCAGGGCGGTGAATTCTATGTTTGAGGCCGAACGAACGGTGCCGAAAAATTCCTGGCCCTCATTAATCCCCATGTTCAAATAGATATCGTTCAGCCACCCCTTCTTGATCTTCCAATCGTTACTGAAGCTCTTCATTTTTTCTCTGATTTCCAGGGCGCAGAAGATGGCGTCCATTATGTAGTTCGACCCCGGTTTCTTAATGAAATAATAGAGCATCCCGTCCCCGGCGTGTTTGCCATAGATGCCGCTGTATTTATCAAAGGAATCGGCCAGGCACTTCCAAAGTTCATTGATCAGCTCGAAATATTCACCGGGCAGGAGTTCGGCGCTGATTTTGACCGAATCTTGCAAATCGGCGACCAGGACACAGAGTGAGACCAGGGAAGGCATCCGCCGCCGGAGAATATCGTTGATCACTTTTTGCCGGCAGGCAAGAAACTGCATGATATCGTGATCTTGGCTTTCAGATGGCACGAAAACGAAGAAAGTCCCCTCCCGGAAAAACACCGTATAAACCTGATAGGGTTGGGCTGTGTCGTCTCTCCTGGCGAAAACCACTTGAGAATGGCCCCGCTGAACTTCCTTGGGGGCAACTTTTGTATCGAAAATCTTTTCCAGGTAGTTCTGCTCCTTTTCTGATATGCCGTCGTAGAGGTCGACGATCCTGTCTCTGGGGAGGCTGGTTTTTAAAATGTTCATGTGAAAGGCGATGATGTCTTCCCAGTTGTTCAACTGTTCGTGAAATTCCCAGGAAAAAAACAACTTAAAAATATTGCGCGACTCGAGCCGGGTGATGGTCCGGACTGTTTTGTGGAAGACCAAATCTTCGGCTTCCGAGTTGATCCATTCGATTTCAAAATTGGGATTAATCAAATAAGACGGGTAGGGAATGTTCTCGATGTTCAACTGGAGGTTGGAATCCTCGATGGTGATTCGCGCATCGACCATGGCCAAATCAGGTTGGCCGTTGTCGATTATTGGGACGATTTTCACCGGGTCGTCCAGCTCGGGAATCTGTTTAAGCTGTTGGGCGATTTTTTCCATGGAGTGGCCGGCTTTTTTCAGACGCTTGACCACTTCGATGCGCTTCAGAACCGCTTCCGGGAAATAACCCAGCCTGGTTGGCCCCCCGGATTCTTCTTCACCCGGTTCGTGAACCGCCGGACGGGGCAGGATGCCCATCTTGATATAATTATTAAGGGTGGCTCGGGAGACCCCGGTCTTTTCCAGGACCTCTTTACTGCTGATCAATTTAGGCTCGCCTTGGGGAGACTTGATCATCGCCGACCGGTCCTTTTAGAAATTTAAAAAGTATATTTGGACAATACATCCAAATAGAAAAATATAGGTCATACTATAAAGGTCAATTTTAGATGTCAAGTGAAAAATTTACATAGACGATATTTTATGAAACGGTCTAATTAATATGGGATAGCCAATGTATTAGCATGATATTATTTAAAATTTATAATTAGTCCGCCCAAACATCTCCTGTCGGATAACTATATGATCAAAATAAAAACGCTTTGATATAATTTGAATTCCAGATAATTAGACAGTATAAAATATATTTCCCCGACCATGTCCGATATTTTTAAAAAAAACCTAAAATGAAGAGATCCCAGTATAGGTCATGACTTAAGAATTTTGAGGAGTTCAAAACCAGGCAGACGAATAGACCGGCCTGTTTCTGGGTCGAAACATGGCGATTCCCGCATCGGCCTATAATTATTGGGAATTACAAAAAGGTTTGGTTTAATTGTAAAATCGTCGGGGAGGGCCTTTTAGACCTTTTCCACTTGAAAGCTGATCCCAAAACGTTGATCTTTGCCGAAGAGAAGGACGATATGGCCGAATTCCTGAGGCTCAAGAATCAGACCTATGTCTTTAGGCGAAAAAATGGCCTTGGCCTTGTTCATGTTCCTTAATGAGGTCTCGACGGTTCCTTCATCTCTTTGAATATATAATTTCAGGGATCTGTCTATCTCGGCGGTCATCCTTTTAAAATTGTCCTTAAGGAAAAATCTGGCCTTGGGGCCGAATAGGCCTGAAAGTTTAAATTGGAATAAGTGCTCGATAATCCTGGTCATGCCGCTCTGAGGCTCTTCCTTGAGGCGAAGATTCCACAAAAATTGGCCCACCCCGTAATTATCACTCCACCAACCGGTTTCAGGATTGAGGACATGAACGCCGGACGGCACCAGCCGATGTGCCCCTAAACCCAGGTCGTCGGTCAGGATGTCGAAGGTCACCTGGCTGCAAGCCAGGTGGCGGACGCCATTCTTAGACAGCAGGGCTGAGTTTTTAGGCGTGAGAAGTTTCAGGGCCATTCGGTCCCGAGACTGCAAAGCCCGGCCCCTCCGTTTTTTGACCGTCCGGATAACATCAAGGGCACAGGCGGTTATCTGTTGTTGATCTCTTATAAGTCGAGAAACGCTTCTTTCATTGTGTCGGTTTGTCATCTACCACCCCGCATATCTTCCACCAAAAAAACAATGCAAATTATGTTCCATTCCAAGTGGTCGGAGCTTTCTTATTGCGGGTTGTAATTATTAATTCTGTATGGTGAATTGGTCATCATGAGACCGAAGTCGGACCGAAATTCGATTGGCCTGATTTCAAGGACCTATCAAGCAGAATGACTCAGCGGTAATTAATCCGAATGGATGGTGAAGGTCCTCTCCGCCGGTTCGACCCGGGACGCCTCCCGCCCGCGGTCTTATCGTTATTTCAGGGCCGGAAGCCGGGACATCAATGAAAAGGTGAAAATTTATCCCCAATATAATGGGGCTGGCGATATTGAACAATTAGACAGTATATTTATATGATTTTATCAATCTTGCAAACGACTGGACCAATTTAAATGAATAAAAAATTAATATATCACAACTAATCCCGTTCTTTCAAGACCTGGTTGCAATTGCCCTGCAATTTGGTTAGGTTATTTCCTTGATCTTGGATGATTCGTCGCCCACTGATTGGACCTACGGCTGAAAACATAGGCTACTATATGGATTTTATTTCAAATATAAGCCGTGATTTAATCTTTCTGCTTACGATTTTTTTCGTCTCGGTGTAGGCTCTCTGGGCGCTTGTAAAAAATTGAGGTGTAAAATCAAATGATTACTGCTGAATTCTTTATCAGTTCCTTCTTGAAAACTTGGTTCATCTCCAAAAGAGTTGATGTTCTCATTTGAAGGCAAGACAAACTGCAATTATATAAATGGGGTTTTTTAATAGTAATTTGATGAGGAGTATCCTTGTTTTTTTGCCTTATTTTGCGGGTTGCACACCGTCCGGCTGCGGCGGCGCACCTCTGTGCTCTGCCCAAAGGCCATTCTCGCCGCGCTGCCGACCCGGCCGAGGCGCTGGCATCAGTGTCCATATCTGGTGGTATGACTCTTTGATGAACACCTGTGTATTATCTGTAGCCATAAATTATTTTTTTCATTAGATAATATTGTATATTTCTGCCTTGGTAATAACCAAGTAAAATGGAAAAGAACCAAAATTTTCAAAAGAAAGTTCGACGTGCCAAATGACCTCTAAACTCTATACACCTGCTTTTATTATCATGGCGACAGCCAATTTGTTTCTAGTCTCCAGCATGGGGGCATTTTTCCTTTTTCCTCTGTTTCTGCTTAAATCAGGTGCATCGAAGACGGATATCGGCATCCTCATGGGCGCCATGGCCTTGGCTTCGGTTATTTGCCGGCCCTGGATAGCTCAAATGGTTGATCGGGTGGGGCGCAAACGGGGCTATTCGATCGGCTGCCTGATCATGACCGGCGTGTCGCTCTCGTATCTTTTTCTATCCGGACCGTTGAGTAATTTTTACCTGCCCTTGTTTTTCATCAGAACCATCCACGGGATCGGCCTGGCCCTGTGCTTTACGGCCGCCTTTACCTATGTGGTGGACATCATTCCGGAAGGACGCCTAAATGAAGGCATCGGCATGTTCGGCACCACCGGGTTGATGGGTATGGCCGTCGGTCCGGTCGTGGCGGAAACTATTATCCAGAGATACGGCTTCCCCGCGTATTTCTTCACCGGGGCTGCCTTGGCCGGTTCAGCCTTTTTGCTCAACTTACCCTTGACTGAATCTTACCTGCCGTTCTCACCGAAGGACGCTCCCTCCTTTTTCATGGTTCTTAGGCGAAAAAAAATAATAATAATAGCATTTTTGACCATGGTTTTCGGGGTGGGTCTGGCCGCTTCCGGCAGTTTTGTCACGCCCTTCGGCCAGGAACTCCATCTGCCCTTCATTTCCCTTTACTATCTGTCTTATTCAGCCTTAGCCGTTTTGACTCGACTCTTCGGCGGCCGGTTGGCCGACCACATCGGTGAAGAAAGAATTCTACCTTATGCCCTGGGATTGACCGGGCTGGGCCTGCTCATGTTGACTTTCTTGAACGGGACCCTCATCCTGGTGGTCTCCGGTATGGTGACCGGTTGCGGTCATGGCTTTCTTTTTCCGTGTCTTAACGCCCTGGCCGTCCGCAATGAGCCGATTGATCTGCGGGGCAAGATCAACGGCATCTTCACCGGCGGTATGGACGCCGGGATATTCACCGGGTCAATTTTTCTCGGTTATGTCGGCGAGTGGGCCGGTTTCCGCGCGATCTTCCTGGCCGCCGGCACAGCTCTTTTCGTGGGTCTGGCTATCTACAAGATCGGCCTTCAACGTCAAAGGCCCTTGGCGACATAATATTGATATACAGTATAAGATACAATAATAACAATAGGATGCATGATTTTATATGGTAATTGACGTTTGAAGGCAATTATAAAATTATACAGTATATATTATTGGTCGACCACGACGGTTCCGACGACTGTCCGGTCTTTGTTCGGTCGGCGGAAGATGAAGATTATTTTAGACTGTTCAACAGGGACGAAACTTGTTTTCTCTCCGCGCGCGATCACCAGGACCATCGCTGCTGTCCGCTGGGGGATGGATTTTGGGGAACCCTTGACCAGCCGGGTTCCCCACAGGAACTATATGCCTTCTTGAGCCAAAAAATTTACCAGGGATTGAACCGCGGCTGCGGATTTTTTCAGGGCCGCGTCTTCTTCAGGAGTCAGCTTAAGTTCGATGACCTCTTCCACGCCCCCGGCTCCGAGTTTGACCGGCACGCCGATGAACAGGTTCTTGATGCCGTATTGACCGTCCAAAAGAGTGGCGCAGGGCAGGATTTTCTTGCGGTCGTAAAGAATGGATTCAGCCATTTCCACGGCCGAGGAGGCCGGGGCGTAATAGGCGGAACCGGTTTTAAGAAGACTGACGATCTCGGCCCCCCCGTTTCTGGTCCGGTCAATGAGGGCCTGGAGGCGATCGGCCGATATAAATTCGGTGATGGGAATACCGGCTATGGTGGTGAAGCGGGGCAGGGGGACCATGGTATCGCCGTGACCGCCCAGAACCAGGGCCTGAATGCTTTCCACGGAAACATCGAGTTCCATGGCCACAAAGGTCCGGAATCGAGCCGAATCAAGTATCCCGGCCATCCCCAGCACTCGCTTACGGTCGAACCCGCTGACCTTGTAAGCCACGTGACACATGGCGTCCAGGGGATTGCTCACCACGATCAGGACCGCCTGGGGGGACAGCCTGGCCACTTCCTTGGTCACGTCGCCCACTATTTTCATATTGGTCTTAATCAGGTCGTCTCGGCTCATGCCCGGCTTTCTGGCGATGCCCGCGGTGATGATGATTACGTCCGAATTCTCCGACGGACCATAATCGTTGCTCCCGGTCAATTTAAAATCATGCTTTTCCACCGGCGCGGCCTGCATCAAATCCAGGGCCTTGCCTTGAGGCATTCCTTCAACTATGTCCACCAGAATCACATCGGCTACGCCTTTTTCCGCCAGGCGTTGGGCGGCCGTGGCTCCCACGTTGCCCGCGCCAACCACCGTCACTTTTTTCCGCATGTTGTTTCTCCTTTACATTTGGAAATGATCTAGATAAATATCATAACCTTGATTGTCAATCAAATCCGGGAAACCAAAAGAATTATTTCTTTGGTGGTTAATCAGGTCGGGTGGGAAGATTATGTTGAAAACAGTGGTGTATCAGACTGATTTTAAGCCGCTTAAATTAAAGACCCGAGGCAAGGTCAGGGATGTCTATGATCTCGGCGCCCAGCTATTGATCGTGGCCACCGACCGGCTCTCGGCCTTTGACGTGGTCATGGCCGAACCCGTACCGGGCAAGGGCCAGGTGCTCACGGCCATATCCGCCTTCTGGTTTAAGGTCTTAAACGACATTGTGCCCAACCACCTCGTCAGCCTGGACCCGGCCGAGTTTCCGCCCGAATGCCGGCCTTTCGCCTCGGACCTGGCCGGCCGGAGCATGCTGGTCAAAAAAACCAAACCCTTGCCCGTCGAGTTCATCGTCCGCGGCTATCTGGCCGGTTCCGGATATCAGGATTACCTGAAAACCGGCCAGGTCTGCGGCTATGTCCTCCCGCCCGGATTAAAAGAAGCCGACCGCCTGGAAAAACCGCTCTTCACTCCATCGACCAAGGCCGAAGTGGGCGCTCACGACCAGAACATCACCCTCGAGCAAGTTGAAGAGCTGATCGGACCCGAACTGGCCCGGCAGGCGGCCCGCATCAGCCTGGCTCTCTATGAGCGGGCCAGGGACATGGCCGAGGCCAAGGGCATTATCGTGGCCGACACCAAGTTCGAGCTCGGGTTGCTGGACGACCAGCTCATCTTGATCGACGAGGTCTTGACCCCGGATTCTTCCCGGTTCTGGCCCATGGACCAGTACCAGCCGGGCCGGTCGCAACCCAGTTTCGACAAACAGTTCGTCCGGGATTACCTGTCTAGTCTGGATTGGGATAAAAATCCGCCCCCGCCGCCGCTGCCCCCGGAGATCGTCCAGCGGACGGTGGAAAAGTATCGGGAAGCTTTGAGGCGTCTGACCGGGCAGGCCCTGGAATAAAAGGTTCTATTACTTAAGTCCGGACAAAGCCTGGGTAAAGAGATCATTCAGCCGGTCCGTCTCCGCCGCGGCCCGGCGAAGCATTTCCGCCGTCTCGATTTTCCCGGCCGCGGCCGCTTTTTCCGCCCAACTCCGATAATTGACCGCATGCTCGGTATTGTGCTCCCGCCAGTGTTCAAGCAGGTGAGCCAGCTTGTCCATTTCCGTCAGTTTCCGATCTTCGGCCATCCTTGCCCCTCTTTTCATCGGGAAATAATTTGAAGGAATAATCATACCGAAAATCTATATTAATTTCAATGAACGCCCCCTCTTTTGGTTAACCAGGCAATGAAAGGGGGCATTCCAGGCCTCTATCAGCCCGGCCGACGGAGGTGGATTTTTGTTTTAGCGGGAAGATTCAGGCCTCTTAAGGCGCAACCCCAAAAATGAAAGTCCGGGTCAATGAGTTTTGACGTTTGTTTTCGCCCGAAATACCCGCGTCGTTCCCTCGAAAGCGGGAACCCGGTCTTCGTTGCAGGGGTGACGGGTGGGGCTTCGGGTCAGGTCCGGACGTCACGTCGAGGGTGAACTTTCGGCTAAATGATAAATGGTTACTAACGCCATGCCCGGACAAGCGGGAACCCAGGCCACTGATAACTTATGGGCCATTCTTTTTGACTGTAGACATTTCCAATGATTAGATTAAATTAGGATTTAAACCGAGAAGATGATTTTAGTCCTTTAAATCCAACGAATCGGCTTGACCGGTTTAACAATTCGGCCTTTATAATATTTCTTGCGGCGGCGCCTTGTTCCGGATCGACTTTTTCCAGCAATTAGGAGGGGATCATGGATTTCGGCCTCACCGACGAACAAAAAGGGCTTCAACAGAAAGCGCGGGATTTCGCCCGAAATGAACTTTTACCCCATTACACGCGTTGGGACCGGACATCTGAATACCCGCAAGAACTGGTCCGCAAGATGGGCGAGACCGGGCTGCTGGTCTCGACCATTCCCATTGAATACGGAGGATTGGGCACGGACCGGGTGACCAACGGCTTGATCGTCGAGGCGCTGGCCGGCGGCGATTTTAATCTGAGCCTTTTATCTTTTGGTATAGGCTACGACATGCTTTTGGAGGCCTCGGAGGAATTGAAGCGGGAATGGTGGCCCCGGATGGCCAAAGGCTTAAGATTTTTGGGTATCGCCTTGACCGAATCGCAATCCGGTTCCGATGCCGCCAATGTCCAAACCCGGGCCGAACGGCGCGGCGACGTGTACGTGACCAACGGGGAAAAAAACAGCGTGAGCATCCTGAACGGGGACGGATGGATGCTGCTGGCCCGAACCTCGACCGACTCCGGAGCGAAAGGCATCTCCATGTTCCTTTTAGACAAGGATACGCCGGGGCTTATTATCTCAAAAACCTATGACGATCTCGGCGGCCGGCCCATCCCCCGCGGGATCATTACTCTGGATGACGCCCGGATTCCGGTCACCCATTTGGTTGGCCGCGAAAATTACGGCTTTTATTACATTATGAACGCCTTTGATTACAATCGGGCCCTGATCGGTCTCATGTGTATCGGCGCGGCCCGTCAGAGTTTGGACGAGACCGTCCAATATGTGAAGGACCGGCGCTCTTTCGGCCGCCCCCTCAGTATGAACCAGGGCGTCTCTTTCCCGTTGGCGGAGGCCGACACCTATTTGGAATTGGCCCGTAATTTATCTTTCAAGGTCCTATGGTTGCGTGATAACAACCGGCCTCATCGTAAGGAGGCGGCCATGTGCAAATGGTGGACGCCCAAGGTATGTGTCGAAATCATTCATCAGTGCTTGCTCATCCACGGACATTATGGGTACAGTCAGGATCACCCCCATGAGCAGCGCCTGCGGGATGTCTTGGGCTGGGAGATCGGAGACGGCACCGCTCAGATCCAGAAACTGATCATTGCCCGGGACCTGATCGGGAAAGCATTGGTGGGATAGACAATTGAGAACTAGTGTCCTGTGTGGTTAGTTCTTTCATATAATAAAGAATCGTGATATAGTGCCAGACATGGCACGAGCACAAGAAAGATATGTGTTGAAAGAGGAGGAGCAGCAGGAGCTTGCGAGGCTGGTTCG
>Ga0209270_1001255_pt1 | contig 37666 bp, 43 predicted proteins | sample MTBAKSrepl1MetaG_FD_187456 | JGI IMG/M metagenome (GOLD analysis project Ga0209270, IMG submission 187456) | Enrichment culture microbial communities from Arthur Kill intertidal strait, New Jersey, USA, that are MTBE-degrading - MTBE-AKS1... | ecosystem: Environmental > Aquatic > Marine >...
TCCAGCGTGCGAAATCTGTTTAAGCACACTGGAATTATACTGCCAGGTGGTCCCCTTTTTGAGTGCCGTTTTGGCTTCTACTGGTCCCCTTTTATAATGCCAAACTCAGATGTGCGTGACGAGTAATTCTTAGTTTGGACTTAATTATTCTCATAAAGGAATCGAACAATTTTGATTTAGATATTGCACTTTGATTTAATCTGTTTGGTAATATCTACATCTCTCCGTCCCTTATCCTTTTTTGTCACCTTAGGGATCGTTCAATTGGACCAAAGTCCTATAAGATGCAAACAATTCCCCAGAGTGACTGAGCAAAATTACTTCGGGGGTCTGAGTTACTGCATACGTTCCATTCACTCATTGTGGGACTGATAATAAATTATTTTACCGATTTACTAACTTTATTCGTACTATTATCGTTATGAAATAGATTTTGGTGGTAATCCCAACGTGAAATACACGTAAGTGAAAGATTTCAGGTAATGACATTGTGATATAATTACAGACCGGTGTACAATAGCAACTGTTATGGTGGAGGATGGTTATATGGCAGATGTACCGGAATTCTATTCAGACGGGTTAGAAATATCCCTGACTATGCCATGGACGGTGGCTTTAACCTTTTCGCTAAAGGATACAAGCCAGGAAAGAAAGGCGAAACCTCAAGTAATTGTACGAATGAGCCCGGAGCAAGCCAAGGTAAACGCAATGTTACTTAAGCGAATGCTAAAACAATATGAGCATGAATCTAATACATCAATTAATTTACCGTCGAGTATATATACTCAACTAAATCTGGATGAGGAGAACTGGTAAGGTCTATAACAATAGGAGCGTTTAAAACATGGATAATGCGGTAATAGCTCTATCGTTCACCAAGGGAGCCTGTGCGGATTGCTATAATTATTCAGAGGCTACCCCGTCATGTATCTCAAGTTTTGATCTACAGTTAGCAGAAGGTTATAGTGTGATGGCTGATGCACACGCACACTATGCAGAAAAAGCCTTTGGTGCTGCATCAGAAGTAGTACCAGAACAATAACTACTGGAAAAATGGAAGTAAAAAGGGGCGAAATATATTGGATTAATTGGGGCCACGGCGAAGCAAGCGAACAGGTTGGCTCTCACCCTGGTTTAATAATTCAGAATGACATTGGAAATAAGTACAGCCCTAATACTATAGTCATAGCATGGTTAACGACCGCCCCGAACAAGCCCTATCCATTTATTGTCAACATAAGTAAATCGGACAGCGGCATGTTGAAGGATGGAGCGGTAGACCTGGCTTTGATCAATACCATAGGTAAACATAGGCTTGGGGAGAAATGTGGTCAACTCGGTCAGAACAAAATGCACGAAGTCGATAGAGCCCTTAGAACAAGTTTGGGTTTGTCATAGATAGGGTTCAATTCAGTTTCCTGAACTGAAACCGCAAACGATAGGCATAAGCTGTGCGATTCACACACATAAGCTATATATTAGCGAACCGAAGCCGGCAGGCCCCTGCTGTTTCATACTATGGCCTCAAGGTATGGTTTAATGATCCTCTCAACATGGCAAACTTTGGTATAGTGCGATAGTTCGTCCACGGTACATTTTTGTGTTCTCAGGCAGTCTCGAAGCGCTTCAAGCGCTACATCAATTCCTATTTTGTTGCGGTACTTAAAACAGTCAATAACAGTTTTTGCCGGATTATATACTTTTACTGTTACCCCTTCGATTCCGTAGTTTCCAGGAGGAGATATGCTGTGGAGTTAAAAAATAGTGAATTAATAAACAACTCAATAAATATTAAAACCCTGGGTAAAAATATCAAGTCTTTTACTGTTATGTATCTCGAAGATGTTGTTAGTATTATGTAAGCAGCACAAAGATTGCCTTTGTAACAGTTGTAAGTAATTTTAGGGTGTAAACAAACTTTTACGTGTAGATTAACGCCAAAACACCCGGCTGTGGTGGTATAATAGCACTTGTCTGTAACCCACTTCCCCTATCAACAAGGAGACAGGGTTATGAATTACAAATATAATTCGGGGAGCGAATCATTTAGAACCAAAATCGAGTTCTGGTATTTAAACAACAGCAACTGTAATACGACTGATTAAACCGGGAATTTGAACCCGGTTTTTGTTTTTAAACCTTGAGAACGATTCGCCGAAAAGGAGAATTTGCTATGGGATTTTATGGTTAATGGTGGATATGGTTAAATAATTAACAAGGAGTTGTCGATGAAAATCAATATCAGAAAAGACAGGATGACCAGGCATGAAAGATGGGAAGCCATTCTGAACAGAAAACCAGTGGACCGGGTTCCTGTTTTAGGGTGCGCGCTGGGGTTTGCGGTGGTTAATACTCAGCTCTCGATAGTAGATTTTTACAACAATCCGCAGAAAAGCTACATGGCGCAGGTCGTGACAGCCGACAAATTCGGCTTCCAGGAAATACCCTGGATAGCATATGCAGCCATCGGAGGATGGGAATTCGGCGGAGAGATAAAATGGCCCAGTGGGGAATTTGCCCAGGCGCCGACAGTACTCAAGCACCCGATTGAAACCGAAGAAGACGTTTGGAAGCTGAAGGTACCGGATGTTGCCAATGCCGGCATAGTGCCCTTGATGACCGAGATCGCACGCATGGTTGAGGCAAGTGATTCGCCATATGTATGGTGTTTTGTCCAGGGGCCCTTTACAACGGCTACCAACCTGCCCGGAGCAGATAAGCTGACGAAATGGATGCTCAAAAAACCCGCTGTGGCCCACCAGATAATAAGGCTCGCCACTGATTTCCAGATAGCCATGGCAAAATACTGGGCCAGTATTTTTGATCCGAAGCGTATTATTACTTACGAAGCCGAACCGGCTGCCTCCAACCAGTTGATTTCCCCCAAGATGTTCGAAGAATTTGCCCTGCCCTATATCAAAGAAGTTCATGAAGCTACACTGGCAACAGGCATCAAACATATCCACATGCATATTTGCGGCGAACAGAATCTCAACCTGCCACACTGGGCCAAGATTCGTTATGGTGACCCGGGCATGGTAAGCCTGGGCCATGAAGTTGACCTCGAAACAGCATCCAAATATTTTCCCGATACCATAATCATGGGTAATGTTGAACCGGCCATAATACAGCAAGGAACCCAGGAAGAGGTTTACGAAGCTACCCGAAAATGTATCGAAAAAGGCAAAAAGCATCCGGGAGGTTTCATATTGATGCCCGGTTGCGAGCTGCCGCCCATGGCGCCCGAGGAAAATGTGTGGGCCATGATGCAGGCGGTGAGTGACTTCGGGTGGTATGAGTAGGTAGTTTTGTAACATACCAAGAGGATTGCCGTTCGACGGTCTTGAGCCTTTCCAGCAGCCACATCCGCGCCAGGGTTGTTGGACCAACTCCGAGCAAGCTGGCTTCTTGCCGCAACTTCGACCAGGCTTCAGCCGAAAGACGTATGGGGATTACTTTGTCCAGGGAGCCGCCGGCTTCGCTGTGGCTGCTCATCTCGTCACGTGGATTTTTTGTTTGCTATGACTCTCGGTTTATTCCGCAAGTAAAAACGCCTTTATCTCCTGTCCAAATTCCCTGCCTTTGACAAACATAGCATTATGACCTGTGCCAGGATAAAGCACCAGCCTGGCGCCGGAAATTCCAGCTGCAGTCTCCTTGATGGGGTAGAAGAAATCATCTTCCCCGCCGATTATTAGGGTATCTGCTTGAATGTATTTAAGATTGCATCCAATGTTGAGCCTGTCTTCAGCCTCGATTTCGATTATCCCGTCGGAGGCATCCCCGGGGATAATCATGGGTCCCATCAACCAGAACAACCCGCTGAACAATGACTTCTTAACACCGGCTGGTTGAATTGCGCTGCCTAAAAGACTGGCAGCCTGCCTGCGCTTACCCTGGCCGGCAAGACGGGCTACCTCCATCTGCAGCTTCTTGGCTTCAGGCTTCAGGTAACAGCCTGTCATGGCCAGCACCAGCCGTCTGACCAGGGCCGGGTGGATGGTGGCAAATTCCTGGGCGATAGCACCCCCGGTGGAGATCCCCATGATATCGGCGCGCCCGTCGAGTTCATCCCGCACCATGCAGGCATAATCATGCGCCATCTCGGCCAGTGTATAACCTTTGGGCAGTCCGGGTTTCCGGTTGACGAGGTAAATCCGGTAATCATCCTCGAGCACTTTCAGAAAACCGATGCTCCTATTCAGCATAATCCTGGAAGGCGGCTTATGATCAAATGAAAGCCCTTCAAAAACCACCAGGCTGCGCTTCCCTCTGCCGAAACATCCATAAGGCAGCCCGTTCCTGGTATACCCGGTAGTCACTTTTCCTTTAGCCATAACAATTCCATCACTGTATTATATAACCGGTTTTCAATTATTCAAGTATATATTAAGCGTCTTTGCCGTAATTGCCATAATATACTTTCGGTAGCATGTCGGCTTTTCCGTTACCGACGATGACCTTACCCCGTCTTAATTATCACCCTCTCTTAGAATCCGACAAATGCGTCTTCTTTTTTAGTTTCTTCATAATACATCGGCAGAGACTGTCTCGCTGCCCAATTTATCTTATCGCAACCTATTGACTTCCGTTATACCGGAGAGTAGATTTGTTATTCATCAGGAGAGGTTTATGGGTAGAATGAAACGCAAACCGGACTTATTATTTCTGGTGGTATTATGGGGATTATTAAGTGCCTTATTATATTTTGGGGGTATGATTCTATTAATTGTCTTTATCTTGCCTGAAGCATTAGGGATTGGTGTTGCAGCCGGTAATGCTAACCCGGCTTCGATGATTGCCATGATAGTTGGAGGCCTTTATCTCCTGATATCCGGGACATCAGCCTTGGTAGGTGCTATCGGCATCCTTAAAGGGAAGCGATTCGGCAGGCTGCTATGCATCATTGCCGCCGTTATGAGCATGGTCTACTTTCCAATAGGGACAATACCGGGAGTGCTTGTATTGCTGTATCTATCCAAAGCTGAAGTCATAGCATATTTTGAAGACGATACACTCTAAACAACAAAAGTCACGAGTTGCTTAGGGTTTGAGCCACATCGTATGGGCTCTTCCTTCAATTTATTCCCAGGCAATTGTTCTGTAACCAACCGGGATTATTAACCAACAGTTTTTTCGCTTGTAAGCCGCTTCTTCATGATATAAGCCACAGCCTGCTGGCGGTTTTTCAGGTCAAGCTTGGAAAGTATCTGGCTGAGGTAGGATTTAACCGTATGTTCCGATATAAATAGTTCTTGGCCTATTTCCCGGTTTGTGCTGCCGCTGGCAACAAGGTCAAGAATCTGCATCTCCCTTTCGCTGAGTACCTCTTCGACATCACCCTCAGATACACAGGCCTTCTTGGCAAGGTTCCGGGCAAAGTGTTTGGAAATTACAATATCGCCCGAGGCGATATCTTCCAACTCTGACAAGAATACGTGTATGGGTTCATCCATATCCAGAAACCCGGTCACCCCTTCGGCGATCCTTTCCATGATGTCCTGGTAGCTGTCCTTATGAAATGAATCGCTGGATGCCAGCAGGGCTACACTGGCGCCTGTAGTACTTGTGATCTTCCCGATAAACCCGCTCGATAGACACTGAGAGTAATGTACCAAAATGAGATTCCCCTTAGCGCTATCCAGCTGATCAAAAAGGTTTTCACAGGTGCCGAATGACCGGCAGACGGTGTAGCCGCACTGTTGGAACAGGGCTCCCAGAGCCAGCCTGAGGATTTCACAGGGGTGCACGATGATGAGCTGAAGACCATTATCACTGTTGTTCTGGTCCATTGCTATACCACCTTTGGTGCCAATGCTCCATTATACTGCACATACCCGAATTTACAAGTACCTATACCCATCCGGGTATTATTTTATCCATTCTTTTATTATTTGCCGGTTTATTTTCACTCTTCCGGGTATCTGATTTTCACCCGTTTGCCAGATGTATTATGCACTTCCAAAGGCCTATTATGTCTTTAAATGCAACTGCGAGTTATTTCATGGCGCCGGTTAAACTGACAAGCCTTGCCGAGGATATATTGCTTGAGACCGTTGTGGGTGCCGGGATACCCAAGGGTAAAGGGCTTAGGGTGGAGGAGAGCGAAAAAGGTTTAACCCTTACTACCGATACCCCCACCGAAAATGATCGCCTAATTACCAGGGACAGCCGAATTTTAATAATTATTGGCAAAGAGGTTGAGGAGAAGATTGGCGAGGCTACCATAGATATCAAAAGGGTCAAGGGCGAGTTGAAACTGTTAATCATCAGGGATAGCGAAGAGTTAATAGATGCCGATGATTAGCACTCCGGATATGACTATAAGAAAGAATGGAGGCGTGGCAGTTTTTCGTGAGCCGTTCCGAGGAGGTATCTGTAAAAGAAATCGCTCTTGTTATCAGCGATGATGCAGAGACTGTGGCTGGTATCAAGCAGGCGTTTGCCATGTCTTTGCCCCAGATGCAGGTCAGGACAGCCGGTTCCAAACAGGATATTGCCAACCTCGTAATTATCCTGTGTCCGCAGATAATAATACTTGATCTGTACATGCAAAATATTGACGGTTTCGAACTTTTGAGAACAATACGGCAGCACACCTCATCCCCGGTGATAACCATGTCTTATGCCAGGGACGAGTCAACGCTTGTTGATGTCTTAAACCTTGGAGCTGATGGGCATATGACTAAGCCTCTGCGCCTGCTGGAGCTTATTGCCCGGGTGAGGGCTTGCCTCAGGAGGAGCTATCCAACAGGCAATCTACAAAGCAGGCGGAGCAAGAATAATAACGTTTCGAATACTGCTGTAACCAGGCCCTGCCGGGGGAAACCAGGGTGCCGGGGTTTTTCGGGCATTACCACCGGCTTAGATATGTTGACCTCCCCCTCCCGTGTGCTTCAGCCCTGGGCGTAATCGGGTTTAGCGGCAGGGCCTGGTGAATTTAAGATGATGGAAAAAACAAAATACAAGGAGGCGATGAGGATGAGTTCAGGCAGCCCCAGAAGCACCATAGCTCTTAGAAGGTCCACCAAGGCCAAGCTGGATAGGAGTCGTGCTCCCGGCCAGTGCTATGACGGCTTCCTTCGTCAGCTGGTGGATATGTGGGAAGAGGTTCATACCGGTGATGAACTTGCCCGCATCCGACCTGTGGACCGAAACGACTATTACACCATTTGACAATTCAGAGCTTCGATTCCAACTAGTAACCTGAAGGAGGTGCCAACTGAAAAAAAATCAGAGTATTGGATACTGACAATAAAAACGAAGAAAGGAGACTTAAATGTCTGAAGAAAAGTTAAAAGAACCGAGAAAACTCTCCCGTAGAGAGTTTCTGAAAGATGCGGGTATTGTGGTTGGTGGTACTGCTGTTGGTTCGGCTTTCTTCCTGTCTGCCTGTGGCCAGGAGATAGAAGTTACCAAAACGGTTACTACTACAGCGCCCGGTACAACCAACACCGTTACAACCACCGCACCAGGTGGCACCACGACTCAAACCCAGACTCAAACCCAAACCATAACCAAATACACCTGCCCTGTTTGCAATCAGGAGTTTGATTCACTTGCTGCCCTGAAAGCGCACTTCGACGCTGAGCATGGTGTAGCCGAAGAAGCTGCAAAATTAGTCAAAATTGTAGTCAACGGTTACGAACACGAGCTTGAAATAGAGCCACATTGGACATTGGCTGAAGTATTGAGAAATAAACTTGAATTAACCGGAACAAAAATATCTTGCGATGAAGGAATATGCGGTTCTTGCACTGTTATTATGGACGGGAAGCCTGTACTTTCATGTATGGTATTGGCAGTTGAATGTGATGGCAGCGAGATAACAACAGTGGAAGGACTCAGTGAAGGAGAGGAACTTGACAAAATTCAAGAATCCTTTGTCAATCATGATGCCTTTCAATGCGGTTTCTGCACATCAGGCATGCTGATGTCAACCAAGGCTTTACTTGATTCAAATCCCAGCCCATCAAAGGATGACATCAAAAAAGCGCTTTCCGGGAACTTGTGCAGATGCGGCGCATATAAAAAGATAGTAGAAGCCGTGATGGAGGTGAGCTGAAATGGAACGGGGTATAAATCTGAATGACCCAAGGCTTAAGCAATACTTGGATTCATTGGATCCCAAGTATAGAAAAATGCTGGAAGACATTTATGGAAAACATAGCCATCCCCAATCGGCAAACAATACAGCGCCGAATTCAGATAATGGTCAAGGAGGATAAGATGGCAGAAGAATTAGCTGTGGTAGGAAAACGCTTACCACGTAAGGCGGCATATAGGAAAGTAACGGGGCAACTTAAGTATTATTCGGACCGCAATATACAAAACACGTTGCATATGAAAATATTGGGAAGCCCCCATGCCCATGCTAATATCAAGTCAATAAATACAAGTAAAGCCGAAGCATTAAAAGGCGTAGTGGCAGTATTGACCTACAAAGATGTACCACAAACACCCCTAAGTTTTCCTGATGATATTCATATTCTCGATGATAGGGTGTTTTATATAGGGTGTGAGGTAGCTGCTGTTGCGGCTGAAACTGAAGAAATAGCAGAGCAGGCAACAAAACTGATTGAGGTTGAATATGAGTTATTACCGGTAGTTATAGACCCTGAAGAGGCTATCCAGCCGGGAAGCCCCGAGGTGCACCCCGGTACACCCAACCTGATATTCGGCCAGCCAGTTGTTGTTCAATGGGGGGACGTAAATACTGCCTTGGCCCAGGCCGATCATGTGATAGAAGGGGATTATTTCACACAAGCACAGTATATATGTGCTCTTGAAAATCATGGTTGCACAGCATATTGGGATACGGATAACAATTTAACAATCTGGACAGGGACCCAAGGAGTAAATGCTATACGTGAAGCTTTCGCATACGGATTGGAAATGCCCATGGACAAAGTAAGAATAATACAATGCCACATGGGCGGCGGCTTTGGTGGTAAAAACTATACAATGCGCCATATCGGCCAAGCTGCATTGTTGTCGAAAAAAACAGGCAGACCCGTAAAATTTGTCGGCAGCAGCGAAGATGAATTCCAAAGGTGCAATACCAGGCATCCTTACCTTTTCCATATCAAATCTGGAGTTAACAACGACGGGACCATAACTGCAATGCATGTCGAATCAACTTCAAATACTGGGGCATATTTTACAGATGCCTTAGGAGCCGGGGCCTATGTAGCTATAGGTTCCATTGATTCATACCCCTGCCCGAATGTTTACTGGAAGCAGAACGTTACTTATACGAATTGTCCTAATGCTGGCGCCTATAGAGGATACGGTAATTTACAGGGACACCACATGCTTGAACAACACATTGATGTAATCGCCGAAAAGATAGGCATGGACCCGCTTGATTTTAGAATCAAAAATCATATGCGTGCCGGCCAGGTTTATGGTGCAGGGCTTATTAATGGCAGTGAGGCGTTGGATGAATGTATTGAAAAAGGCGCGCAAGCAATAGGATGGGACGATAAGTGGAAGGGGCTTGGTAAACCATATTTTTCAAGTGGTTCGATTAGGAGAGCAGTTGGCATGGCCTCCTGTTTCCATGATGGTGCATATGAAAAGGATTCTGCAATAGTCAAAATCGAACAAGATGGCACGGTTCAGCTTCTAACAGGCACAGCTGACGTCGGACAGGGCAGCGACACGGTTCTTTCACAAATCTGCGCTGAAACACTTAAGGTTGCTTATGAAGACATTTCCATAATTTCGGCCGACACGGCAACTACTCCCTGGTGCACAGCTAGCGTTGCCAGTAGCCAAACATGTACTTGTGGAAACGCCGTGAGGCTTGCCTGTGAAGATGCTTTGAAACAATTATTTGAAGCAGCATCCCCGATTTTAGAAGCTAACATAGGAGATCTTGATGCTGAAAACGGGTATATCTATAGTAAAAAAGATCCCCAAACTAAAATCTCTTTTACTGAAGTCCTGCAAACAATCTCACCTCCAGTAGTTGTTGCTTTCGGAAGATGGACTGCACCGAGTGATTATATCATCAATGGGTTTGCCGCTCAGTATGCAGATGTCGAAGTGGATGTGGATACGGGAGGGGTTAGAGTTCTCAATATGGTGCTAGCTCACGATGTAGGCAAGGCGGTAAACATGAACACCGTTGAAAACCAGATCGAGGGCGGCGCCGCATCCCAAGGTATGGGGATGGGCGTACTGGAAGATTTCTATATTGATGAAGATTCGGGAAAAGCTCTTAATCCGAATCACTTGAACTATACGATCGCTACTGCTCTCGATGCTCCCGAAATGCAAACAATTCTAGTGGAGCCAATTGAACCGCGCGGTCCATTTGGAGCGAAGGGATGCTCAGAAATATGTATAGTACCAACAGGACCTGCTATAGCCAATGCAGTCTACAATGCCATCGGGGTCAGAATAACTGAGTATCCACTCTCTCCTGATAAAGTTCTTAAAGCGCTGGGTAAGGCATAGGAGGTAAATGAAATGAGAAGATTTGAACACATAGATGCAAAGAATATAAGCGATGCTATTTCAGCCTTAAGTACAGGTAGCGCTAAAATTATTGCTGGCGGAACAGATTTGCTCGGAATCATGAAATTCGAGATATTACCCGAATATCCTGAATCGCTGGTAAACATAAAGGCTATACCTGACTTGGATTACATCCAAGAAGAAGGTGGAGTACTTAAAATGGGTGCCTTAACAACACTGAAGGATATTGCCAGCAATACCACCATAAATAATAAGTACGTCGCTTTAGCTCAAGCAGCAGACAGAGCTGCTTCTCCAAACCTGAGATCGATGGGCACCATAGGGGGTAACATCTGCCAGGAGACACGATGCTGGTACTACAGGTCTAAACACAATCATTTCAACTGCTTGAAGAAAAACCAACAAGGGTTGTGCTATGCGCTGATAGGCGACAATCGCTATCATTCGATCTTTGGGGCTACCAACGGCTGTGTTTGCGTTAATCCGAGTGACCTTGCACCGGCGCTGATAGCATTGGGGGCAACGGTAGTTACTAACAAAAGGGAAATCGCCATCGCCGATTTCTTTGATGTAAAAGTAGCGCCTAATAAATCGGCCATGACGGTTTTGGAGCAAGACGAAATTGTTACCGAGATTCAGGTACCGACACCACCGTCCGGAGCAAAAAGCGCTTTCGTTAAATTCGCGATACGCAAATCTATAGACTTTCCAATAGTTAATTGCGCTGCTTTAATCGGCGGTGGAGCGACGAGTATTTGCATGAATGCCGTTGCAGGCAAACCCCGGAAAGCCACCACTGCAGAACAATCCATAGCCGGGAAGGAAATAAATGAAGCCAACGCTACTGCTGCGGCTGAAGAAGCAGTAAAAGGTGCAATGGATATTGGAAAGAACAAGTTTAAAATCCAAATTGCAAAAGCTATGGTTAAACAGGCTATCCTGGCTTGCAAATAATTTAGTAGAAGAAGGAATCAACTAAAACAGAGGTGGGCATTAATGCCCACCTCTGTTTTATCACTGCTTAATTCTTAAACTGAACCCTTGTACATTTATCCTGAAAACCCGAATAGGAGCAAAACTGTAAACTAAAATAGAAATATAATTTGAATCAACTATGCAAAATATCACCAAGTTCGCCATGAAAATCATGCTTGTTTGCGGCGCCAGGCCCAACTTTGTGAAAATTGCCCCCTTGCTCAGGGCAATTAAAAAACATAATGTCCAAAATCCAGGCGCCATAAACCCCATCCTTGTTCATACCGGCCAGCATTATGACTATCAAATGTCCCAGGTGTTCTTTCAGGACCTCGAACTACCTGAGCCGGATATCTACCTGGGAATAGGTGGCGGTACCCACGCCGAACAAACCGGCAGAATCCTCATCGAAATTGAAAAGGTTCTGTTAAAAGAAAAACCGGTGCTGGTAGTTGTGGTAGGAGATGTAAACTCCACCCTGGCAGCAGCTCTGGCAGCTGTAAAACTCAATATCCCGGTTGCCCACGTAGAAGCCGGCTTACGCTCGTTCGACCGACCCATGCCGGAAGAAATCAACCGCGTGCTCACAGATGCCATTTCAGATTACCTTTTTACGCCATCGCGAGATGGCGATCAAAACTTGTTAAATGAAGGCATCCCGAAAGAAAAAATATTCTTTGTCGGCAATGTGATGGTGGATAGCCTGCTTTATTGCAAACCCAGGACGGAAAAATCAAACATACTCCGAACGCTTGATTTAAAAGAAAAGGAGTACGCTTTACTGACCCTCCATCGGCCAGCTAAGGTGGATGACAATCAAAAACTCACCAGGATTTTAGAAGCCATGAAAGATTTTTCGGAACAATCCCCGTAGTTTTTCCAGTTCACCCGCGAACCAAAACAAATATTGAAAAATTCGGCTTGGGAACACTCATCAAGGAAAGCCACATTACGATGGTTGAATCTGTGGGATACATAGATTTTCTGGCATTGCAGATGTAGCCTTTATTTTATGTGTAAAAGGCACGGATACAAACATGGAGATAACGACCGATGCTGCCAGGTTGGCAATATTACGAGCTATGGGAGGGCCACATAATTTAGACTTCGACAGAAACCTCGAACCAACAACCGCGTCTACCCTATTTTCTGTTATGGAGGCTATTAGACGGGGAATTTCGCCAGTGTCATGCTGACCGTCACCGTCGATGAAAACGATTATGCCATCATCAGCCTGGTTGGCACCGGTTTTCAAGTCGCGCCTTTTCCCAGGTTCTTTTTGTGGCTGACTACCCTGGCCCCGGCTTCCCTGGCTAACCTGGCTGTGTCATCCGTTGACTCATCATCCACTACAATCACTTCGTCAACATACTGCCTAGCTAAACCCACCACTTCACGGATATGGAGAGCCGTGTTGAAACACGGAATTACGGCTACAACTCGTTGTTTTTTATCTGGCATATTTCAACATTCAGGTTCTATTCAGGTATAAAGCGATGTTGTTTAACACTATGCCTGGACAGGCGCTAGCGGGAAAATAACAGGGTTTAATCAGTACGTTAAAAAGTACAGGTATTATTTTTTGTATCGGTAATACTTTTGAAATATTTGCCAACGATACCGGGGTGTTAGCGCCTTTTCTTTAATTCACTTGGTAAAGGTTAAACGGATTTGTGCAATTTTGACCCCAGAAATACTTTAAGATAGCCCAAAAGCCATAGGTTTTGAAGAGTGAGGTTAAGCGATCTTTGAATTATCCGTTGTATTTTCCCCGTGGACCAGTTGTTGCCTAATCAAATAAGCAGCAGCTTGTTGGCGGTTCTTGAGATTAAGTTTCGTTAAAATACTGGTGATAATAGCCTTGACCGTATGCTCGGATATAAACAGTTCCTGGCCTATTTCTTTGTTTGTGCGGCCATTGGCAACCAGATCGAGTATAGTTATTTCCCGCTGGCTAAGCTTTTCGATAATATTTTGATCTATTACAACATTCTTTTGGAATAGGTTGCTGGTAAAATTCTTTGAAACCACAATATCACCCGAAGCAACGTCTTCCAGTTCGGAAAAAAAGATGTGCGGAGGCTCGTTCATATCTAAAAACCCGGTAACACCTTCTTCCAGGATACACATCATATCTACAAATATGTCTTTATGGTATGAGTCGCTTGCGGCTAGTAAGGCCACTATTACACCGGTGCGCTCGATCAGTTGCTTGATTGAACCATTCGATTCGCAGAGGGAATGGTGCATTAAAACTACGTCAGCGTTTTTGATGGCCTTGTGTCGAGAGAGAGCTTCCAACGTATCAAAAGATTGGACAACGTTATAACCACACTGTTGCATGAGGCAGGCGAGCGCATGCCTGATAAGTTCACTTGGGTGAAGTATTAATATTTTAAGACCTGCATTTTCCCCGTCATTGTTCATCAGCGCCAACCTCAGCATGCAATCCACTAATTATACATAAAATATCAACTAAGGCAATAGAATATTGGCAACTCGGGCAATATTCTTTACCCAATATTCCATTATTTTTTACCTGTGGTAGCTGGCTGGGTACGCAGCACAATAGAAAGGTGGCGGATGTATCAAGAGTTCTATCTGGCTTATCATACCAACGAATAATGAACCGCAGAAGAACGACGATAGGTATTAAAAAATCTACCAAAGATTTACTGGATGGGAACAAAGCTCCCGGCCAGACTTACGATGGCTTTTTACGGCAGCTTGTCGATAATTGGGAGGATAATAAATGCCGTGTATTTCAACAGGGCAATTATGACTATCGGAGGTGATGATTATTGGAACACTAGAGCGGCGATTGCAACAAAACCCCAAAATCTCAGAAAGGAGGAATTCAACTAAATGCCTGAGAATGAAAGGATTAATCGTGATGGGCAGATTTCGAGGCGCCAATTTATTAAAGGCGCCGGTATTGTTGTAGGAAGTACCGCAGTTGGCTCATCCGTACTGCTCGGTGCTTGCGGTGGCGAAGAATCAACCAAAACGGTAACAGTGACCAAAGCGGTTGATAAGTATGTTTGTCCTGTTGACAACATGCAGTTCGATACCCTGGCTGCATTGCAAGCTCATTTTGAATCTGAACATGCTGCAACTGGCTTGAACACAATTGCATTGAATGTTAATGGAAAGGAATACATTACGGAAGTAAAACCTTATTGGTCATTAACATTTGTGCTCAGAGAAAAACTAGGGTTGTATGGTGTAAAACAGGGTTGTGGAGTGGGCGAGTGTGGTTCTTGTACTGTAATTATGGACGGGCGCTCGGTCTATTCATGCATGGTTCTAGCCATAGAGTGCCAGGGGCATCAAATTAAAACCGTGGAGGGTCTCTCCGACGGCATTACACTCAGTTCTCTCCAGCAGGCTATTGTCGACAACAGCGCCGCGCAATGCGGGTTCTGCACACCCGGGTTTATCATGTCTGCCAGGGCGTTTCTTGATGATAATTCGAATCCGACAATGGACGAAGTCAGGGAGGCCCTGTCAGGGCATGTATGCATGTGCGGCGAATTGAAAACCATCGTAGACGCAGTCCATGGGTTAGGAGGATAAAATGGCTCAAGAATTTAATGTTATCGGTAAAGTTGATTGCCTGGATAAACAACATCCTGCTATCGTTACCGGAAGGTTGGACTTTGCCGCAGACCATCCATTGGCTAATAAACTATACGCCGCAACTGCGCTTTCAAAAGAAGCCCATGCAAGAATCTTGAGCATTGATACCAGCCAGGCGATGGCACTGCCGGGCGTTGAAGCTGTGTGTACTTATGAAGATTGCCCGGTGATGTACCAGACCATTCTCTATTGGGGCCAGGAAATAGCGGCGGTTGCAGCCACTGACCCGTTCATCGCTGAACAGGCAGCCCAGCTAATAGAGGTCGAGTACGAAACTCGGCCGGCTGTAATCAACATGGATGAAGCTTTCGACCCGAATTCACCTTTGGTTGGTGTATGGCCTGATGGCAATGTGCAGAATGTAAGCGAAATAACCAGGGGGGATGCAGAGCAGGGCTTCAATGAAGCGGATGTGGTTGTAGAGGCTGATATAGGCCCGACGGCATACTATCAGCATATGCGCATTGAGCCTGAATCGGCACTCGCTTGGTGGCTGGAAGACGAAGTATATATGCATCTGCATAACCGCGATCCTTTTGGCAAGAGGACCGAAACATCTTTACTTCTGGGTGTTCCGGAACACAAGCTTCATCTTTTTGGACACGGTTGCGGTGGCAGCCACGGCAGTGTAGCCAACCCCAACCCCCAGGTGATTGCTGCAGTTCTGTCTAAGAAGGCTGGAAAACCGGTTGAAATGCATTACTCCCGCCATGCTGATATTACCCAGGGCGCCCATCAACATGAAGTTGCCTGCCATGCTAAATTAGGCGCAAAACAGGATGGCACATTCGTAGCCTGTGATTTGAATGCATATGGCAACGGTGGGCACAACCCCGCTTCTTTCATAAGAAACATGTCAGCCTCTTTTGACAATACTTTTGCCTGTCCAAACGTTAAGTATGTCGATAGAAAATGTGTAACCAACAGGCCCGAAACTGCAACCTGGCGTAACGTCACCGAACCGCCATCCGCTACTTTCAGTACCACAATAATCGACGTACTTGCCGATGAATTGGGCATGAACCCACTGGACCTCAGGTTGAAGAACCTGATCCAAGGTACGCCTAAAAATCAGAATACCGGTGTTGTGTTTTCAAGTTATGGCATTAAGGAAGTGTTGGAAGGCCTTGATCAGGCGATAGATTTCCGTACCAAGTGGCATGCCCCGGGTACCAAGACATTGCCCGACGGTAGAATGCATGGCATCGCCCTGACGGGCCATATGAGCACTTTCTGTTCTATGTGGGACCCGGTAGGTGCCATCGTCAATATGACGAAAGATGGCAAGGCCCTGATTAGTGCAGGAATCAGCCGGACCGGCGGTGGCACGGTTACCGCCATGTGCTGTATCGTTGCTGAAATGCTGGGCTTGAAATTTGATGATGTCAATGTTGGCGATTGGGGCAACACTGACGTGTGCTCCTACGGTGGTATGCAGGCCGGAAGTAGTCGTACGATAACTTTGGGAGCTGGCTTCTACAATGCAGCCAAGAATGCCAAAGAGGACCTTTTCGCACATGCCGCCAAACTGCTAGAGACAACTCCTGACAATCTGGACGCCAAAGACGGTGTAATATTTTTGAAAAATAATACATCCAAAACGATTACCCATGCAGAAGTCTGTGCTAGTTTCAGCGGTGCACGTGGGGCTACCATAATTGGTAAAGGTTATGGCTGGACGCCACAGCTTATTGAGCCAATAGGAGAATTTCCGGTTGGTTCTCCTTGCATTAACTTGAATGCCTGTGGTACTGCCGTTGAAGTTGCTGTAGACACCAGCACCGGTGAAGTGGAAATCTTAAAACTCGTCAACTGCGATGATCCGGGTGTTGCTATATTCCGCAGGGGGGCTGAACACCAGATTTTGGGTTGCTGCATGATTCAGGAAGGAGAAGCTCTTTACTACGAACAGATATTCGATGATACAACCGGTGCAACACTAAACATCGGGTTTTTAGATCATCGTCATCCGACGACGCTCGATTCGGCGGTGGACAAGCATGAAGCGCTTATTGTCGAGACCGGCGATGCTTGCGGGCCATACGGCTGTCATGGTATGGGTGAACCGCCATGCCAATCATACGCTGTAATATCAAGTGCTATCTTCAACGCCATTGGTGAATGGGTTACCGAGTATCCTATTTATCCGTGGAGAATATTGAAGGCGCTGGGTAAGGCATAGGAGGTTGAAATGAATATTTTTAATCATATAAATGCGACTTCCATTGAGCAGGCGGTATCAGCTTTGCAAGACGGAAAATCGGCTCCACTGGCCGGCGGTACTGCGACTCTGGCCGGTATGCGGTTAAATATATCGGCTAGCCTGCCTGAAACTCTGGTTAATATCAAGGGCATTGCCGGACTGGATTACATCAAGGAAGAAAGCGGAATGCTCAAGATTGGTGCGCTAACCAAGCTAACCGATGTTTATCGGTCTTCGGTAGTTAAGTCAAAATATGCAGCGCTAGCTGAAGCTGCCCATAAAGTAGGAACTCCGGAACTCAGGAACATGGGCACGGTTGGCGGCAATATATGCCAGGGTGTACGCTGCTGGTACTACCGTTCACCGAATAACTCTTTCAATTGCCTGCGTAAAAATACTAACGGGGTATGTCAGGCTCTGGTAGGAGATAACCGCTACCACTCTATTTTTGGTGCTATGTCCGGTTGTGTAGCCGTCAGCCCCAGCGATTTAGGTCCTGCACTGGTTGCTTTCCAGGCTAAAATTGTCACTACCAAACAGACAGTAGATGCCGAGGAATTTTTTACCGTAAACGGTGAAAAAACAACGATACTGGATCAGGACGAAATCGTTAAGGAAATACAGATACCAGCCCCAGCCGCAGGCGCCAAGAGCGTATTCTTGAAGTTTGCACTGAGAAAATCATTCGACTTTGCGCTTGCAAGCGTTGCTGTAGTGCGTAACGGAGCCTCCGGCAGGATATGCCTGGGAGGAGTGTATAATGTTCCCAGGAGAGCTCAAGCAGCCGAGGCTGCTTTGCCGGATGCTGAAGCCGCAGCTAATGCCGCTGTAAATGGTGCTACTGCCCTACCTAAGAACGCTTACAAAATCCAAATTACCAAAACTCTGGTAAAAAGAGCAGTTGAAGCCACGGCATGAAGAATGGGTTGCCGTACCAGGTGGTCTCAACTGCCTGGTACGGCAACCGGAGTTAAAAGCAGTGGCGGTTCTCAGATTATTGGTATATAATTGAAATGCGAGCGTTGTAGGATTGGGGAGGGTGTAAGTGATCCATTACAGACCGAAGTTCCGCTTGCAAAAGAAATACGTAGCCTTTCTTACCATAGTACCTCTGTTGACGGCTACTTCTATCCTCAATACAGGCTGCCCGGTTTGTGAAGGTGACGGCGTTTTAAGCGGCAGCCATAACATGGAAAATGTCCGCATAAGCAGTTTGGATTACCAGCTTGTTGAAACAGTTCCCAATGCATGCGCTATGTTTTTGCTTTATCGCTATAGGATAACCATCACGTTATCAAATGATTCAAACAAGGAAGCAATTGGCTGGGTAAAACTGACCCTTGTCGATTTTACAGTCGGAAAGCCATTAGATAATCAATATGCCGTTGTAGAAGTGCCACCAAGAAAAACTATCGCAGTCAGGTACATGGTGCTGTTTGGAAGTGGTTTACAGGAACACATCAAGACGGATGTATATGTTCAAATACTGACCGAAGACGCCCCGTGTCCAGTGTGCTCGGGAACCGGCAACATTTCGTTAAACACATACCCTATCGTTAACGCGTTGAAAGAGAGCTTTATCCAGGAAGCAAAATCTGAGGTGCCCTGGCAACCACCAGCCTGGGAAGAAGCGATGGGTTAGCGATATCGGTATAGTCAGCATAGTCTAAACCAAAATTCGGGAGGAGGAGGATGAATTTACAAAGAATATGCTTTACAGCTGTTCTAACTTCATTGTCCTTACTCTTTGCAAATGGTTGTGCTTTTGATTCCGGACATCAATTTAAACCGCCGGAAGCGGTCGAACTGACACCAGCGCCGCTTGAGGTTGATATCTATGAAATCTGGCAAGAATTTCAGCAAGACCCGGGCCAAGCCAAGCAGAAGTACCAAGGACAAAGACTTTCATTTAGAAATGTTACCGCAGAGAGCGTAAAAACGACCTTTTTAGACGCCAGGGCTTACGATAATATTTGGATAAGAACCGGTCAAGTTGAATTCAGACCCCGGTATTATCAGGATTTTAACGTGGTCCTGCCTGGTTTTACTTGCGATCTTGTTGGGGATTGCCTTGGTATTCGCCTGGGCAGATTAGTTATCACAGACTGTTGGATAAGAGTAACAAGCGGTGAAATGGGTGACATAGCTCCTGATGTGTATTAATTAACCCTTCCTGCCTTCTGGAACGGAGGTGAATAAATGCAAAAACACCATTCCACTCCCTGCGGCTATGATTAATCTCAAATTAAATGTAGAAGGGGGACAACAATGAAAATCAATATCAAAAAAGACAGGATGACCAGAGATGAGCGCTGGGATGCGATTCTCAACCGAAAGCCCCTGGACAGGGTGCCAGTGTGGGGCTGGGCGCTGGGATTTGCGGTAGTAAATCAGGGTTTATCAATTGTGGATTTCTACAACAATCCTCAAAAAAGCTATGAAGCCCAGATAAAGAATGCCGATAAATTCGGTTTTCAGGAAATCCCGTACACCGGTTATGCCCAGGTCGGTGGCTGGGAGTTTGGCGGCGAAGTCAAGTGGCCAAGTGGCGAATATGCCCAGGCGCCAACTGTTCTGAAGCACCCCATAGAAACACCGGAGGAGGTCTGGGATCTCAAAGTACCGGATGTAAAAACAGCCGGTATCGTGCCTATTTTGATGGATATCGCCAAACTGGTCGAAAAGGGCGGGTCCAAGTATATCCTCGGTTTTGTGCAGGGTCCCTTTACCACCGCTACTAATATTCCGGGTGCCGATAAGTTGGTCAAGTGGATGATTAAAAAACCGGATGTGGCTCACCAGGTATTCAGATTGGCTGCAGATTTCCAGTCTGCCCTGGCCAGGTACTGGGCAGAAAGTTTTCCACCGGAACGGCTCATGATTATGGGTGCCGAGCCAGCAACTTCCAACCAGTTGATCTCGCCGGCAATGTTCGAGAAATTTGCCCTGCCTTATATCAAGGAAGTGCACGAGAACATTCTGGCAACCGGGATCAAGCACATTCACATGCACATCTGCGGTGAACAGAATGAAAACCTTAAATACTGGCAGAAAATACCCTATGGCAGCCCCGGTATGGTTAGCTTCGGACACGAAGTCGATTTGGAAACGGCATCACCGTACTTCCCAGATACAATAATAATGGGTAACATCGAACCGGCCATAATCCAGACCGGAACTCCGGAACAGGTATATGAAGCTACCAGGATCTGTATTGAAAAAGGTAAAAAACATCCGGGAGGTTTCATCCTGACCCCCGGTTGCGAGCTGCCGCCGATGGCGCCCGAGGAAAATGTGTGGGCTATGATGCAGGCGGTGAGTGACTTCGGGTGGTATGAGTAGATAATTGTTTATTGAAACCGCTATAGCCAACTAACAATGGCTTCGGCAGATTAAAGCCGGGGGCCTTATGCTGCCGGTAAGGCTAGATCGAACACAACAGCGTGTTCGAAAACAGCCGGCTAGCAAAAAGCTGGTTTAGGTGCTCATTGGGCGGACTATACCGGGGGGGCAGTATTGACTGTTCATGGGCTATCTTGCTGTTAACCCGGATCTTGTCTTGTTAATCAAGTCTACCCACTGGGTAAAAAGGCTGTAGTCAAGTTTCTCTATATTTTTACTCTTGCAATATTCAATAAAAGCGATAGCGGGTATCATATAATCAAAGGAAGGGTTTGCATCAGATACTGTCGGGTTGCAGGTGCCCATCTGTTTTGGTTCACCGGTCTCAAGACGTTCCAGCAGCCACATCCGCGCCAGGGTTGTTGGTCCAACTCCGCGTAAGCTGGCTTCTTGCCTTAACTTCGACCAGGCTTCAGTTGAAAGCCGTATGGGGATTACTTTGTCCAGGGAGCCGCGGGCCTTTATTGTTACAACCTCATCGGTTTCTTCCCATGCGTTTTCTTTTTCGATGCGTTCTATTTCCTTCTCTATTTTTTCCATTTTAAAGCTCCACTTAACTTTTGTATAATCGTTTTTCATTTTTAGTCATTTCTCTTGCTGTTACTATTTTCCATACCCCATAACTTTTGTCTACAAGAACAGCTAAAAGATATCGCCCGGCTTGTGTTTGGCCAAACACCTTGTGCAGCCCATACTTTCCTTTTCTGACCTGGTTTTTCTCGGACATACAAATTTCTTCTACTTCTGTGAGTAACACCCCGTGCTTGCTTTCAATTTTTTCAAGAATGTGATCATCTATTTCGATGGCATTTAGATATAACATCTCGAATCACTATAGTGTATACAAATAGTATACGTTGTGTCAATGGGTGAGTCCTGCGTCATTGGGTGAATCTGCCAAATGTTTGACCGCTTCGATAACTGCAATGAAGTCATGCTCGAGGAGCTTGTCCAGGGATTTTTGAGCCCGGCGTCTTAATTCTACCGTATACATTATGCGGAGCGGCTGAGTCTCCCCTTCCGGCTGTTAAGATAAGCTTCCAGAGAAAGTGAATTTTTTGTATCCACCAGAGCAGCCAGGCCTTCGGCAGCATCGATTTCATCTTCCATTTTGGCAATAATGGCTTCCGTCAGCCACTCCTTCATGGATTTGCCGCGAAGGGCGGCAAGTGCTTTAAGGCGGTTCTTGAGTTCGGGCTCTATATCCAGGAAATATCTTGATCTACCAACTGTATCCGACATTTATTCCTCCGGCTGTATTGGCTATGTTTATGGTTATCATAGCCATAATATCCATGATTGTCAAAGGAATTCTTGTTAATAATTCCAGATCGCCACGTCGGGCTGACGCCCTCCTCGCGATGACGGATGGATAGGCTGACGTCCTCGCGATGGCCCTACACCTCGTCACTGCGAGCCTGCAAAGCAGGCGTGGCAGTCTCTAATAACGCCACAGCCGTCTGGCGGCGGCTTCGCGATGACGTAAGGGGAGGTTTGTTGGCGGTTCTTGCAATGACGTTTCGTGGATGGCTGTTGGCTTCAAGGCTTTTATCGGGTTAAAATACAGGGGAATAACGATGAAAGACTCAAAGATAGTTAAAGGCTACCTGCCCGGTTCGATCGGCCGGGTGGCCGAACTGCACGGTGAATACTATTCCCGCCACTGGGGCTTCGGCGCTTTTTTCGAGGCTAAGGTAGCCGCCGGCCTTGCCGAATTCATCAACCGGTATGATGAAAAACGGGATGGCTTCTGGACTGTTTCCGTCGACGGGCGCATCGAAGGCTCGATTGCTGTCGATGGAATCGATGCTGCAGGCAAAGGTGCCCACCTGCGGTGGTTTATTATTGCTGAAAACTTTCAGCAAAACGGCATGGGGACAAAGCTTTTCGATGCCGCTATCGGTTATTGCCGCAGCCGGGACTACCGGCGGGTGTACCTGTGGACTTTCGAGGGGCTGACCATTGCCGGGGGCTTGTACCGGAAATACGGCTTCGAGCTGGTGGAACAGCACCCGGGCGACAGCTGGGGTACCCGGGTCAACGAACAGCGGTTTGAGTTGAGGCTCGGATAAACCCGGCTACCCTGGTATTGAAAACTCCGGGTTGTTCCTCCATGGGCAGGTGGCCGGCATCATCTATTATGTAAAATTCAGCTTCGGGAAGCCTGTCCTTCCAGAGGTCGATATCCTCACGCGCGACCCACGTATCGTGCTCGCCCCAAATGATCAATACGGGCAGGTTTATCTCTTCCAGCGGGAAGGTTGCGGCGTTATCGTTTGAATCCCGGGTCATTGCCAGCAGGGCCTCGTACCAGTTTCCGGTTATCAGGCGGTTGTAGTAGCCTTCGAAGGTTTGCCCGCCGGCGGTTTCTTTCCGGTAATAAGCGCTTTCCAGGATGGAACGGATTCTGCCTGCGTTCATATACCGGGTAAGAATTACGCTGCCCGCCCTCGCAAAAGGACCGAAACCGATGAGCGCTGCCGGTGAAATGAAGCTTTTTTCCACCACCACTGCACCATCCACGCTGATCAGTCCTGAAACTTTCTGCGGGTAAAGGTGTGCCAGATGCAGCATGACGCTGGTGCCCATGCTGTGGCCGATAAACCAGGCGCGGTCTATGCCAAGCGCTTTCAGGACGCCGTTTACCAGTTCAGCCTGGGCGGGATGGGAATAATCCGGCCCGAAGTCCTTTTGGGAAAGGCCGAAGCCCTTCAAGTCCAGCGCAACCACCCGGTAGCCCTGAGCGGCGAAGAACGGAATATTCTCCCGCCAGGAGAAGGTGGAACCGCCGAAGCCGTGGATGAACACGAGCGTTTCCATGGTGGACTCCGGGTTGTAGACCTCCACATAAATGCTGGTGTTTTCTATATTCATGAACGAGCCGTTTGCGGCGGCGAGGTCTTCGGGAGGGATGGAGGGCGCCGTTTTGCCCAGGGGGATAAGGTAAGGCACGACCAGGATTACGATGATAACAGCCAGCAGGCAAAGCCCCAGGATGGAGAGCCTGCGGTGGTTGTGGTAGAAGGCGGAAATATTCACGATTTCAATTATACCCTAATGCGCCGGCAGATGGAGGGTCGAGATCGTTTTGGGTTTAAGGTTGTCAGCTTGTATGAGATCGCCACGCTCGTTTCACTCGCTCGCGATGACGGTTTGGGTGATTGTAAGCGATGACGAAATGGGTGGTTGTATGCGATGACGTTATTAATGCTGGTGCAGTTCTCGCGGTGACTTATGTGTGGTGGGTTGCGATGACAGCCAGGAGGACGTTAGCGATCATCGCAGCCGGGAAAACGGCTGATTCAGGCAAAAATCTTAATTCCCTTGTCTTTCAGGTATCTTTCAATTTCCGCCCGGTGTGGTAAATCGTCTGTTATAACCCCGGTGCTGACGCACAGCAATTCTATTCCAACAATATCTCCATTGACGTCATAATCAATGCGTCTTTCTGCGTCCAGGTCTATTCCATGATCATATGGTTTGTTGCTGAAGGTGATATAAACGGCGTCAGCAGTTTGATCGTAAGAAAAATCCATACTATTTACTCCTTAATAATCAGCTACCGTAATAATGAGGTCAGGCTGTTCAAACGCAATTACAACCTTAATGCCCCGGCCGCGGATTCTTGCCCTGTAAACCTGGTTTCCGCACTTATCTGTATGTCGTGTTTCGTACTAGCCTATTAAAGAATTTGGGAATTGTCAAGGGGCAAACGGGATCGGCCGTCAATTCCTGGCAGGGATGAATTCAAAACTCGGACAAGACCAATCAAGCGCGGCATTGAAATATTCTGGTATAATTTAGTCCTGTGAAAGTAAAGGCGGCCTGGGTTGTGCTGCCACCGGGCAGAAGGCCGGGACATACCGGCGGCAATAACCACATCGGCTTTCGTTGAAGTAATGTAACGGGGTTTGAGTATTTTGGCAGCCATAAAAGTAGAAAATCTGAAAAAGTACTTCGGCAATATCAAAGCCGTCGACGGTATTTCCATCGAGGTTGAAAAGGGCACACTGTTCGGTTTCCTCGGGCCCAACGGGGCCGGCAAGACCACCACTATCCGCTGCATGATGGACTTCATCCGCCCCATGGAAGGCTCTGTTACCATACTGGGCAAGGATGCCCATAGAGACAGCGTCGAGTTGAAGAAGAAAATCGGCTATTTATCCGGCAACGTGCGCCTCTACGACAACTGGGACGGCCGTACGCACATTGATTTTATAAAGCGTTTTTACGCCGGCAGAGACAATTCCGCCAGCCTCGTCAGCCGGTTTGGCCTGGATACCTGCAAAAAAGCCAGGCATCTTTCCTCCGGCAACAGGCAGAAGCTGAGCCTCATCCTGACGTTTATGACCGAGCCAGAAATTCTTATACTCGATGAGCCGACTCTGGGCCTGGACCCGCTGCTTCAGAATGAAGTCTATGAACTGCTTTATGAATTTGCTCAAAACGGCGCAACGGTGTTCATGTCCTCCCACAACCTGGCTGAAGTCGAGCGCGTGTGCAGCCGGGTGGGAATTATCAAAAAAGGGAAAATGGTAGCCTCTCAGAGTATCGCTGCCCTCAAAGAAAAGAAAATCTATATAATCAATGCCCGGTTTGACCAACCGGTTAACCCGCAGGAATTCCTGGATGATAACACGGAACTGGTAAAGGAATTTGCGGACGGTTTACTGCTTAAAGTAAAAGGCGATATCAACCCTGCCATTAAAAAGCTCGGCAACTGCAATCTGGCTCATGTTGAAATCTCCCAACCATCGCTTGAAGATATTTTCATGGAGTACTATTCGAATCCGGAAGCCAATCATGCTTAACATTTTTTGGAGAACCGTCAAAGACCGGAAAATATCTCTTGCTGCTTATTCGCTGGCAGGCTTGATTTTCATGTGGATGTATGTTGCGCTGTTCCCCTCCATGAAAGAGCAGGCTGAAGTATTTGAAAAGATGTTCGAATCTCTCCCGGAGGCTTTCTTCAAGGCGTTCGGAATCGAGAGCCTGGGGTTTTCCACCATAGGCCAGTTTCTGGCGATGGAACACTTCAGTATAGTCTGGCCTTTGATGGCTGTTATTATGCTGGTGTCAATTGCGGGTTCGAGTTTGGCCGGGGAGGTGGAAAAAGGTACGGTAGAACTGCTGCTTTCCAGCCCGGTATCAAGGCTGAAAATATTCCGGGCAAAATACCTGGTCGGCCTTTTTTCGCTGCTGGTGTTTGCGGTAATATCCATATTTGCCATTGCGCCGCTCAGTGCTATCCATGGAATTGATTACAACCTTACCGATTTTGTGCTGGTTGCGGTTATTTCGTTCCTGTTCGGCTGGGCGGTATTCAGCCTGGGGATACTGTTTTCGGCGATTTTCTCTGAAAAAAGCCGGGTGTATATGTTTACCGGTGCCATTGTGCTGGTAATGTATGTGTTGAATGTTATTGCCCTGTTAAGCGAGAACCTGGACTGGTTGAAGTACGCTTCTCTTTTCCATTATTACGATTATAACGCTGCCCTGATAGATGGTACCCTGGATATTGTTAATGCGGGTATATTCGGCGGTGTTATTATTGTATGCTCAACAATTGCGGCCTGGTGGTTTACGCGGCGGGATATAGCCGTTTAAGCGCCGGCGTTCGCTGGTTTGAACGCTGAGATCGCCACGTCGGGCTGCGCCCTACTCGCGATGACCTCCCTTCTCGTCGTTGCGAAGGCGCGAAAGCGCCTGTGGCAATCTACGATTTCGCCGAGTCGTTAAGATCGCCGAGTCGTATAAGATCGCCACGTCGGGTAATCAGGCGAACCTCCTGTTTCTCAACACAGGGCCCATTCGTCCTCGGTTGTCATTCCGGTGTCACGAACCATTTCCTTAAGCAGGGCCAGCAATCTTTCCCTGCTTACGTTTTTGGGGGAAAAAAGGAGGTGGCGGCAATCGTATTCGTCCCAGCCGGCAGCTTCGATATCGATTCCAAGCTCCTCCCGTTTATCGTAATAGTAAGTACCCGGAAAGGGAGTGGTAAAAGACATGGTTGAAACAACGCCTTTTTGTTTGAGTTCCAGAATGAAATCTTTCTGGGCGCATATCGTCTCTTCGGTGTCGTAAGGGTGAGGGAACATGAAAGCGCATAACGGTTCGATGCCGGCTTGCCGGGTTATTTCCACCGCCTGCCTGACTTGCCGGAGGGTGATCTTTTTACCGATGGCATCCAGAACCTGCTGTGAGCCGGCTTCCACCCCATAGGTAATACTGTAGCAGCCTGCCCGGCGCATAACGGCCAGAAGTTCCTCATCCACCAGGTCCACCCGGGTGGCGCACTTCCAGCGCCAGGCAAAAGGAAGCTTTTCGGCAAGGCGGCATATTTGCAGCACATGATTGCGGTTTAATGTGAAGGCATCGTCGGCGAAGCTGATTTCATCCAGCTCGAAGTCGCGGGAGACCAGTAGAATTTCTTCCATTACCCGTTCCGGTTTGCGGTAGCGCCGGCCGCCCTTCCAGATATTGTTGACTGCGCAGAAATGGCAGTTATAAGGGCAGCCTCCCCGGGAGGCCAGCACCTGGCCGGGAGTTTTGTAAAAAGGCATGGGAAACATTCCCCTGGCAGGAAAGGGGAGTTCGTCCGGGTCGGCAATAAACGGACGTTCCGCGGTGCGAACTACGTGGCCGTTGTTTCGGAAAGCTATCCCCTTTATCTGCTCGATATTGCCGGCGTGACGAATATAATGGTTGCACAGCTCGAGCATGGTATATTCACCCTCGCCGATGGCTACGGCGTCGATTGCAGGTTCACCGGCGGCTTCCTGATACATTATGCTCGGGTGGGTGCCGCCGATGACAACTTTAATTTCGGGCAGGATCTGTTTTGCCTTTCGGGCTATGGCAACTGCGTTGCAGTAGGTTTCGGTATGGGCGGATATGCCCATAACAGCAGGTTTTTTATCCTGTAAGATTATTTCCAGCTGGCGCGGGTTGTAGCCGCCGGTATTGAAATCCAGGGCCGAAATGCGATACCGGTTGGCCCGAAGCACCGCGCCGATGTAACCCAGTCCCAGGGGAGGGTTGAGGCCCGAGTGAGTAGAAAAGTTACCGGTGGCGGCATTTACCAGCAAAACATCCAATTCTTTCTCCCGCTGCAACTGATTTTAACATAAAGAGAGGGGGAACCGGCCTGCCAGCCCCCTCTCTTTATCATCTTTATCACCCCCGGTGAATTTAAGCGCGTGCTCCGCTTTCTTTGTGGGCAAATCTTTCGAACGCCGCACGGTTTTCGGCGATAAGAAAACCCGCCGCTATCAACGCAAGCACCAGGGCGCCCAGCGCCAGGATGTCATGCATCGCCGAAACGACCACCAGTATGGTGTTCGGCCACCCAAACAGGTGAACGGCCAGCAGGAAAGCCCCCTTGAAACACAGGGTAAAAAAGCCGACCGCAAGAGCCCATACCGCCCATCCGTGGGAAGGCAGGTATTTCTTGTTCTTGCCCTCAGCCAGAACATCTTTGAAAGAAGCCAGGATGCTGTAGTCTTTGGCCATAAACATTCGCGTCAGGGCAAAAAAACCGCCGAACAGTATTATTACTATTCCGATGAAATGCATGTTCATGGTAATGGCGGTAGCCTGCTGGCTGGCGACCAGCCTGGGGCTCCAGATGCCGCCGAGCATAATGCCGGTGATGATGAGTATGATCCCGGCCATAACGCAGAAAGAAATGCCCCAGTCATCGAAAAGAACCCCGGCGCCTCTTTTTGCTGCAGGCCTGGCGGGTTTTTCAGCCAGGAAACCGGCTACAGCTCCAACCAGGATACCGAGGCCGGCTCCGCCCAGCATCATGCCGAGGCCCGCATTCAGTAGTAAGGAATAGGTATAGGAACCGCCGTTGCCGGCTTCGTATACATACAGTTGAGCACTGTTTACCGCGATGAATATACCTGCCGCCAGGACACTCAGCATTACAATCAACATAAACCACTTGTTGCTCATGCAATTTCCTCCTGTACCTTACCGTTACCTTCCAGCACTTGCCGGCATTGAGCCAGCCTGAACGATAAAAGCTCTTTGATAGAGTTTATCGATGCCAGTTTCTGAGAATAATTCTCGACCGGGTCGGTGGAGTTTACCTCTTTTTTTACAATCGTTTCGATAGCCTCGGCCAGATCCTGGTCGCCCAGAGTCCGGCGGGTCCAATTACACAACTCTTCAGGCTCGATAAATCTCATAAACCCTCTCATCTCAGTCAAACACCGGGTGTCAACGTCCAGAAAGGCGATAAGCTCCTGGAAACTGTACAGGTTTACCTCGGCGCTTCCTGAATACGGATCAAGCTCCATGGCTTCGATCCTCTCCTCCCAGCTCAACGGGGAATTTATTTTTGCCGCCAGTGTTTTGGAAGGTACAGGCAGTGTAAACATTTTATTAACCCAGTTTCCCGGCGGCATTCAAGCCGTCAGCCACCTTCTTAAGCCCGAGGTCTTCCAGGGTATCCCGGGTAGGCCAGCCTGAATTCGGGTTCCAGCCTTCCAGGGTAAAGAATTTGGTCTTCCAGTTTTCGAACTTGGCATCATCGATGAACATTTTGGGTTCCATCGAATACTGCCACTGGTTGTCCTTGTATACCGTAACGGCCGGGAAGCCCTGGTTATACTGCTTGTAGAAAAACGGGGCGAATTTTTCCATGCTCCGGTGCCTGCCCTGCAGTGCCCAGATAGCCCGGTCGAGGTTCCATATTTTACGGCCGACCTCGACACCGTCTGCATAGGAAAACGACTTGCCCATTATGGCTTTGTAGGTGTTTTCCTCCGTGTAAGGTGTGAAACCTTCGAGGTTCTTGTTCTGGGCGTTTATGAAGTTGGGGAAAGCCCAGTCGCAAAACAGCATCGACTGTTTCCAGAAGCGGGTATGATGCCGGTGCCAGGCTATAAACTTGGCCCGGTGGTCCGAATAGATGCCGGTGAGTTCCTCACGCCCGCCCTGCCAGGTGTAGTCCAGCATGAACATATCGTCTTCGTAGGGAACCATCTTGCCGGTTACCTGCTTGACGAATTTTTCAGCGGTGTAGCCTTCCGCCTGCAGGCCAATCGTATAGGCCGCCGTCCATTGCGGAAAGACGAAGCAGTGTTCGTTAATGTCACGGTCTCCCATCAACGAACCGAAGCACCAGCTTACTTCGGGCAGCGACCAGTGGGCTGAATAACCCCAGTTAGGATAATTGAGATCCCGGTTTTCCAGCGCTTCACCCAGAGTGCCCCATTTTTCTGCCGCCCGCAGTGCGCCTTCGGCCAGATCGTTGCCGATACCCTGCCTGGAGCAAATTGCATCCAGGAAGGCCTGAGCGAAGCCTATGGTGGCGTACTGGCTCAAGTCCAGAGGAGTCGAGTCAATTTCCTTGCCGATGCCCAGCTTGCCTTTCTTGTACAGTGCGAGCAGATAGCCGTGCAGCCCCCTGACATCGTATACATTGACGCCGGCCTTCTGCATCATATCGACTGCCCGTTTCTGGTCACGCGGCGAAACGCCGGACACTGAGAAGTACATCTGGTCTACACACTGTGAATCGTTGAAAGTGCCGCTTTCATGCCTGCGTTTACACGGGAAACCGCAAGAAGCACAGCCGGTTACCCTGTTGGGTTCGTTGTCTACCGAAGGGCTGGACCTGCCGGCACCCAGGCCTCCCATACTTGCCCCGCCGGTGCTGGGGATCCTCAAAGTATCATCTACATTCAGGTAATGGTTGCGGGCGAGCCACATTCTTACATCCATCAAGGCGGCGGGATCGGCAACCTTGACGCTGCCGGTACCCACGACGCTGATAGCCTTGAGTTTCTTGGAACCCCACACACCACCGAAACCGCCCTGTCCCGCTCCGGCACCGGCATCGTGAACCAGGCTTCCATTACGGGCGAGCGCCTCACCGGCCGGACCGTTTGCCAGTACGGCAGGGCGCTGGGTGGTACGGCCTGCATCCCTGGAACCCGTTACATCCCACCAGTCTTCAAAAGAAGTGTTGTCACCAACGCGACGCCATATTTCCTGTTGTGTTGCCCAGGTGTCCAGCCCTGCCAGGGTGGTTGCGTCTTCGATAGTGACTTTATCATTGATAATATTGATCCAGACCGGTGTATCCGAAGCACCTTCGACAACTATACCGTCCCAGCCGGCCGCTTTAAGCATATTGGCAAAGCGCCCGCCGAAGTTGGAACGCGTGTACCAGCCGATCGGGTATGGCTGAACGCCGATACCCTGGACCTCGGTTCGCGAAGTTGCGGTGGCCAGCGTCCCGGCCAGGGGTGAGGTCATCAGTGTTACGACATTGCCCGGATTGAATCCGTTGATGGTTTTATCCTTGCACAGGTCCCAGAATATTGCCGAACCGATACCGTGGCCGCCTCCCCAGCTTTCGTAGTCTTGCGTATCGATGGTGCTCACCTGTTTTTTAGTTAAATCGATTCTCGCTATCTTTCCAGTAAATCCAAACATATTCTTTCTCCTGTTCTTTACTCTTACTGAGCAGGTGGTGGTGTATAGTTGAAGTACGTACCTTCCGGAGGAGTGGGTGCAACGGAGGCCTTGAGGTTGGGTACGTAGTTTGCCCAGTTTGCCGTCCTGAGGTTGACATCGTAACCTGATTTTCCCGTTTGTACCGGGACGGCATAGGTAAACTTGATGGCTTTCATGGGACACACTTCGACGCAGGCCTGTTTACCCCCGGGGCCACCTGTCTCGCTGAAATATCTGGCACTTTCGCAAAGATCGCATTTTTCGGAGTGCATATCTTCGAAGTTCCAGATTGCCCTGCTTGGAGTTTGCGGACATGCCTGGACGCACCGCTGACATCCAAGGCAGGAATCTTCATCGATAGTCCTGACACCGGTTTCCTTGTCGTAGGTGAGCGCGCCGGTGGGACAGGCATATACACACGACGGGTAAACGCACTGCCGGCACTGTGATATCGAGATATCGTTGGGGAAGCGCTCGAAAGTGTTTTGCAGGATCTGAATTCTGGAAAGGGACGTATTGCCGATGCCGTGATGTACCAGTGAACAGGCAAGCATGCAGCTCTGGCAGCCGGCACATTTCTTCGTGTCTACGACAATATACCCTTCGCTTGCCGGCATGGCGGCCACTTTGGCTCCACCTATGCCGACATCGGAGACAATTCCGGTTTTAGTTGCCGTAAACGCACCGGCGATGGATAACCCGCTGCCGATGATTCCAACCCCCAAACCTTTTAGAAAATCCCTTCTGCCGATTTCCCTGGCTTTTTCTGCCATTTAATTCCTCCTTGTTAGTTTGTTGTGGTTGCGGTGGATATTATTTGTTATGTAATATAAGCCCTCCTTTACGTTTTGTTTTCCAGGAGCCGGTTGATTAAGTATCGGATACGCTCCGTCAAATGGACGCGCAAAGATCCAGGCGTTTTGCGAAAAAAGGTGAAATCCGGTGGGCCAGTGAGCGTGGTGGCTATATGCATGCGCTACCCCCTTGCTCTTCTTTCCTGACAAGGAAGGCAGCGCCGTTTCCAGTTCTACCCTATCGGCCAACCCTCATGGGATTATCCTTTAGAGGAAAAGGCTCGAAGACAAACTCGTAAATATATTAGTTATAAAACCATAAAAATACATCGGCCATCTTGCTGAAGTAAAACAATCTATTATTACTGCTGAAAAACAGTTGAATAATACTTATTTATCGGTAATTTTGGTGTTATAATCAGTAGCAGTACGAAGAATGTACTGGAAATGGAGCAGCAGGTGTCCAGAGGTTATGCGATAGCTGATATCAATATCTTATTGATACACCCCTGCGAAATAATAAGGCGTGGTATTGGTGTTCTGCTCCAGCAGAATGGAGCAAAGCACGTTGCACTGTTCGACAACTGCCAGGATGTAATAAATCAATACGAATCGGTACCGGCTGACCTGGTACTGGTGCATTATTCCGAATGCAAAGATCCGGGTTCTGTTCGCGATATCATCGACCGGACAGGTGCGCGAATAGCCCTGCTGGCTGCAAGCGACAGGTTTCACAATGACCGGTATGAAGATATCCTTCCCAGGATAATGGAAGGTGTAACCGGGTTTTTAGATATGAACGAACCTGTTAATGTGTTTTTATCCGAACTTGAAGATGTCATTGCCGGCGATATTGTTATATCCAGCAGGTTTGCTGCCAGCATTAGTCCTCGTGGCGATTCGCAAGGGCGGGACCTTTCAGGAGTGCTGAGCCTGAGGGAAGCCCAGATTTTGGAACTGATCGCCAACGGCAGCACCAACATAGAAATTGGCAAAGCTTTGAATATTTCTCCCCATACGGTGAAAGGCCACCTGACGCATATTTTAACCAAACTGAACCTAAAGAACCGCCAGCAAGCCGCCAGTTACATTATGAAGCAGCACATGAAGGCAGTACATAACTAGTTGGTTTAAACGCCGAGATCGCCACGTCGGGCTGGCGCCCTCCTCGCGATGACGGTATGAATGCTGGTGCCCTTCTCGCGATGACCTCCCTTCTCGTCATTGCGAAGGCGCGAAAGCGCCTGTGGCAATCTACGATTTCGCCGAGTCGTTAAGATCGCCGAGTCGTATAAGATCGCCACGTCGGGCTGACGCCCTCCTCGCGATGACCCCGCACCTAGTCATTGCGAACGAACAAAGTGAGTATGGCAATCCCGGAGATCGCCACGAGTTGCTGGCGCAACTCTCGCGATGACTTTATCAATGCTGGCGCAACTCTCGCGATAACAGATGTATGGTGAGTTGCGATGAACCTGCTCCGGGTTTGCCAGTTTAAGGGTGAACCACGAAGTTGTACCAGCCGCCGCTTCCATCCGTGTAGTAGTACTGGAACAACCCGATCAGTTCGCCGGTTTCGCTGTAACCGGTCACCGAGAACATGTAGTATTGGCTTTCCTGGGTGGCCGCCAGTTCCAAAGCAAGGCTGGTTGCCGTGGTGGTCTGGTTGACGATGTTCTCGGACGTGTTGCTGTTTTCGTCTTTCAATACCACCGTAACCCGGTAGTTGGCTGCATCCGGCACGGCCTCCCATTCGAACACATATCCGGGGTGGCTCTGCGGCTGGTAAATGTTTTCCGGCTCGGCCGATACCGATATCCTGCGCTGCTGATTGTCGTAAGGGCTGACCAGGTGAAGGTGGTAAACCACCGAAAGGTCCATGTTGACAACATCCTCGTTGGAAGAAATAACGATATTCGGGTTTATCCCGCTCAGCCTCCCGGTAAAGTCCCCTCCGGATTCCACGTTGAAGGGGTAGCCGGACTCGATGGTTATGAAGGGAAGGTATTCTCCGGGGGGTATGCCGTTCAGAACATAGGTACCGGTTATCGGGAAGTAACTGGACTGCAGGGGTACGGATTCCCAGGTTTCCACTTCTATCAAACCGACCTGCGCGCCGCTGTCGGTGTAATCGGTAATCGGGTTGCCGTTGTAATAGACCGCGCCCATAACTTTGGCCTCCCCCAGGATTATTGGGCAAGTGGTTGGCGCAGGGGTAGTCGAAGCGGAGGGCTCGTTCTCCCCGGGTGACGAGCAGGCGCCGGCAATTACAGCCAGCTGGACCAGCATCATGACAATAACTATACGTTTCACTCCTGCACCCCCTAATCACACCGCTGCAGCTTTGATTATAGTTTGGGATGGTACCCGGGTCAATACCGTAAAACACATATTATGTTTGCCGAAAAACTATTGATACGTGAGGCAGCCGGGAGTAAAATGCTTTTAAAACGAACTATAGCGGGTATTTGGGCTGGGCAGTATTATGGCGGAACGGATAGTTTGTTCAAACCTGCCGGCATGGCGTGCAAAATTGGCCTGTTACCGTGCCGGGATGCTTTTGACCTTTTCCCTCGTATTCTGTTTGGCGATTTTACCCCAAAACAGCCTGGCAACCCTGGAAAGCCATCTCAGCAGTGCCAGCCGCATGCCGGTTTACCACTATATACAGTCCTTCCCGGGCTTCGAGGCTTACTGGAACCGGGATTGGGAGGGCGACGCTTCAAGCTTCTACAGCCGGATTGCCGGAATTGTTTCCGAATACAAGCAGATGATGGCAGATGCTCCGGCAGAGTTCGACTGCAACGATCTGGCTGTTGGGCTCTGGCGCATCTTGAAAGATAACGGCATAAATGCGCTGCTGGCTGCCGGAAACCTGGAAAGAACCAACGAAACTTTTACGGACTGCAACCACGCCTGGCTGATGGTTTATAACAGCCAGGGGGCGGCAGCTGCCATAGAAACCACCACCGGCAGCATCTATGTGTGGGAGCAGGTTTCGGTCCGGGTACAGCTAAAGCAGTACTGGGAAGCTTTTCTATATCTGAACCCTGAAGATATGACAGCCGATTTTTCACAGAGGTGGTGACAATGTAAAAGGAGGGTGAAAAATGAAACATTTCAAATTATCAGACGAAAAACGGCTTGCAGGTACCATTATCCTGGCCATCCTGGCAACGGCAGCACTTGCGCTCGGCGGCTGCGGCGACTTCGACCTTAATCCCTTTGATGAAAAGGAAACTACCACCATAGGGCAAACCACCACGGCGCCGGTTGCCAGTGATATTCCCGGCACCACCGGTTTTACTACTACCACGGCTCCGTATACCGGCGCTCCTTTAGGCGCTCCTGCGTATGACCTGTTTCTCCGGATCGAAGGTGTCGACGGGGAATCCACCGACGCCAGTCATCTAAAATGGGTGGATGTGCTGGAATATTCCTGGGGCATCGAAGAAGTATCCGGCGGCACCAGCCGGACAACCGGTTCGATGGAACACTTAAACCTGGCGGTTACCAAAACTCTGGATAAAACCTCTCCATCAATGGCTGTAAAGTGTTCCAAATTCGAAGTTATACCCACGGTTGTGCTGGCTATCTGCCAGGCAGGAGGAGACCGGGCCCAGATTATGCGCTACACCCTGGAGGACGTGTATGTAAAATCCGTACATGTTTACGGGAATGCCGCCGATGAAATCCGGCCGGTAGAGGAAATAACCTTTTCCTACCGGAAAATTACCTGGCTGTATACCGAACTGGATGCTACCGGAAAAGCCAAGGGGAATATTGAGTTCACCTGGAACGTGGAGACAGGTATGCAGGAATAGCTGCCGGATGCCATTGTATGAGTTGAAGTGTTCGAGATTCGGTAAGCCTGGCAGTCTCGGAGACCGCCACGGATTTGGAAATTCAGCTTGTATGAGATCGCCACGTCGGGCTTCGCCCTCCTCGCGATGACCTCCCTTCTCGTCATTGCGAAGGCGCGAAGGCGCCTGTGGCAATCTACGATATCGCCTGGTTGTATCAGATCGCCGTGTCGGGCTTCGCCCTCATCGCGATGACGTTATGAATGCTGGTGCCCTCCTCGCCATGAGGGTTCGAAAGGTTGGGTGGCGGCTGCGCGATGACGTTTCGGAAGGCCTGGCGGCTTTTCATGGCCGGTATTATTGAAAATCACGCCCGGATATGTTCTAATCAACAATCATGACAATCGAAACCGCATTAATACTGCTTGAATCCATTCTACTGCTGGCCACCATTTCCCTGCTTTTGTACAGTATCAGGGAAGGGCGGCAGAGAAGCGCCTTGATATTGCAGGTTGAGCGCTCCACCAGAACCCTTACCCGCCTGGAATACTTCCTTACCGCGGTAGAAGCGATCAACGATGCAAACGAAGAAATCGTGGGTTGTATTACCGGCAGAAAACCCGTCGGTGACGATATCAAGCGGGTGAAGTCGTTTACCAGGGCGATCGAAAGGGCGGCCAAACGGGGCATCAGCATAAAATACGTTTTGCCCAAAATACAGGACTGCCTGTACATTGGCCAGTTGTATTCCAGGGCCGGTGCTGAAATCAGGTACGGAGCCCTGCCGGTGGTGCATTCGATGCGTTATACCATCGTGGACAATTATTCGGTTATCCTGGCTGTGCCGGAAAGCCATGACGGGCGCGAGATGACCAAGAAAGGCTACAACATTCCTTCCAAATCGCTGGCGGAACTGTTGAGGGCTACTTTCGACGAATGCTGGCAGGAAGGCATCACCTTTCAGCAGTATGTCGCCGAAACGCTCGAGCAGACCGGCATGTCGGTTGAAAAGCTGGCCAGGGAACTCGAGATCAAGCCCGGTGAACTGGCGGGCTTGAAATAGCTCTCAGCAGTCAACTTCCATGAATACCGAAAAGGCCTACGCCAATGGCCAGAAAGTCTCCGAACTCAACGGGGAAGAGCTAACCTACTTTTATAAAAACGACAAAGTCAGGGCCCGGGGGCCTTATATTGCCGGAAAAATGGAAGGCAGATGGATTTTCAACCGGGAATCGGGCCAGATCTGGCAGGTGGGCCATTTTGCCGGTGAGGTTAAGAAGCTGGTAGAAAAGCTGGTTTAGCTGTCCTGCCCGGTTTGAAAGAAGGCCGGATGTTACTTCTACCTAAGGCTGGGTGGTCCTGCTTTTTTCTACCATTTTCTTAAGTTCGGCCAGGTCATCGTCGATCATTTTAAGCTGGTCCCTGAGCCGCATGGTTTCTTCGCGGATTTCGGCAAGGGTTTCTTCCAGCAGCAGCGGATCCTGATTTTCCATATCAAGCTCCTTGTTGTTAAACCGTTTTCACAACTGGAGTGTAAAATATGCGGCAGGAGATGTCAACGGATTGCCGGGTGGAATAGGAGATCGCCGCGTCGGGCTGGCGCCCTCCTCGCGATGACCTACGTGCGGTGGGTCGCGATGACCCCACCCCTCGTCACTGCGAGCCTTCGCAGAAGGCGTGGCAGTCTCAAAGGCCGGTACGAGTTTGAGACTTAAGCTTGTACGAGATCGCCACGACGTTGAGATCGCCACGCTCGTTTCACTCGCTCGCGATGGGTATAAATGTCATTTTGTGTTGCTAGTTTTTTTATTCTTAAAATAGCAGTACCAGTTGAAATAACTAATTCGATGAGGCTTGCTTAAACCGCAGTGCCTGCGATAGTCTGATTTAAG
>Ga0209270_1001259_pt1 | contig 37564 bp, 37 predicted proteins | sample MTBAKSrepl1MetaG_FD_187456 | JGI IMG/M metagenome (GOLD analysis project Ga0209270, IMG submission 187456) | Enrichment culture microbial communities from Arthur Kill intertidal strait, New Jersey, USA, that are MTBE-degrading - MTBE-AKS1... | ecosystem: Environmental > Aquatic > Marine >...
AAGTGGAAGAATCCACCCATCGCCTGGGCAGCGGCAAAAGCCCAGTTTGCAATCCAGTTCGGCGAACGCTTCAGGCTGAACGACTGATTAATAGGAACGGCTCACACACAAAATTTCTGACACCACCACGCATTCACGCACTCACGCATTCACGCATTCACGCACTCACGCTTCACGCACTCACGCACTCACGCACTCACGCATTCACGCACTCACGCACTCACGCACTCACGCACTCACGCATTCACCCAAATGAAACTGCTTGCCATCGAAACCGCAACCGAAGCCTGCTCCGCCGCCCTCTTTGTTGACGGGGAGGTGGAGGAGCGGTTCCAGGTCGCGCCCCGCGACCACGCCCGGCTGATTCTCGCCATGGCCGATGATCTCCTTCTCGATGCGGGCATTGCCGTGCGGGAGCTGGACGGCCTGGCGTTCGGTCGCGGACCGGGCAGCTTCACCGGGGTGCGCATCGCCACGGGGGTGGCGCAGGGCATCGCCTTCGGGGCCGACCTGCCGGTGGTGCCGGTTTCCACCCTCGCCGCCCTGGCCCAGGGCGCGCTGATGGATCTCGGCGCCCCCCGCGTGGCGGTGGCCCTGGATGCCCGGATGGGCGAGGTCTACTGGGGCGCCTATATGACCCGGGGCGACGGCATCATGGTCACGGCGGAAGAGGAGCGGGTGTGCGCGCCGGAGGCGGTGCCGCCCCTGCGGGACGGCGTCTGGCTGGGCGTGGGCAGCGGCTGGGGACCCTACGGCGACATTCTGCACCACTGCTGCCGCGAACGTCTGGACGGCATGGTGCCCGATCGCTACCCGGCCGCCCGCGACGTGGCCTGGCTGGGGGTGCACGGCCTGCGCAACGGCCGCGCGGTGGCGCCGGAGCAGGCACTGCCGGTCTACCTGCGCGACAACGTGGCCAAGAAGCCCTCGTTATGAGCTGTCAGTGGCCAGTTTCAAGCTGTCAGCAACCGGCAACCGGCAACCGGCATCTGGCAACTGATAACTGACAACCGAATCAGTGTTCCCGTGTGGCGAGGAACGCGATCCCGGGCCAGCGCTCCTCGGTGAGGCTCAGGTTCACCCGCGTCGGCGCCAGGTAGGTGAGATTGCCGGCGCCGTCCAGGGCCAGGTTGTTGTAGGCCTTCTTGCGGAAGTCCTCGAGCATCTTCGGATCGTCGCAGCGGATCCAGCGGGCGGTGTGTACCTCCACGTTCTGGTACACCGCCTCGACCTTGTATTCGCTCTTCAGCCGGCTGGCCACCACGTCGAACTGCAGGATGCCCACCGCGCCCAGGATCAGGTCGTTGCTGTTGAGCGGCATGAACAGCTGGGTGGCGCCCTCCTCGGAGAGCTGCTGCAAGCCCTTCTGCAGCTGCTTGCTCTTCAACGGGTCCCGCAGGCGCACCAGCCGGAACAGCTCCGGCGCGAAGTTGGGGATGCCGGTGAACTGCAGGGTCTCGCCCTGGGTGAAGGTGTCGCCGATCTGGATGGTGCCGTGGTTGTGCAGGCCGATGATGTCACCCGGCCAGGCCTCCTCGGTGTGGGTGCGATCCCCCGCCAGGAAGGTGAGCGCGTTGGCGATGGTCACATCCTTCCCGATGCGCACGTGATGAATCTTCATGCCGCGCTCGTAGTGGCCCGAGCAGACCCGCAGGAAGGCGATACGGTCCCGGTGGTTGGGATCCATGTTCGCCTGGATCTTGAACACGAAGCCGCTGAAGTTCTCCTCCGCCGGCGCGATGGTGCGCGATGTGGTCTCCCGCGGCTGGGGCGGGGGAGCCCACTCCACGAAACCGTCGAGCATCTCGCGCACGCCGAAGTTGCCGAGCGCGGTGCCGCAGAAGACCGGCGTCAGCTCGCCGGCGCGGAACGCCTCCAGGTCGAATTCGTGGCTCGCGCCCAGCACCAGTTCCAGCTGCTCGCGCAGATCCTGGGCCAGGCCGCCCACCGCCTCGTCCAGCACCGGGTTGTCGAGCCCGTCGATGGTGCGCACGGCCTGGATGGTGTGGCCCTGGCCCGACTGGTAGAGATAGGTGCGATCCTGGTGCAGGTGGTAGATGCCCTTGAACTGCTTGCCCATGCCGATGGGCCAGGTCACCGGGGCGCACTTGATGTTGAGGATCGCCTCGATTTCGTCCAGCAGCTCGACGGGGTCGCGGATGTCGCGGTCGAGCTTGTTGATGAAGCTGACGATGGGCGTGGTGCGCAGCCGGCACACCTCCATCAGCTTGATGGTGCGCGGCTCCACGCCCTTGCTGCCGTCGATGACCATCAGCGCCGAATCCACCGCGGTCAGGGTACGGTAGGTGTCCTCGGAGAAATCCTCGTGGCCCGGCGTGTCGAGCAGGTTGACGGTACGCCCCCCATAGGGGAACTGCATCACCGAGGTGGTGATGGAAATCCCGCGCTCCTTCTCCATCTCCATCCAGTCGGAGGCCGCGTGGCGGCCGGACTTGCGGGCCTTGACGGTACCGGCCATCTGCAGCGCGCCCCCGAACAGGAGCAGCTTCTCGGTGATGGTGGTCTTGCCCGCGTCGGGGTGGGAGATGATGGCGAAGGTGCGCCGTTTGGCAGTCTCGTCGGCGAGGTGTGTCATGGTCTGCAGGGGGAGCCCGGTAAAACCATTAATTATACCCATGGCGGGCCGGGTTTGGCGAACCGGGCATATCAGGCCGGCGGTGGGTCAGGGGCTGGCACAGCGGCTCCCGGCCGGGAGGAACACCCCGGCCGGGAGTGCCGGATCAATCGCCGAGGACGGTGGCCTTGAGGATCTTCGGCGGGTTGGCCGGGCGGCCGCTGCGCATGTCCGCCAGCTCGGTGGCCGCGATGCGGTCGACCGCCTCGATGCCGGAGATCACCTTGCCGAAGGCCGTGTACTGGCCGTCCAGGTGACGGCAGTGGTCGCGGGAGAGGCAGACGAAGAACTGGGAGCCGGCGGAGTCGGGGTCCATGGAACGGGCCATGGAGAGCACCCCCTTCTCATGCTGCCGGTCGTTGAACTCGGCCTTCACGTTCCAGCCGGGTCCGCCGGTGCCGTTGCCGATGGGGCAGCCGCCCTGGATCACGAAGCCGGGCAGGATCCGGTGGAAGGTCAGGCCGTCGTAGAAGCCGTCGCGGCTGAGCTTGAGGAAGTTCTCGGCGTGCCCCGGGGCGACGTCGGACCACAGCTCCACCACGATATCGCCTTCGGAAGTCTCCAGCTTCACCTGCGGATAGCTGTCGCTCATGTCGAAAATACCTATCTGGCTGATTGGATTGTCGCGGGCGCCCCGGACCGCCGGCGGGATGCGTCGACGGTGCCGAACCGGGCACCCGGGAGCGCGGCAGTCTAACACCCCCCTCCGGCATGACCAACCGGATCGGTCAACCGCCGGCCTCCCCGGCCAGGAGCCTGTCGGACTTGAGCGATCGTAGCGAGCCGCGTGGGAGAGCGAGGACAGATGGGGCCGATTTTAAGGCGCATAGTGGGTCTATGTAACGAAAAATCGGTCCCATATGGGCCGCTGTCCCGCCGGCGCAGTCGATCAGCCTCAAGTCCGACAGGCTCCCAGGGCGCAGGCCAGCTCGCCGAGGGTGCGCAGGGCGCTCTCGGCCCGCTCACCCTCGGCGTTGGCGTAGCTCAGGCGGATGAAGTTCCGGTAGCGGCGCTTGGCGGAGAACAGCGGGCCGGGCGCGATGCTGATGCCGTGCTCGAGCGCCTGGCGGTAGAGCAGCAGAGCGTCCACCTGCCTGGGCAGCTCCACCCACAGCACGAAGCCCCCGGTCGGGCAGGTGGCGCGGGTGCCGGCCGGGAAGTGCCGGCCGATGAGGGTCAGCACCCGGTCGCGGCGCCGGCGGTAGGCGGCATTGGCAAGGCGCAGGTGGCGGTCGAAGCTGCCGTGCTCGAGGAATTCGGCCACGGCCATCTGCGGCAGGCTGGCGGTGGCCATGCTCGCCACCAGCTTGAGGTGCTTGAGCTTTTCCAGGTAACGCCCGGGCGCTACCCACCCCACCCGCAATCCCGGCTCCAGGGTCTTGGAGAAGGAGGAGCAGAGCAGCACGCGGCCGTCCCGGTCCCAGGACTTCACCGCCCGTGGCCGGGGCGGCTCGAAGGTGATGTCGCCGTAGATGTCATCCTCGATGAGGGGCAGGTCGTGGCGGCGCAGCATCTCCATCAGCTGCTGGCGGGCCGGGTCCGGCATCCGGTAGCCGAGCGGGTTGCTGAAGCTCGGGGTGAGTAGGACGGCCCTGACCGGCCAAGACTCCAGGGCCAGCTCTAGGGCCTCCAGGCTGATGCCCGTCTCCGGGTGGGTGGGAATCTCCAGCGCCTGCATGCCCAGTGACTCGATGGTCTGCAGCGTCGCGTAGAAGGTCGGCGACTCGATGGCGACGACATCCCCGCGCTCGGCCACGGCGCGCAGGCTCAGGGTCAGGGCCTCCTGGCAGCCGGTGGTGATGACGATGTCGTCGGGGCTCAGCCGGCAGCCGGCGTCGACCGCGCGGCGGGCGATCTGCAGGCGCAGCTCCGGCAGCCCCGGCGGGGCGGCATAGCTCGAGAGCTTGGCGCCGCCGCGGCGGGCGATGCTCGCCATGGTCCGGTGCAACTGGGCGATGGCGGGGAACTCCACCATGGGGACCACGGCGCCGAAGTTGACGATGCCGGGCCGATCATTGGCCTGGATGACCTCCATGGCCAGGTCGCTGACCCGGACCTCCGTCGGCTGGGGGAGGGGAGCGGAGATGGCGGGCGGCTGCGGCGGCCGGGCCGGCTCGCTGCGCACGTAGTGGCCGGACTGGGGGCGGGCCTCGAGCAGGTCCCGGTCCTCCAGCAGCGCATAGGCCTCCTGGGCCGTGGCGATGCTCACCCGGAGCTGACGGCTCAGGCGGCGCAGCGAAGGCAGGCGCTCGCCGGGCCGGTAGACGCCGTCACGGACCTGGTTTTCGATGAAGGTTGCCACCTGCTCATAGAGTGTTTCGGACATCGCCCGCCTCCCGACCGGTACAGTTTTCACGTTCCCGGACCATGACAGTCAGGGGGTTGCCGAAGTGTACCGGTCCATAAAATTGTTTACTGAATCTGTACTGGTTTCAGTATCGCCCATAAGCTGGACACCGTAAAGCAAACGCTGGGAACGGACACGGGAAACCGGAGGTGGACATGAACGGAGAACTGGTCAGCAGGTTGCTGCAGGGTGGAGCGAAGTCGGGATTCGGCGCGGCCGCGGCCGGCACCCCGTGGCAGCGGATCGTGGCCTGGAGCCGGGCGGGCGTGGAACTGGTGTCCCTGTGGATTGTGCGCAGCCGGGAGCGCCGGGCTCTGGCCCGGCTCGATGACCGTCTCCTGAAGGACGTGGGCATCAATCCGGCCGACGCCTGGGAGGAGAGCCGCAAGCCTTTCTGGAAATCGTGATAGCGAGGCAAGCCGAGATGAAACAGGAGATGCAGCTGCGGACGGAGCCCCGCAGCGCCGGAAGCAGACGGCTGTGCTGGGTCAACGGGGCGCTGGGCGGGCCGGAGACGGCGGTCGTCTCCGCCTACGATCACGGCCTGCTCTACGGCGACGGCGTGTTCGAGGGGATCCGCTTCTACCACGGGCGCCCATTCCGCCTCGCGGACCACCTGGAGCGGCTCGAGGCCTCGGCCCGGGCTCTGTGTCTGGATCTGCCCTACACCCGGGAGGAGCTCGCCACCGCGGTGGCGGAGCTGGCGACGGCCTCGGGACTGGGCGACGGCTACCTGCGCCTGCTGGTGACCCGCGGCGAGGGCGCCCTGGGGCTGGATCCCGCCCGTTGCTCGAGGCCCAACGTGCTGATCCTGGCCGATCGGATTTCACTCATGGACGGGCGCGTGCAGGAGACCGGGGCGCGGCTGGTCACCGCCTCCACCCGCCGACTGCCCCTGGACGGGCTCGATCCGCGCATCAAGTCCCTCAATTATCTCAACCACATCCTGGCGCGGCTGGAGGCGAACAACGCCGGCGCCGACGAGGCACTGCTGCTGAACGCCGCGGGCCGGGTGGCGGAAGGCTCGGCGGACAACCTGTTCCTGGTGCGCGGGGATCAGCTCCTGACGCCGCGCCCGGAGGACGGCGCCCTGGAGGGGGTGACCCGGGCCGCGGTCATGGCGCTGGGCCGGGAGGCGGGCCTGCGGGTGCGCGAAGCGCCGCTGGCCCTCTACGACGTCTACACCGCCGAGGAGTGCTTCCTGACCGGTACCGCAGCGGAGCTCATCCCCGTGGCCGAAGTGGATGGCCGGCGCCTGCCGGCGGCCCCGGGGCCGGTCTTCCGCCGCCTGCGGGAGGCGTTCCAAGCTCTGGTGGCGCGGGAGTGCGGGGATCACGGGCCCGTCTGAGGCGGATGACGCCCGGATCGCTCCCCAGGGCGGGCCGGCGCACTGGCAAGGGGGGGCGGGATTGGCCATAATCCCGCCCTCCCATCCACCCCAGGCACGGAGCCTTCACACCCGCCATGTGGTTCAAGAATCTCCAGCTCTACCGGCTTACCACCCCCTTCGCCCTCTCTCCCGAACAGCTCTCCGAGAAACTCGCCGGCCAGGCCTTCCGGTCCTGCGGCAGCCAGGAACCGGCCACCCTCGGCTGGGTGCCGCCGCTCGGCCGCCAGGCCAGCGACCTGGTCCATGCCGCCAACGGCTGCATCCTGCTCTGCGCCCGGCGCGAGGAGCGCCTCCTGCCTTCCACCGTGGTGCGCGAGGCGGTGGAGGAGCGGGCACTGGAGATCGAGGAGCGCGAAGGGCGCAAGGTGCGCCGCAAGGAGCGCCTCGACATCAAGGACAACGTGGTGCAGGAGCTGATGCCGCGGGCCTTCGTGCGCTCCTCCCTCCACTACGCCTATCTCGACGCGCCCTCGGGCTGGCTGGTGGTGGACGCGGCCAGCGCCAAGCGGGCCGAGGAGCTGGTGAGCCTGCTGCGGGAGTCGGTGGGCACCCTGCCGGCGCGGCTGCCCGCCACGGTGGATGCGCCCAACGCGGTGATGACCCACTGGTTGGCCGGCGAGTCGGCCCCCGCCGGCTTCGAGCTGGAGGACGAGTGCGAGCTGCGCGATCCGGACAGCGACGGCGGGGTGGTGCGCTGCAAGCGCCAGGACTTGACCGCCGAGGAGATCCAGGCCCACCTGCGCGCCGGCAAGCGCGCCGTGCGCCTGGCGGTGAGCTGGGAAGACCGCCTCAGCTGCGTGGTGGCCGAGGACCTGGCGGTGAAGCGCCTGCGCTTCCTCGACCTGGTGCAGGAGACCGCGGCCGAAGTGGAGGCTGAGGACGAGGCCGCCCGCATGGACGCCGATTTCAGCATCATGACCCTGGAGCTGCGCCGCTTCATCCCCGCCCTGCTGGCGCTGTTCGGCGGCGAGGACACCGAGGCCTACACCCCCGGAGCGGGCACGGCCGGGTAGATGGCTTGTTTCAATGGACAGGATTTACAGGATTTTTCAGGATTCACAGGATTTCGGATTCAGGTCTTGTCCAGATAGCGGTCGGATGGAGTCTGAGCGGGTCGTTGGATCGAGAGCCCATAACGCCCCCTGGTCAGAGTGCCGGGGCGTTTTTCGATAAACCGGAATCTGCGTAATCTGCGTAATCTGCGGATAAAAAGGAAAACGGGGGAGGGGGAATGAAGCAGCTGAAGATCGGCATTCCGAAGGGCAGCCTGGAGGAGGCGACGCTGGCGCTGTTCCGGCAGGCGGGCTGGCGCATCACGCCGCGCTCGCGCAACTACTTCCCCTCGGTGGACGACCCGGAACTGCGCTGCGCCCTGGTGCGGGCCCAGGAGATGGCGCCCTACGTGGAGAACGGCACCCTGGACCTCGGGCTCACCGGGCTGGACTGGATCCTGGAGCACGGTTCGGAGGTTGAGGAGATCTGCTCGCTGGAATACTCCAAGAGCTCGGATCAGCCCTGCCGCTGGGTGCTGGTGGTGCCCAACGACTCCCCCATCCGCTCGGTGGAGGATCTGCAGGGCAGGCGCGTCGCCACCGAGCTGGTGGGGTTCACCCGCAGCTACCTGGCCGAGCGCGGCATCGATGCGAAGGTGGAGTTCTCCTGGGGCGCCACCGAGGCCAAGGCGGTGGAGGGGCTGGTGGACGCTGTGGTGGAGATCACCGAGACCGGCAGCACCATCCGCGCCCACGGCCTGCGCATCGTCTGCGATCTGCTACATACCCACACCCGCCTCATCGCCAATCGCGAGGCCCTGGCCGACCCCTGGAAGCGGGCCAAGATCGACCAGATCGCCCTGCTGCTGCAGGCCGCCCTCAAGGCCCGCCACAAGGTGGTGCTGAAGATGAACGTCCCCGCCGCGCGCCTGGACGAGCTGATGGGCCTGCTGCCGAGCCTCCATGCCCCCACCGTCAACCCCCTGTTCGATCCCGACTGGGCCGCGGTGGAGACCGTGGTGGACAAGGACCAGGTCCGCGACCTCGTCCCCCGCCTGGCCGCCGCCGGCGCCGAGGGCATCCTGGAATATGCCCTGCAGAAGATTGTTTGAGGTTTGTTAACAGACAGGATTTACAGGATAGATACAAGAAACTGTTTTATCCGCAGATTACGCAGATTACGCAGATTATTCCAAGAAACAGATCCGAAGAAAGTTTATCCTTCGGCTGCAAAGGGGAAATGGGTTATTTACGCGAGTCGATTCAGCAGCCCCGACTGCCATCTCATCCACATTTTTCCGCTTTTTTAAATAATCTGCGTAATCCGCGTAATCTGCGGACAAATCCTTTCTGTTTTTACCCTGTCCATTACGATTTTCAGGACCCCTCCAGCTCCGCCCGCAAAGCCTCGATCCGTTCGCTGGTCTCCAGCCAGCGGTGCTCGGCCTGTTCCAGGCGGGTGGCGGTTTCGGCCTGGCGCTGGAGCCACTGCTTCAGCTCCTCCTTGCGCCCGGCGTCGTACAGGGCCGGGTCGGCCAGGGCCGCCTCGATCTGCGCCTGTTCCGCCTGCCGGCGCTCCATCTCCAGCTCCAGCTTCTGCAACTCCCGGGTCAGCGGCTGGAGGCGGGCGCGTTGCTCGGCGGCGGCGCGGCGCTGGGCCTTGCGCGCCGTCGCGGTGTGCTCCCCGGCCGGCGCATCGGACGTCTCCGGGGCGCCGTCCGCCTCCCGCGCCAGCCAGTCGCGGTAGTCGTCCAGGTCGCCGTCGAAGGGGCGCACGGCGCCGTCCGCCACCAGGTAGAGCGCGTCGGTGGTGGTACGCAGCAGGTGGCGGTCGTGGGAGACCAGCACCACCGCGCCGGTGTAGTCCTGCAACGCCCGGTTCAGGGCGTCGCGCATCTCCAGGTCCAGGTGGTTGGTGGGTTCGTCCAGCAGCAGCAGGTTGGGGCTCTGCCAGACCAGCAGCGCCAGCACCAGGCGCGCCTTCTCGCCGCCGGAGAAGTGGCCGCAGGGCTCCAGCACCCGGTCGCTCTGGAAGGCGAAGCCGCCGAGGAAATTGCGCAGCTCCTGCTCGGTGGCGCGGCCGTCGAGGCGCTGCAGGTGGAGCAGGGCGGAGGCTTCCGGGTCGAGCTGCTCCAGCTGGTGCTGGGCGAAGTAGCCGATTTTGAGCCCATCGCTCCCGGTGCGCTCGCCGGCCAGGGTGGAAATTTCACCGGCCAGCAGCTTGATCAGGGTGGACTTGCCGGCGCCGTTGTGGCCGAGCAGCCCCAGGCGCTGGCCCGGCAGCAGGGTCAGGCGCACGTTGTCGATGACCGGGTGGCCGCCGTAGCCGGCGGCGGCCCGGTCCAGCACCAGCAGCGGGTTGGGGAGCCGCTCGGGCTTGCGGAAGGCGAAGCGGAACGGGGAGTCCACGTGGGCCGCCTCGATGATCTCCATGCGCTCCAGCGCCTTGAGGCGACTCTGGGCCTGGCGGGCCTTGGTGGCCTTGGCGCGGAAGCGGTCCACGAAGGCGCGCATGTGGGCCACCTCCCGCTGCTGGCGCTCGTGCAGGGCCTGCTGCTGGGCCAGGCGCTCGGCCCGCTGGCGCTCGAACTCCGAGTAGCCGCCGCGAAAGAGAGTGATGGTGTTGTTCTCCACGTTGGCCACCCGGTCCACCACGTTGTCCAGGAAGTCGCGGTCGTGGGAGATGAGCAGCAGTGTGCCCGGGTAGGCCCGCAGCCACTGCTCGAGCCACAGCACTGCGTCCAGGTCCAGGTGGTTGGTGGGCTCGTCCAGCAGCAGCAGGTCCGAGGGGCACATGAGCGCCTGGGCCAGGTTGAGCCGCACGCGCCAGCCGCCGGAGAAGGCGGAAACGGGCCGCTCCAGGTCGGCGTCGCCGAAGCCGAGCCCGTGGAGCAGCCGGCCGGCGCGGGCGCGCACGGTGTAGCCGTCCAGCGCCTCCAGCTCGGCGTGGAGGTGGGCGATGCGGGCGCCGTCGTGGGCGGCCTCGGCCGTTGCCAGCGCCGCCTCCACCTCCCGCAGCCGGGTGTCGCCGTCGATGGCGTAGTCCAGCGCACTGCGCGCCAGCGCCGGGGTCTCCTGCGCCACCGAGGCGATGCGGGTCTCCTCGGGCAGGCCCACGCTGCCCTGGTCGGGATGCAGCTCCCCGCGCAGGAGCTGGAACAGGCTCGACTTGCCGGTGCCGTTGCGGCCCACCACCCCCACCTTCCAGCCGGGGTGCAGGGTCAGGGAGACCCCTTCGAACAGGAGTTTGCGGCCCCGCTGCAGGGCCAGGTCATTGAGGCTGATCATGGCGGCGGATTCTACCAGCCCCGCCGGCCGCCAGTCAGTCCGCTTCGGCCTCGAAGCCGAGCAGTTCGCCCCCGGAGGCGCTGCAGCGGATGAGGATGGGCCGGCAGCACACCTCGCAGTCCTCCACGTACTCCTGCTCCGGCACGCTCAGATCCACCAGGGTGGAGATGGCGGCCCAGCAGTGGGGGCAGGTGAAGGAGTGCTCCATGAGGAGGTCGGACATGAGAGAGTCTATCTCCAAATGCGGGCAGCGCAGCCGACGAAGTGCGCCTGTTCAAACACTGGTCAATCCCGTCAATCTGTGGTTTTAATTTTCTTCAACTGCCCTGTGCTGGGCGGTGGCTTCAGTCGCGGAAGTTGGTGAACTGCAGGGGCAGGTCGTAGCCGGCCTGGCGGATTTCGGCCATGACCGCCTGCAGGTCGTCGCGCTTCTTGCCGGTGACGCGCACCTGCTCGCCCTGGACGGCGGCCTGGACCTTGAGCTTGCTGTCCTTGACGCGCTTGACGATCTTCTTGGCCAGCTCCTTGTCGATGCCCTGGCGGGCGGTGATCACCTGCCGCGCCTCCCTGCCCACGGTGCTGGTCTCGCCCACGTCGAGGCAGCCGGTGTCGATGTCGCGCTTGGCCATGCGGGTGATGAGGATGTCACGGATCTGGTCCACCTGGAACTCCGACTCGGCGCTGAGGGTGAGAACATTCTCGCTCTGCTCCACCCGGGCGTTGCTGCCCTTGAAGTCGAAGCGGTTTCCCACCTCGCGGTTGGTCTGGTCCACCGCGTTGGTGAGCTCATGGAGATTGACTTCGGATACCACGTCGAAGGAGGGCATGATGCGGGTGTCCCCTGGCTGCTGAACGGAATTTCCGATTCTATCCTGTCGACGGCGGAGGGGTGAATGGCCGCGAGTCTGCGCGGCGGGGCCTGGCGACCCCCCGTTCAGCTCTGCCAGCGGTGGGTGACCCAGCCCTGGCCCAACTGCGCCGGGGTCAGGTGCGGGGTGAAGAACGCGTCCGCCTCGTCCTGGGTCAGCTCCCTTTCGCCGCCGTCCTGCAGCGGCTGTTCGTAGTCGTTCCAGCCCCGCACCCCGGTCTTCAGCGAATGCACCCGACGGTAGCCGAGCACCTGCAGGGTCCAGGCGGCCAGCACACTCCGGTTGCCCGAACGGCAGATGACCACCACCTCGCGCTCCCGGGAAGCGGCCAGTTCGGGGTGGGTGTCCTCGTAGCCGTATTCGCAGGCGGTTTCCAGGATGCCGCGCGGAACATTGATCGACCCCGGAATGTGGGCGGCGGCGAATTCGTAGGGCTCGCGCACGTCCAGCAGCAGCAGTTCCGGGTTGCGCTGCCGCAGCTCCAGGAGATCCCACGGGAATACCTCGTTGACCCGGGGCAGGCAGATATCGAGCAGATCCTTCAGACGTTTCATGGATTTCATTTCAGTACTTTGCCGTTGTTCGAGAATGACAGCACCGTTTACTTCCGGCATTGAAAAGGGTCAATCGGCGCCGGTCATGGTTTTGTCACAAAAAAAGCATATAAGTGCATGATGATAAATAAATAATTCTCGCCTTATCGACGCTGGCGCGCTATGGTTGTCGGTGCGTGACCAGACGACAAGACCGGCCGGGAAGTGCCGGATTGAACCCGATGGAGGACTATCATGGAAGAATATGCAAGCGGGCAGTCCACCCTGCCCAGAGAGGACGAGCTGCTGGCGTTCATCGCCGATCTCGAACACCGCCTCGCCTATACCACGCGCCTGAGTCCCATCTACCGTCTGCGCCTGCTGGAGGCGCGCCGGCAGCTGGAAAAACTGCGCGATGGCGAGGTGAAGATCCCCGCCCACCACTGAGACATCCCCTCGCGGCCGCAGCCGTCCCGGCGGCGGCGCGGCTGCGCAGGGGGAGCGAATCTTCAATCCGGACATTCCCGCCCGATCCGCCATGGGGCCGAAGCCCCCTTGTGCCAGCCATTACCCCCTTCCTCCTGGACCGGCCAGGCCAACATGGCGCTCACGCCAGGCGGCGAGCAGTGTCAACCCGAAGGCCGTGGCAACCAGTCCGAGGGCGAGCAGCGGATTGCCAAGCGCGCCCGGCGCCAGCAGCAGCACCCCGCCGAGCTGGGCCATCATCAGGCCGGAGAGCAGCTTGAGCAGCCGGCCTTCCCGCTCACTCAGCTTGCGGGATCCCAGGGTGAGGGTGAACAGGACGACGATAACCAGCAGCGGAATGATGTAGACCAGGTTGTAGAGGAGCAGGTAGAGGTAGTAGCCGCTCACGGGCAGTTCGTTCAGGGTCAGGAGGCGGGTGTAGACCAGGGGGAAGCCGGCGGTGCAGAGCAGCTCGTAGCTGTTCGCCGCCAGCGCCAGCAGCACCGTTCCCAGAAGCATTGCCGCGAGGCTCCGTGCAAGGGCGAGCCGGCGCATCCGCTCGAACAGGCGGGGTTTCGCCTGCTCGGGAATGGTCAGGCTGGGGCCGTGCCGGAACCGGAAGTACTCCTTGATGTTCAACAGGCCTATGCCGACCGCCACCACGCCGGCACCGAGTGTGATCCAGCTCAATCCCCCGATCAGCAGGAACAGCTTGAGCCAGGCGCTCATGAACAGAAAATAGACCAGCCCTGAACAGAGGACGAAGACCCCGCCGATCATCAGCATGCGCCCGCGGCTGCGGGCATGGACCATCAGGCTGAGCAGGAACAGCAGCACGAAGAAGGCGCAGGGGTTGAACGAATCGAGCCCGGCCAGCACCAGCGTCAGGGTCGGCAGAGAGAGCCGCCCGGGATCCACCATGCCCAGGAGGGGCACTTCCAGGGGCGGGGGAGGCGCGGCAAAGGCCGCAGTGGCGGTCTCCGTGCCCGGTGTCGCGGCGCGATCGCGGCATGAGTCGAGCTGCCGCTCCAGCCAGGCGCCGGTGGTTGCCACGCTTTTCCAGCCTGCGGCCAGGGTCCCGCAGAACACGAAGGCGGGTACACTGCTGGCCTCCCGGCCCAGGGAACGGGCCAGGGCCTGGTAGCGGGCGGCGTTGTCCCGGTTGCCGCCCACCTCGTAGCTGTAGACCCGGAGCCAGTGGTGCCGCAGCTGCAGGGATTCGATAAACGGCCGTGCCTCCTGGCAGTGGGGGCAGCGCTCGGACCAGAAAAAATAGAGATTGACGACTTCGGACCCGTCCGCAGTGGTGCGGGTCCAGGCCCAGGGGTCGCCCACTGGCGCGGCGGCGGCCGGCCAGGCGGTGCCCAGCGCGGCCAGCAGCGCCAGAATCGGCAGGAAGCCCTTGTGGATGTTTGAATATTTCGTTCCAATCACGGTATCTGGATCACTGAAGTCCACTGCGGGAGACGCTAATGTGTCCCGGGTAAAACTATAACGCGGGCCGGTGCGCGCCGGTGAGCCGTCGTGACGTGCCGCCCGCCTGATTGACGAGGCCTGTGATGAAGCGACTCTCCCCATCCCCGTGGCCGGGACTGGCCCTGCTGGCGGCGCTGCTGTTCCCGGGTATCGCCACGGCGGGCAACCAGCAGATGCTCCAACTGCTCAGCATCCTGCGCGACAATGGCACCCTCACCGAGGAACAGTACCAGCAGCTGGTGCTGGCGATGGATGAGGAGGAGCCGGCCGCCGCGCCGTCCGCTCCGTCCTCGCCCGGCATCACCACGGCACCCGACATCCAGCTCACCACGGAAGGCGGGGTGGGCGTGCAGACCATGGACGGCCGGTTCGGGATGCGGCTCAAGGGGCGGGTGATGACCGACGCGGCCCTGGTCCAGGACGCGGTGCCCAACGTGAAGAAGGGCGAGGTCAAGGATCAGCTCGGCAGCGCGGCGGAGCTGCGCAGTGTCAGGCTGGGCCTGGAGGGGTGGTTCTACGGCGACTGGGAGTACCAGCTGGAGGTGGATTTCGCCGGTGACGACACGAATGTGGGTGATGCCTGGCTCGGCTACAGCGGTTTCGACCGGAGCCGGATCCGCGTCGGCGCCATCAAGGAGCCCTTCGGCCTGGAGGAGCAGACCAGCGCCCTGAACACCACCTTCATGGAGCCGGCGCTGCCCGGCGCGCTGGTCCCCGGGCGCAACGTGGGTATCGCCTACGATACCCACGGAGAGCGCTGGAGCCTGGGCCTGGGCCTGTTCGGCGAGGGGCTCGACGACGGTGACGACAACGACGTGGGCGACGAGGGCTGGGGCGGCGGATTCCGGGCCACCTATGCGCCCATCGCCGGTGCCCGGCGCGCCCTGCACCTGGGGCTGGCGGCGAACTACCGGACCTACGGCGCCAACCCCGATTACGAGGACAGCCGCCTGCGCCTGCGTTCCCGGCCGGAATCCCACGTCGCCGACACCTGGTTGCTGGACACCGACGACGACCTGGTGGCGGTTGACGCAGCCACCCGCCTGGGGCTGGAGGCGGCGGCCGTGCTCGGCTCGTTCTCCCTCCAGGGGGAGTATCTGCAGGCCGGCGTCACCCGCGGCGACGGCCAGCCGGATCTGCTCTTCGACGGCTACTACGTCTACGCCAGCTGGTTCCTGACCGGCGAGTCGCGCAACTACGACGCCCGCCACGGCGAATTCGACCGCATCCGGCCGCTGCGCAACTTCGGCCGCGGCGGGCCCGGCGCCTGGGAATTCGGTCTGCGCTACAGTGCCCTGGACCTGGAGGACGAGGATATCGAGGGGGGTGTGGCACGCAACTTCACCCTGGGCGTGAACTGGTATCTCAACCCGCAATTGCGGCTGATGGCCAACTATATATGGGTCGACACGGAGCCCGACGTCTTCGGCAACGACAACGACCCGCGGATTCTCCAGCTGCGCGCCCAGTACGACTTCTGAGGCGCCCGCCGCGATGATGCGAGGCTTGCTTACCGGGCTCTGCCTGGCCGCCGGCGCCCTCCTTTGCGGGGGCGCCGCGGCGGCCACCGGTGCGCCCGCGGGCACGGAGCCGGCGGTGCGCACGCACACCCTTGTCATCGGCAAGGTCAGCAGCAATCCCCGCAAGCACTACCTGCGCCTGAAGCCGATGGTGGATTACGTGGCGGAGCGGATGGGGGCGCTCGGCATCACCCGCGGGGAAGTCCTCATGGCGCGTGATAACGCGCAGATGATCCAGTACCTGCGCGAGGGACGGGTGGACTGGGTCACGGAGACCCTCTACTCGGCGGTGCTCTACGAGCGGGCCGGGGTGGCGGAGTCGATTCTGAGAAAATGGAAGAAGGGCGTTGCCGAGTACCGGACCCTGTTCTTCACCCGCATGGACGGTGACATCCGCACCCTTGCCGATCTGCGCGGACGGCGCCTCGGCCTCGAGGACCCCGGCTCCACCACCGCCTTCTTCGAGCCCCTGATGATTCTCCGGGACGAGGGCCTGGAGGCGGTCCCCCTGTCCGGTCCGCGGGTGGCGCCGCCGCCCGACAAGGTGGGCTATGCGCTGGCCGGAGGTGAAATCAACCTGGCCACCTGGGTCTACAAGGGGCTCGTGGATGCCGCCGCCTACAACGACCTGGACTGGAACAATCCCGACCACACCCCGGAGGCGTTGCGCCGGGAGCTGCGGGTGTTCCATGTCAGCGAGCCGCTGCCCCGGGCCATCGAACTGGTCCGGAGCAGCCTGGACCCGCGGGTCCGGACGCGGCTGATCGAGCTGCTGCTGGCGGCGGCAGAGGATCCCGAAGCCCGTTCGGTGCTCTGGTCCTACCAGCGCACCAGCCGCTTCGAGCGCATCGACGGGGAGATGCGCGGGGCGATCAGGGCCTATCACGGCGTGCTGGGCGATGACGACGGCGGTGGTGACCCATGAGGGGCGGTCTGTTCCGGCGTTACGCCATCCCGTTCCTGGCCCTCATCGCCGGGGTTGCGGCGACGATCACCACCGCCCACCTGCTGCTGCTCGGGCAGGCGATGCACAGTGCCAGCCAGTCCAGCGCGGAAGCGCTGGAGAAGGCCCTGTACGCCCAGCTCGAGCAGCGTGGCCGGCTGCTGGCCGGATTTCTGGCCGATGACCTGGTCAACTCCGTCTACAACTACGACATGGCGACCATCCAGGAGACGCTCGTCACGGTGACCGGGCAGCCCGACGTGGCCCATGCCCTGATCTACGACACCGACGGGCAGATGCTCCATGACGGCCGGCAGGGCATACCCGGTTTTTCCAAGCCCGTCGACTCTCCCCTGGACGACCTCCGCGCCGGGGAGATGCGTCTGCGCCGACTGACCGAAACCCTGGAGGTGGATGCCCCCATTCTCCTCGGCGACCGTGCGCTGGGTGCGGTGCGGCTGGTTTTTTCCCTGGAAGGAATCCGCGCCGGGATCGATGCGAGCCGTTCCCGCATCGACGCGGTCGCGGATGAGAGTTTCTATCGCGACATCGTTGCGGCGGCGCTGATCGCCCTTGTCCTCATGGCCGTGGGCGGGGGGCTCGCCCTGTGGGTTACGCGGCGTCTCGTGCGTCCGATCCGGCAGCTGGCCCAATCGGCCGACCGGGTGGGCAAGGGCGACTACAACATCGAGGTGGACAGCCGGCGTGAGGACGAGCTGGGCGACCTGGCGCGCAGTTTCCAGGCGATGGGCCGGAACCTGGCCCACACCACCATCTCCAAGCAGTACCTGGACGACATCATCGGCAGCATGGAGAACGTGCTGCTGGTGAGCACGCCGGATGGCCGGGTGACACTGGTGAACCGGGCGCTGTGCGTGCTGCTCGGCCAGGCGGAGAAGGATCTCATCGGCTCGCGGGTTACCGACCTGGCGCCGGAGGTACCCCCCCAGCGGCTGCTCTCCGAGGGGGTGATCGGCGGTCTCGAGACCTGGCTGACGAGCCGCGGCGGACGGCCGATTCCGGTCTCCCTGTCCGGTTCGGTGATGCGCGAGAACGGTATGGTGAGGGGACTCGTGCTGGTGGCCCAGGACATCACCGAGCGCAAGCAGGCCGAGGAGCAGTTGCGGCTGGCCTCCAGTGTCTTCGCGAATACCAGCGAGGGCATCGTGATCATCGACGAACGGGGCGTGATCCGGATGGTGAACGGCGCCTTCGCCCAGCTCGTCGGACGCAGTCCCGCCCAGCTCGACGACAAGGTGTTCGGCGAGTTCCTCGCGAACGCTATCGGCCGGGGAGAGGATACCGTCGGGGAAATCATTGAAGTGGTCGTGCGCAAGGGGCACTGGGAGGGCGAAATCAGCGTACAGCGGGGTGACGGCACTCGCGCGCCCCAGTGGCTGACCGTCAGTGCGGTGCGCGACGATGCAGGCGCGCTGAGCCAGTGCGCCTGCATCCTGCTGGATCTCACCGAGCTGCGGGATGCCGAAGAGAGGGTAAGGCACCTGGCCTATTTCGACACCATAACCGGTCTCCCCAACCGCACGCTATTTCAGGATCGGCTGGAGCACGCCCTGGCCCACGCCAACCGGGAGGGCCACCGCCTGGCGATCCTCTTCCTCGACCTGGACCGCTTCAAGTCGGTCAACGACACGCTCGGCCACGCCATGGGCGATCAGCTGCTTGCGGCGGTGGCGCGGGGGTTGTCGCGCTCGCTGCGGGCGGAGGATACCGTCGCCCGGCTTGGCGGCGACGAGTTCGCGGTCATCGTCGACAACATCGCCCAGGCGGAGGACGCCGCCCAGGTGGCCGCCAAGGTGATGGAGATATTCGGCCGCCCCTTCCAGGTGACCGGCCACGACCTGTTCACCAGCGCCAGCATCGGCATCAGCGTCTACCCGGACGATGCCCGGGACGGTGAGGGCCTGCTGCGCAACGCGGACACCGCCATGTACCGGGCCAAGGAGCGGGGCCGGAACAGCTATCAGTTCTTCACCTCGGACATGAACGCCCGCGCGCTCGAGCACATGGCGCTCGAGCACGGCATGCGCCGGGCGCTGGAGCGCGACGAGTTCCGTCTCGCCTACCAGCCTATCGTCGACCTGGAGACCCGGGAGCCGGTGGGCATGGAGGCGCTGGTGCGCTGGACCCATCCGCAGCTCGGCGAGGTGCCGCCGGGACGCTTCATACCGGTGGCCGAGGATTGCGGCCTCATCGGCCGGCTGGGCGAGTGGGTGCTGACCGAGGCCTGTCGCCAGCTCTCCGCCTGGCGCCGGGAGGGCATCATCGTGCAACGGGTGGCGGTGAACATCTCCTCACGCCAGTTCTATGATCCGCAGCTGGTGGACCGCATCCAGGATATCCTCGCGAGCAGCGGCATCGCCCCGACCGATCTCAGCCTGGAACTGACCGAGCGGACCCTCATCGACGACGTGGAGGGCAGCACCGGGATCCTCACCCGGCTCCACGATCTGGGTCTGGAGATCGCCCTGGACGATTTCGGCACCGGTTATTCCGCCCTGGGCTTTCTCAAGCGGTTCCCGATCCAGTTGCTTAAGGTGGACGCAAGTTTCGTCAACGACATCGCCCTGGACGATGACGATGCGGCGCTCGTGGAGGGTATCGTCACGCTCGCGCACAACCTGGGCCTGAAGGTGGTGGCGGAGGGGGTGGAGAATCTGGACCAGGTTCACCTGCTCGCCAGCTACGGCTGCGACTATGCCCAGGGTTTCTTCTTCGCCCGGCCCCTGAGCGCGCAGCAGATGACCGACGTGCTGCTGCAGGGCCAGGGATTGTCTGCGCGGAAGCTCAGCCACGACCGGGCCGGGACTTGACCGGTCAGGGTCTCGCTCCGCGCGGTGCGTGCCGGGCTGGATGGAGCGCGTGCGCTATCGGCAACATATTCATTCCAGGGGAGATTCTTGCCCGCCCCGGCCGACGCTCGGGGTGGAGGTCGCCCTGGACGAGATCGGGGGCGGGCGGGGAGAGCGCTATGACTTGTCGGTGGTGGACGACTGTCGGTCGCTTTTCCGTGAGCGGCTCTTTGCATTCGGGTACGGCTGAGAACGGTTGAGCCGGGAACGCAGGGTCGGGCGCAGGTCACGGCGCCATATCGGGAAGGCGAGAATTACCGCCGCAACGATCGCCTTGGCCAAGTCACGATAGATGGGGATGGTCCGTGCCGTGGCATCCATGGAAGCGGCGATCCTCTCGCCCAGGTCGCCGATCCAGTCGCCCAGAAAGATCAGCACCAGAAAGGCGAACACCGCCTTGATTAACAACTCCTTTCCCATCCGCCCATCCTCCCCTGCCCGGGGTGTTGTCAGATTCGGCAGTTCCCAACCCGCCACCGGGCCGAGTATCCCGGTTCACGGGCTCCGCGCAAAGATTCAGTGTAGTGTTTCACGCCAGGAGGCGCTTGCAGCGGCTCGCCCGCCGGGAGCTTCAAGCGTGAATTACTACTCTAGTGTACTGCTTCACTCTTGGAGGTACTTTCGGGGGGCTCCCTGAGGGCGACTCGCTGAATGTGCCTCCAAGAGTGAAGCAGTACACTACCACCGGCAGTTGCCGTCCAGTAATTTCATCACACCGCCGGCCAGCGGCGTGTAATCCATTTCCTACAGGGTGCAGCTTTGATCGCCTACTGACGTTGTATGGCGGCTTGGCTATTGTTGCGATCAAGGACAGCGCCGCGGTCAATCGCGGTGACCCGCGGGCAGGAGGCCCGGGGTGGCACAAGGATGCGCCTGTGACTCACCCGAGCCGGGTTGGTGGTGCCCACTGCCAGCCCGGCTCGGGTGGTCTTTGATTCTGCAGCCGTGATCCAAGAATTCAAACACAAGAACAAGGCCGCCTATGGACACCTCCTCGCGTTTTTTCAATTTCCCGGGATTCGACCGTGTTCCCTCCGAGCACGAGGTCCGTCTCGAGATGGAACGCCTCAGCCAGGCCCTGCTGGACAGTCCCGACATGGAGGGTGTCTACAGACCCCTGCTCGCCTGCTGCCGTCAGCTTCTGGCGGCACTGAAAGATGGGAAACCCCGTGACTGGGCGCTATACCCGGCCGAGTGAGCCGCGGGGCGGCGGAGTAGGGATGCATACCTACCTCAAGAGCGAGGCGGATGTTCTTGACGAGCTGCGGCGTCTGGAGGCACGTCTGGCCGAATGCAGTCCGGAGATGCGCAGCGTCTACCGTTACCGGATCCGCTACTGTCGAATGCTGCTCGCGGCATATCAGGATGGCGTTCCCGAGCGCTGGGCCGAGTATGGCGGTCAGTTGGGCGACGAAGACTGATCTCCCCTGACCCTCGCTGACATTCCCCGGTTCGTGCGGCCGGATGTTCATGCCTTGCGAATCAGACAGTGGAACTTTCCGTCAGTCTCCACCAGTTCCAGGATTTCGTGTCCCGCCTGCCGGGCATAGGTGAGGAACTCCCGGGGTGAGTCGGGGTCGGTGCCGATCACATTCAGCACCTGGCCCGAATCCATCTGCGCCAGTATCGCCTTGGTGCGCAGCAGCGGCATGGGACAGTTCAGTCCGCTGAGATCCAGCGTTTGGTCGAACTGGATCATGAGGGTTTGTCCAGGAGGGGGGTAACTGCCGACGGGTCGGGTGCCGGGGCATCCGCTTCGGGCGCACGGACCCAGGTCTCATCCTCGACCCGCCTCACCGTGGAGCCGCAACGGGGACACGGACCCCAGGGAGAGTTGTCGGGGTAGTGATAACCGCACTCGTGACATGTCACCACTCTCATAACGCATCCTCCGCCTGATCTGGCGGTCGCCTTTTCAATAACATAGCAAATTTGTATAGAAAGTGCGCAAACCGGGGCCCCTTGGCCGGGGGCGGGCTATGCTTCATGAATGATCGGGAATCATCGGAGGCGGGGATGGACGCGCAGACACTGATTGATGCCGCATATCTGCGGCATAGCAACAAGGAGGATCCGGACGCCCTGCGGCGGCAGTTGCCGGATGTGCTGCGTACCGTCCTGGACCTGCTCCTGCACGGAATCGATTTCGAGGGCGAGCCGAAGTCGAGCGCGGCTTCCGCTGCCCGCATGCTGGCCTGCATGGTGGCGACGCTGGAAGAGAGGCCACCGGCCTACATCGATGCCACCCGCGCCCTGATGCGGCGCACCGAGGATGTCTACGAGCGGGCGCTGGGCATGCTCAGCTTCATAGCCCAGAGCGATCCCTACGTCCGGGAAATCCTGGATCAGGTGACGGCGGGGAATCTCGGCGTGCGGGAGGCGTTGGCCAAGCTCGACAGCCTGTGGCACTGGTCGCGGTGATCTGCCTGGCCGGGTGCGGAACATCCGGTCGGGAAGGGGCGGAAGGCGACAGGCGGTGACCCGCGCCGATCGCGCCCGGCGAAAGCCTGACTAAAACACAAAACATTCTACACTTTCACAGCGGTTGCGCTGAAAGCACCGCTGGAGCGAGGTCGGGATGGGAACTGGGTCCTGCAGGCGCGGACTCCATCCGACCCCGGGAAGAAATGTATTCCCGTTCCATGGCACGCTGCCAGAACGGAGGGTCTGCAATGGCCAATTACATGCTGGTACGGCACAAGGTCAGGGATTTCCGGGAATGGAAGGCCGGATACGATGCCCACCAATCGAAACGCGAGGAGGCGGGCCTGACGGAAATTCATCTCCTGCAGGGGACCGAGGACCCCAACCAGGTCGTCATCCTGTTCGAGGCGCGGGATCCCGATCGCGCCAGGGCTTTTGCCGAATCGGCGGACCTGAGGGAAACCATGCAGAAGGTGGGCGTGGTGGATCGGCCCGATATCCATTTTCTCAACGACTGAGGACGGGCATGCCGGCACCTCGGGGTGCCGGCATGCCCGATGGGCCCCATGCCGACGGGGTGCGGCCGGTCCCCGCAACGGACGGGAAACCGGCCGGTTGCCGCGCCAGCCTAGGAGAAATCCTGCTGGCTGAACCAGGGGATCATGCGCTCGAATGCACGCTCGATGTTGTCCATGGAAGTCGAATAGCTGATCCGCAATGCATTGGCTGAAGAGTTGCCGAACGTCTCCCCGGGGATTGTGCACACGCCGGTCTCCCGCAGCAGGCGCAACGCGACATTGCTGCCGCTGATCCCCTCGGGCAGGGACGGGAACACGTAGAAGGCCCCCTCCGGCTTGTAGCCGGTGAGGTAGGGTGTTTCGTCAATCAGTTCGATCAGACGATTTCTGCGCCGGGTGTATTCCCGCACCATATCCTCGACGAACCGATGATCGCCGCGCAGGGCCTCGACGCCCGCCCACTGACAGGGGGTGTTGGCGACCGTCGTGGTAAACATGTGGTAGCGGCGCAGCTTCTTGATCGCGCCCTGGCTGGCGATCAGCCAGCCGATGCGCATGCCCGGCATGCTGTAGGTCTTGGAGAAGCTGCTGATCACCATCACATGGTCGAGATCGCTGCAGCAGCTCAACGCGCTGGGATAGGTCTTGCCGTCGTAGAGCAGGTGATCATAGACCTCGTCGCTGATGACATAGACACCCCGGTAGGCCGCCTCCTCGACGATCGCCTCGATGGTCTCCCGCGGATAGACCGTTCCGGTGGGATTGCTGGGCGAATTGAGGACGATGGCGTAGGTGTCCATCCGGATGGCGTCGATCACCTCTTGGGGATCCAGCTGGTGATCGTTCTCGGGTCGGGTGGGAATCGCCCTCACCACGCCGCCATTCATGCGAATCAGGGGCGCGTAGAGCATGAACGCCGGATCGGGGACGATGAATTCACGCCCGGGCGCCGAGGTGGCGGTCAGCGCCAGGTAGATGGCCTCGGTTGCGCCCGTGGTCACGATGACGTTTTCCGGGCTGAGGGCGCGGTTGTAGCGCGCTCCGTAGTAATCGGCCAGCGCGTCCAGCAGCTCGGGCAGGCCGGCGTCCATGGTGTACCCGGTCTGGCCCGCCCGCAGCGCCTCGACCGTCGCATTGATGATGTTGTCCGGCGCCGGCATGTCCGGCTGCCCGATGGAGAGGTGGATCACGTCATCCATCTCCGCCGCCATGTTCACCATCCGGCGGATGCCCGGCACGGGGATCGCCAGCAGGGCGGGATTCCAGATCGGATCCTCGGATTCGTAGAAGTCGTGGTCCAGCGAATCGGTCATCCGGCGGCCCCCCCGGCCGCGAACAGCGTCGGCCTCCGGTCGGTCAGCGGCGCCGCCTTCTGGTAGGCCTGGCCCGCCTGCAGCACGAGCTTGTCGGCGAAACGCCCGCCGATGATCTGCAGCCCGATGGGCAGGCCGGCGCTGGAGAAGCCGCAGGGGACCGACAAGGCCGGCTGACCGGTCATGTTGAAGGGGTAGGTAAAGGGCGTCCAGCTCGGCCAGCGGGTGCTGTGCCAGTCGGGGGGGACCTCCCGGTTGGTCTGGAACGCGGTGATGGGCAGGGTCGGGGTCACGAGCAGATCATATTTGTCGTGAAAGACCGCCATCCGCTCGCTGAGCGCCAGGCGCTTGTTCATGGCGTCCAGGTAATCAAGCATCTTGAGCCTGCCGGCCTTGTCGGCGACCTCGATCAGGCTGGGATCCATCTGCTCCCGCTGACGGGGTCCGAGATCGCGCAGGGCGTTGGCCGCACCGCTGTAGAACAGGTGCCCGAAGGCGGCGAGCGGATCGCTGAAACCGGGGTCCACATGGCTGATGCGGCCGCCGAGCGACTCGAGCATGGCGGCGGCCGTCCGGACCGACTCCTGGACCTCGGCATCCACGTCGACATAGCCCAGGTCCGGGCTGAAGGCGATGCGCAGGCCCTTGATGTCCCGGTTCAGGTCGGCGAGGTAGTTGAAATTCGATCGCGGCGCGGCGTAGCTGTCCCTTGAATCGGGCTCGGTCATCACGTCCATCATCAGGGCGCAGTCCTCGACGGTCCAGGTCATCGGCCCGGCATGGGCGAGGGTGCCGAAGGGGCTGCCCGGCCAGTGCGGCACCTCGCCGAATGTGGGCTTGAAGCCGACGATGCCGCTGAACCCGGCCGGGATTCTGATCGAGCCACCGGCATCGGTACCCAGTGCGAGCGGTCCCATGCCCAGGGCGACGGCGGATGCGCTGCCGCCGCTGGAGCCGCCCGAAGTCATGGCCGGGTTCCAGGCGTTGTTGGTCGGACCGCAGAGGAGGCTGTCGGTGACACCCTTCCAGCCGAACTCGGGCGTGGTGGTCTTGCCGAGCGGGACGTAGCCGTTGCGGCTCAGGGCGGAGACGGCCGCCGATGACTTGTTCAGGGTGCTCTCGGGCCTGACGACGCGCGATCCCTTCAACGTCGGCCACATGGGGGTCAGGTAGACATCCTTGATGGCGACCGGAACACCGTCCAGCCGGCCGACGGTCCTGTTGTCCACATAGCGCTGTTCCGATTCGCGGGCATGGGCCAGGGTGGTTTCCGGGTCGACGAGGCAGTAGGCGTTGACGACCGGATTCAGCCTTTCGATCTGATCCAGCATCGCCCGGGTTGCCTCCACGGGCGAAAGCGCGCCGCTTTGATAGTGCGACAGCAGCTCGATGGCTGTCATGCGCAGAATTTCTTCGCTCATATCGGCTCCCTGTTCAATTCAGCCCTGGAGTGACCTAGCTTGCCGAGGCATAACCCCGCGTCTTGTCGACGATGTTCCGCAAGGGTTTCCGTTGCCGCCAGAGACGGAAGTTGTCGACGAACTGCTCCCCCAGCGCCTTCTGCCAGCCGCTGAAATCACCGGCCATATGCGCTGAAACCATCACATTGGGCATGTCCCAGAGCGGGCTCTCCCGCGGCAGCGGTTCCTCCTCGAACACATCGAGGGCGGCGCCGGCGATCCCGCCGCTCTGCAGGGCCTCGACCAGATCGGCGGTGCGGACGATCGGACCGCGCCCGACGTTGATCAGGCGTGCTCCGGGGCGCATGTGCCCGAATGCCGTGCGATCGAACAACCCCCGGGTCTGCTCCGTCAGCGGTGCGGTGATGACCACGAAATCCGCATCGGGCAGGAGCGCATGCAGCTCACCGCTGGCGTGGACCGCATCGAAAGCCGCGTCCTCGCGGGCGCTGGAAGCGGTGGCGACTACCCGCATGCCCACCCCCCGCAGCAGGGTCGCGACCTCCCTGCCGATGGAGCCGGCGCCGACTATCAGGGCTTTGCGCCCGTCGAGCAGCTCCGTCTCCCGATGCCGCCAGAGATGCTCGCGCTGCAGGCGGATGTTGGTCAGCGTGTCCTTGGCGAACAGCAGCACGGCGCCCAGCACGTATTCGGCGATGCCGCGGTCGAACACGCCGCGCGCATTGGTGACGACGATGTCGCTCCGCACCAGTTCGGGAAACATCAGCCGGTCGACCCCGGCGCTGGTGGCGTGCAGCCACTGGATGCGGTGACTTCGGGGCCAGGCCCGCCGCAGCACGGCCGTGCGGAAATCCGTGACGACCACGATATCGGCCCGGGGGAGGGTGGCGCCAAGATCATCCTCGGCCGAGACGTGCACGATATCGGCCTCGTCCCGGATCGCTTCGAGCCCGGGGAGCTCGCCTTCCCCCGGGGCGTTCAGAACGACAATGCGGGTCTGCCTGCTCACGCCAGCGATTCGGCCGCGGCGGCGAACTTCGTCATGGCCTCGTCCACCTCGTCGCCGGTGATAACGAGCGGTGGCAGCCAGCGGATAATCTGGCCGTGGGTGCCGCAGCGCAGCAACAGCAGGCCGTGTCGCTCGGCGGCCTTCAGCAGGTTGCCGGCCAGGTCGCCGTCCGGCTGTCCTTCCGCGTCCACGATCTCCATGCCGTGCATCAGACCCATGCCGCGCACCTCGTCGATGAAGGCGTATCTGTCCTTCAGCTCCTCCAGCCGCCGGCGCAGGTGGGCGCCCGTGGTCTGCGCGTTTTCGACCAGATTTTCCCCTTCGATCACGTCGATGGTGGCCAGCGCCGCGGCACAGGCGACGGCGTTGGCGCCGTAGGTTCCACCCTGGGAGCCCGGAAGGCCCCGGGACATGAGCGCGGTCGGCGCGGCGATGGCGGAGAGGGGGAAGCCGCTGGCCAGTCCCTTGGCGGTGATCAGGATGTCCGGCGTGATGCTGAAGTGGGCGTGGCTCCAGAATCGCCCCGTGCGCCCGAAGCCGGCCTGGATCTCGTCGGTGATGAGCAGGATGCCGTGCCGGTCGCAGCGCTCGCGCAGGCCCTGCATGAAGGCCGTGTTGGCGGGGTAGTAGCCGTATTCGCCCTGCACCGGCTCGATGATCATCGCGGCGGTGTCTTCCGGCGCGGACTGGGTCAGGAAGATGTGGTCCAGCTCCTTCAGGCAGAAGCGGGTCGTCTCCTCCTCGTCCCAGCCGTAACGGTAGGCATGGGGAAACGGGGAATGCGCCACCCCCGCCATCATCGGGTGAAAGCCGGTGCGCACCTTGTTGATGGAGGTGGTCAGCGAGGCCGCCGCCATCGTCCGGCCGTGGAAGCCGCCGGTGAAGGCGATGATATTGCTGCGCCCGGTGACGTGCCGGGCGAGGCGCACCGCCATTTCGACCGCCTCGGAACCGGAATTGGAGAACGCGATCGAGTCGAGCGGATCGGGCAGGTGCTCGTACAGGCGATCGGTCAGCTCCAGCATGCCCGGATGCCTCACCGTCGTGTACTGGGCATGGATCAGGGTTGCGACCTGCTTCTGGGCCGCCGCGACAACCTTCGGGTGACAATGGCCGGTGCTGGTGACGCCGATGCCGGCGGTGAAGTCCAGGTATTTCGAACCATCGGCATCATAGAGCCAGGCGCCCTCGCCGCGTGCCGCGAGAATGCCGCTGGACTGCTTCAACAAGGGTGAAAGATGACTCATAGGGCAATCCTGTTGTCTGGGGTGTCTGTTACGTCGAGCCGGCCGGGAACCGGAGGCCGGCCTGTGGCCGCGTTCCGGCATGCGCGTTCCTCGGGCCTACCGCCGTGCACCAGGGGGCACGGCGGTGAGGGCCGGACTATTCAGGCTGAAGCCGGGCCAACACGGCGGCGGTGATCTCCGCGGTGCCGCGACCCTCGTGCTGTTCTGACAGATCCTTCTCCACCGCCCGGCGGATGGCGAGGCCGGCGGCCTGCGCCGCTTCATCCTCCACGCCCATCCATTCCAGCATCATGGCCGCGGTCAGGAACATCGCGCGCGGATCGGCCATGCCTCGGCCGGCGATGTCGGGGGCGCTGCCGTGGGTCGGCTCGAACAACGGGGGCACACCGCGGTCGTCGGGCTTGATGTTGCAGGAGGGCGCCACGCCCATGCCGCCGGCGAGCACGGCGACCAGGTCGGTGAGGATGTCGCCCTGCAGGTTGCTGGCAACGACGACATCGAACTGCCAGGGCGACTGGACGAATTTCATGCAGGCCGCATCCACCAGTTCGTGATGCATGCCGATCTCGCGATAGTCGCGGCCGATTTCGTTGAAGACTTCCGTGTACAGCTCGCCCCAGTGGGGCAGGGCGTTGCGCTTGGTGACGAGGCAGACCTGCGCCCCGGACTCGCCGCCGCGTTCATCGCTGAATGAACGGGCCGGGCGTTCTCCCCGGCGGCGTTCCTCCAGGCGCCGGGCGGCCGACTCGAAGGCGTGCCGGATCAGGCGCTCGGTGGCCGGGCGGGTAAAGATCTCCACCTGGGTCGCGGTCTCGTAGGGTGTGCCGCGGTGCAGGCGGCCGCCCTGGTTGACGTATTCGCCTTCGCTGTTTTCGCGGATGACGAGCATGTCCATTTCCAGGGAGCGCGGATCCGCAAGATACCGGCGGGCGCCGGGATAGAACCGCGCCGGGCGCTCGCAGGCCCAGAGGTCGAACTCCTTGCGCAAGGCCAACAGCGGCGCGAGCGAGACGCCGTCCGGCACTACATGGCGGTTGCTGTCGCTCAATGGTCCGGGATCCCCCAGCGCGCCCAGCAGCATCGCATCGTAGCCACGCAGCCGGTCGATCGCATCGTCCGGCATCATCCGTCCGGTCTCCCGGTGCCAGGCGCAGCTCGGCCACGGGAAGGTCTCGTGGACGAGATGGAGGCCGGACTGCTCCGCCACGGCATCCAGCAGCGGCAGGGTGGCATCGATGACCTCCACGCCGATGCCGTCGCCGGGGAGGACGGCGATGTTCCAGGTTTTTCCAGGCATGGTTATCCGGTCCCTCACTCACTTCCCATGCAGAGGTATTTCACTTCCATGTATTCGTCCATGCCGTATTTGGACCCCTCGCGGCCGAGGCCGGACTCCTTGACGCCGCCGAAGGGGGCGGCCGGGTTGGAAATCATGCCCTCGTTGATGCCGACCATGCCCGTCTCGAGCGCTTCCGCCACGCGCCAGACACGGTGGATATCCCGGCTGTAGAAGTAGGCGGACAGGCCGAAGGGCGTGTCGTTGGCGATCTCGATCGCCTCCGCCTCGGTCTCGAACCGGATAATCGCCGCCAGCGGCCCGAAGGTCTCCTCCCGGCAGACCTTCATGTCGGGTTTCACCCCGGTCACCAGCGTGGGTGTCACGAACTGGCGGCCGAGCGGGTGGGGCACGCCGCCGGCAAGGACGGTGGCCCCGCCCTCCAGGGCGTTGTCCAGGTGTTCCCGCACCTTGCCGACCGCGGCGTCGTTGATCAGGGCCGACTGGTTGACTCCCTCCTCGAATCCGTCGCCGACCTTCAGCTTCGCCATTTCCGCCTTCAGCTTCTCCACGAACCGATCGTGGATGCCGTCCTGGACGATGAACCGGTTGACGCAGACGCAGGTCTGGCCGGTATTGCGGAATTTCGAGGCGATCGCGCCTTCCACCGCCCGGTCCACGTCGGCGTCGTCGAAGACGATGAAGGGTGCATTGCCGCCGAGCTCGAGGGAAATCTTCTGGATGTGCTCGGCGCTCTGACGCATCAGTATCCGGCCCACCTCGGTTGAGCCGGTGAAGCTGATCTTGCGCACCGTGGGACTGCTGTTGAGGGCCTGGCCGATTTTACGGGCGTTGCCGGTGACGACGTTGAACACACCGGCCGGCAGCCCGGCCCGCTCGCCGAGCTCGGCCAGTGCCAGCGCCGAGAAGGGGGTTTCCGAGGCGGGCTTCACCACCATGGTGCAGCCCGCGGCCAGCGCCGCGCCGGCCTTGCGGGTGATCATGGCCGCCGGGAAGTTCCAGGGCGTAATCGCGGCGGAAACGCCCACCGGCTGCTTGATGACGACGATGTGCTGCCCGGGCCTGGCCGCCGGGATGGTATCGCCGTAGGCCCGCTTGGCCTCCTCGGAGAACCACTGCAGGAAGGCCGCGGCGTAGGCGATCTCGCCCTTTGCCTCGGCCAGCGGCTTGCCCTGCTCCAGGGTCATCAGGGCGCCGAGGTCGCCCTGGTTCTCCAGCATCAGTTCATGCCAGCGATGCAGAATCGCGCCGCGCTCGGCGGCCGTCCTGTTTCTCCAGGTCCGGAAAGCCGAACTCGCCGCGGCAATCGCGGCATCCGTCTCGGCGGCGCCCATGTCGGGCACGGAACCGAGTACGGCCCGGTCGGCCGGATTCACCACCTCGATGGTGGCCCGGTCGTCGGCATCGCGCCACCGGCCGTCGATGTAGCACTGCTGGCGGAAGAGCGCAGCGTCCTGGAGCTCGTTGATATTCATCGCGTTCTCCGGAATGAAGCCATCGAACCGGACAGGGCGGAAAAGCCAACGCCCTGCGGATCGCCAGCTGACCCATGGGTTCGAACTTAACAACTCGGAAAGGGGTTTGTAAAACCGCTGCTACCCGCACCTCGCCGCTGATCCAAAAAAATCGACGGGATGGCTGGGTCAGCTGGAATGTCTGTCTGCATGACAGTCTCCCAGCGAAAGGTAACCGCACTGTTTGTCGCCGATTGGTGATTGTTCCACTTCAGTGCCCAAACAAGCTGGAAGCACGACTCCGCGGGTCTCGCTTGTAGGAGCATCACTGGGCGTGTGGAAGGGGGTATGCGTGAGAATGCCGGTGTTGTCATGAACCCGGCGTCGTCATGCTGACTGGCCCGATAGTGTGATCTTATGGCAGGTGAATCGGATGCACAGTCTTGCGAGGAGTTGGGCCATGTGCACCTACGTCAATCGGGGTGAATGGGTGAGGGAATCACGCAAGGCGGCGCGCAGCCGTTCGACCACCTCTGCTCGTGTCCCGGAGGCCGAGAGCAGGACCAACTCGACTTCGGGCAGCGGCGGCAGTTCGCCCTTCAAGACACGCAGATCTGGTTCCAGCCAGCGTTCGGTGCGTACACCAATGCCGAGTCCGGCACGCAAGGCGGCTCGCATCCCGGCGAGACTGGGGGTGGAGAGAGCGATGCGCCAGGGGCGGCCGATGGCATCAAGGGCACCGAGCACGGAATTTCGGAAGATGCAGGGTCCGTTGGAGAGCACCAACGGCAGGGGTTCGTCATCCGCGATGGTGAGTTCCGGAGAGGCGACCCAGACGCGGCGTAGTCGTTCGATGAGTTCACAGCCGATGCCGCCGTTCGGGGGCTCGCCCGGTTCCTGGAACAGGACCGCCAGATCCAGTTCGCCGCGCTCCACCTCGTCGCGCAGTTTGAGATTGGCGTCCACACGCACCTCCAAAGCGACCTCCGGGTGAAGGCGGGCGAAGTGCGCCAGCATGTCGGCGAGACCGCCGTCGGCCACCTCCTGCGCCGAGCCGAGGCGCACCTTTCCCTGTAGTCGTGTTTCAGCCAGCGCGGATAGTGCCTCGTCGTTGAGGGCCAGCAGACGCCGGGCGTAGCCAAGCAACAGTTCCCCCCGTTCGGTAAGAGTGACGCTGCGGGTGTTGCGCGCCAGCAACGGCGTCGCCAGCCGCTCCTCCAGCCGCTTGATCTGCTGGCTTACGGTGGACTGGGTGCGATGAAGGCGTTCCGCGCCGCGGGTGAAGCCGCCGCCATCGACCACAGCGACGAAGGCGCGCAGCAGGTCTATTTCCAGGTCGGGCATTTATTCGAATAACTAATTAGTGTCATTTAATTAAATCGTTTTTCAAATCTATTCCGCCACCTTACGCTATCCTCGTCCTCAGTCAAGGAGTCAACGCCATGCCTTACATCAACCTGCTGGTCTATCCCGGGATTTCCAATGAACAGGCCGCCGTGCTCGCAGACGGTATCACCGACGCGATGGTCGAGGTGATGGGCAAGCGGCGTGGGGTGACCGCCGTGCGCGTCGCCGAGGCCAATGCCGCCGTCTGGACCCTCGGCGGCGCGCTGACCGCGGCACCAACCGCCTATCTGGATGTGAAGATCACCGCTGGCACCAACAGTACCGCGGAGAAGGAGGAGCTGCTTCGGCGGCTGCACGGGCTGCTCAAGGCCACCCTCGGTGAACTGGCCGAGGCGAGCTATATCGTCATCCACGAGCTGCCGGCGGAGAACTGGGGCTACTCCGGGATAACCCAGGCGGCCCGTGCCGGGAGTCGGCTGTGAGCGTCCATCCCTTTCATCCCGGCGAACTGGCAGCGCAGGCGTGTTTCCAACCGGATTGGGGCGAGGATAGGGCACGGCGCCTCGGACGCATCATCGGTAGCACCCTCGATGAGGAGAAGGCGCTGTTCATTGAAGGGCTGCCATTTTTCTTCCTCGCCACGGCCGATGCCGATGGTAATTGCGACTGCAGTTTCAAAGGGACCGACCCCGCACCCGACGGCCGGCCGCTTCCGGTGGTCTGGGTGACCGGCCCGCGGCGTCTGCTGTTTCCAGACTACACCGGTAACCGCATGTTCAACTCCCTCGGCAACATCCTTGTCAATCCGCATGTGGGCATGATCTTCATCGACTTCGCCTCCCAGACGCGGCTGCGTGTGAACGGTTCGGCCCGCATCCTGGAAGAGGGAGGGGACTGGAAGGCGCACTGGCCAGAGGCCCGGCGGGCGGTGGAGGTGACGGTGGAGCAGGTCTATTGGAACTGCTCGAGACGGATACCCAAACGACTGTGAACAAACACGAAGAAACCTGACCGTGACGATTTTGAAACTCTACGACCTCGACCGTTCCGGCAACTGCTACAAGGTGCGCCTGCTGCTTTCCGTGCTGGGACTGGAGTATGAGCGCGTGCCCACCGACAGCACGGCGGGAGAGACACAGACACCCGAGTTCAAACGCCTCAATCCCCGGGGACAGATTCCGGTGCTTATGGACGGCGCAACGGTGATCTGGGATTCCATGGCGATCCTGATCTACCTGACACGTCGCTATGGCGAAGAGCATTGGCTGCCAAGGGATGCCTTGGGAGAGGCGCGGGTGATGCAGTGGCTGGCGGTCTCGGAGAACGAGCTGCTCTACGGCCTCGCCCGGGCCCGTGTCACAGTGCGTTTCCATCGCCCGTTTGACCTGGAACTGTGCCACCGCGACGCGAAGCCCGGACTCGATGCGATGGAACAGAGGCTTGGCGGACATACTTGGCTGGCGACCGACATGCCCTCAATCGCTGACATTGCTTGCTATCCCTACGTCGCACTCGCGGAGGAAGGGCGTTTTTCGCTCGCCCCCTATCCCGCGGTGCGGGCCTGGCTGAAACGTGTCGAGGGGATTCGTGGGTGGGTGCCAATGATTGAAAAGCCCGGCGATACAATCGGAATTATATCGGGGCCTCATTAGGCCCGGCATTTTCTTGATACTGACGTCAAGGAAGTGTGTGATCCAAATGGCTAGGTGGATAGCGGAAGGGAAGGGCGGTATGGCAACTATTTATATGACGTAAGCGGGTGTCTGCTTGTCTCGGAAAACCGCGAAGCGCGCAGTGATGCCTACAAAAAAGAAGCCGGGGGTTGTGGACGCAACCTCCGGCAATCTTGGGTGTCTGCTGTGTGCTGAGGTCCTGTATCAGGACCTGATTTGGATTTGGCTCCCCCGGTTGGACTCGAACCAACGACACACGGATTAACAGTCCGCTGATCTACCGACTGATCTACGGGGGAATCGGTCAAGGCCGCGTATATTATCAGACTCCGCGCCGAGATCAACCTCTCCGAAGGCCGGCCGTCAGCGGGCCGCGAAGTCCCGAAAACGACCCAACGCCGCGTCCAGCTTCTCCATGCTGGTGGCGAAGGAGAGGCGGATGCAGCCCGGGGCGCCGAAGGCCGTTCCCGGCACCATCGCGACCCCGGCGTCGGTGATGAGCCGCTCGGCCAGTTCCAGGTCGTCTTCCACCCCGTCCAGGCCCTCGATGACTCCTTCCACGTTGGGGAAGGCGTAGAAGGTGCCGTCGGAGGGACGGCAGCGCACGCCCGGGATGGCGTTGAGGGTCTCCACCACGAAATCGTGCCGCTCCTTGAAGGCCTTGACCATCACGCCCACGCAGGACTGGTCGCCCTCGAGCGCGGCCTGGGCCGCCGCCTGGGAGATGGAGGCGGGGTTGGAGGTGCTCTGGGACTGGATCTTCTTCATCGCCCCGATGAGCTTCGCCGGCCCGCCAGCGTAGCCGATGCGCCAGCCGGTCATGGAGTAGGCTTTGGAGACGCCGTTGAGGACGATGGTGCGGTCGTAGAGCTTGGGGCAGGCGTTGAGAATGTTCACGAACGGCGCGCCGGTCCAGAGAATGTGCTCGTACATGTCGTCGGTGGCCACCAGCACCTGGGGGTGGCGCAGCAGCACCTCGCCCAGCGCCGCCAGCTCCTCGCGGCTGTAGGCCGCGCCGGTGGGGTTGGAGGGGCTGTTGATGACGAACAGGCGGGTGGCGGGGGTGATGGCCGCCTCCAGCTGCGCCGGGGTGATCTTGAAGCCCTGCTCCAGGCCGGCCGGGATGATGACGGGCTCGGCGCCGGCCAGCAGCACCATGTCGGGGTAGGAGACCCAGTAAGGGGCGGGGATGATCGCCTGGTCGCCGGGATTCAGCAGCGCCTGGGCCATGTTGTAAAAGCTCTGCTTGCCGCCGCTGGAGACCAGGATCTGGTTCGGCGCGTAGTTCAGGCCGTTGTCGCGCTCGAACTTTGCGATGACGGCCTGCTTGAGGCCGGCGGTGCCGTCCACCGCGGTATACTTGGTGAAGCCGTCGCGGATGGCCTGGATGGCCGCCTCCTTGATGTGCTCGGGGGTGTCGAAATCCGGCTCACCGGCGCCGAGGCCGATGATGTCCTTCCCCGCGGCACGCAGCTCGGCGGCCCGGGCCGTGATGCTCAGGGTGGGGGAGGGCTTGATGGATTGAACTCGGGTCGACAGTTGCACGTCCAAGTGGGGACTCCTTGAAATGGGGGTATCCGCGAACAGGTTTTTCAAGACAATCAATCATACTGGATGCACGAGGGCAGAAAAATCCCCATGGAACAGAAGTTCGAGCTCGCCTCCGACTACCGGCCCGCCGGCGACCAGCCGGAGGCGATCGTCCGCCTGGCGGAGGGGCTGGAGGAGGGACTGGCCTACCAGACCCTGCTGGGCGTGACCGGCTCGGGCAAGACCTTCACCATCGCCAACGTCATCCAGCAACTGCAGCGCCCCACCCTGGTCATGGCGCCCAACAAGACCCTGGCCGCCCAGCTCTACGCGGAGATGCGGGAGTTCTTCCCCCGCAACGCGGTGGAGTACTTCGTCTCCTACTACGACTACTACCAGCCCGAGGCCTACGTCCCCGCCAGCGACACCTATATCGAGAAGGACGCCTCCATCAACGAGCAGATCGAGCAGATGCGCCTCTCCGCCACCCGGGCCCTGCTGGAGCGGGAGGACACCATCATCGTCGCCACCGTCTCGGCCATCTACGGCCTGGGCGACCCGGCCGCCTATCACGGCATGGTGCTGCACCTCAAGACCGGCGACCGGGTGGATCAGCGCCACATCCTGCGCCGGCTGGCGGAGCTGCAGTACACCCGCAACGACCTGGAGCTGGGGCGGGCCAACTACCGGGTACGGGGGGATGTGATCGACGTGCACCCGGCCGAGTCCGAGTCCGAGGCGGTGCGCATCGAACTGTTCGACGACGAGGTGGAGAGCCTGAGCTTCTTCGACCCCCTCACCGGCGAGGTGCTGCGCCGGGTGCAGCGGCTGACTATCTACCCCAAGTCCCACTACGTCACTACCCGCCAGACGGTGCTCGACGCCATCGACGCCATCAAGGCGGAACTGGTGGAGCGGCTCGAGCAGCTCCGCCAGGCCGGCAAGCTGGTGGAAGCCCAGCGGTTGGAGCAGCGTACCCGCTTCGACCTGGAGATGATGCAGGAGCTCGGCTACTGCAACGGCATCGAGAACTACTCCCGCCATCTCACCGGGCGCAACCCGGGCGACCCGCCGCCGTGCCTGTTCGACTACCTGCCCGACGCGGCCCTGCTGGTGATCGACGAGTCCCACGTGACCATACCCCAGCTCGGAGGCATGTACCGGGGCGACCGGGCGCGCAAGGAGAACCTGGTGGAGTACGGCTTCCGGCTGCCCTCGGCGCTCGACAACCGGCCGCTGCGGTTCGAGGAGTTCGAGCGCCTGGCGCCCCAGACCATCTTCGTCTCCGCCACCCCCGGCCCCTACGAGGAGACCCATGCCGGGCAGGTGGTGGAGCAGGTGGTGCGACCCACGGGCCTGGTGGACCCGGAAGTGGAGGTGCGGCCCGCCACCACCCAGGTGGACGACCTGCTCTCCGAGATCGGCCTGCGGGTGGCCGCCGACGAGCGGGTGCTGGTGACCACGCTGACCAAGCGCATGGCCGAGGACCTCACCGACTACCTGGGCGAGCACGACATCCGGGTGCGCTACCTCCACTCGGACATCGACACGGTGGAGCGGGTGGAGATCATCCGCGACCTGCGGCTGGGCAAGTTCGACGTGCTGGTGGGCATCAACCTTCTGCGGGAGGGGCTGGACATGCCCGAGGTGTCGCTGGTGGCGATCCTCGACGCGGACAAGGAGGGATTCCTGCGCTCGGACCGGTCGCTGATCCAGACCATCGGCCGCGCGGCCCGCAACCTGCACGGCAAGGCCATCCTCTACGCCGACCGTGTCACCGGCTCCATGCGCCGGGCCATCGACGAGACCGAGCGCCGCCGCGCCAAGCAGGTAGCCCACAACGAGGCCCACGGCATCACGCCCCAGACCATCCGCAAGGCGGTGCGGGACATCATCGAGGAGGTGCACGCGGGCAGCGTGGGCACCCCGCGGGAATACGCCCGGGTGGCCGAGGAGCTGGCGGAGTACGGCCGCATGGGGCCGGACGAGCTGGCCCGCACCCTGAAGCGGCTGGAGCAGGAGATGTACGAACGGGCCCGCAACCTGGAGTTCGAGGAGGCCGCCCGCCTGCGGGACCGGATCCACCACATCCGGGAGCAGGCCCTGGGGGTCACGGATCTGGCGGCGGCGGGGTAGGGCGCCGGTGCGCCGGATGCCCTCCCTCGATCCCCCCTAGCCGTAGCGCTGGTGCAGGTAATCGATGATGGCGTCCGACTCGTAGATCCAGCTGTCCCGGCCCTCGGCACCGGCAATCCGCAGGCAGGGCACCTTCACCTGGCCGCCCCCCTCCTCGAGCGCCCGGCGGTGGACCGGGTCGTGCTGGGCATCGCGCAGCTCGATGGGCAGGGACAGGCGCCGCAACTCCCGGCGGACCTTGAGACAGAAGGGGCAGGTGCGGAACTGGTACAGGGCCAGGCCGCGCGCCTCGGCCTCCACCCGCTGCTGCTCCGCCGCCGGGCGGACCACCCCGCGGGGCGTGGTGAGCTTCTCCCACAGCAGCATGAAGGGCCCGAGGATGAGCCGGACCGTCCGGAAGAACATTCTGAAGAACCATCTCATGGGCAGGAATTCCCGTTGGGTTGCCGGAACGGCGCCCATGGTACCCGAAGCGCGCGCCGATTCATCCCGCCACGGCCCAGGTGCCGGCGGCGCTGGAAAAGATCTGTGCCAAGGCTCTTGCGCGGCCCGCGCCTCTTCTGTATATTTCTCCGCTCTTCAGGCGCGTAGCTCAGCTGGTTAGAGCACCACCTTGACATGGTGGGGGTCGTTGGTTCGAGTCCAATCGCGCCTACCAGATACGAAGGCACCGCGCCTGCGGTGCCTTCTCTATTTGGGGCGTCTGCGCCCGCATGGTAACGGCGTCTTAGTGTACTGCGCCGCTCTTGGAGGCCCATTCAGCGAGTCGCCGGCCGGTCAGATGCAAGGCGCGCTTGCGCAGGAATGGCAGGCCCCCTTTCAAGCAAGCGCAACGCCGCAGATGGCCGGCCGGCGGCTCGCCCGCAG
>Ga0209270_1001266_pt1 | contig 37412 bp, 36 predicted proteins | sample MTBAKSrepl1MetaG_FD_187456 | JGI IMG/M metagenome (GOLD analysis project Ga0209270, IMG submission 187456) | Enrichment culture microbial communities from Arthur Kill intertidal strait, New Jersey, USA, that are MTBE-degrading - MTBE-AKS1... | ecosystem: Environmental > Aquatic > Marine >...
TGCATTTGGCAGAAATCAAGAAAGTGAAGATCAATGATTCATGGCATACAGCCGAGATAACCAGTAAATCTCAAAAACTACTGGAAAAGTTGGGTATACATATTACGTAAATCGGGCGGAGTTACGGTTTAATTGAACTTTTAAGGAAATACCATCTTTTAATCGCACCAGTATGGAATTGAAGCCGATGCATCTCTGCCGGATTGTTTTGAATTACTCTATTCGTCGAGCAAGCGGAAGATCATGCCCCTTCTTTCCCGCCTGTCAAGCCTTGTAATGCCCTCTTCACGTGCTGCTTTTAAAGCCGCCTCATATTCCGCCCGGGTAATACTGCGTGCGAGAGTTTTGTGCTTATAGGCGAGGCCGCATGGATGGTATTGATTCATGACATTTACATAGGTATCCGGTGAGATCTCTTTGGCAACGAAGCGCATGATATCTCTTGTCCCTGCTATCCCTTCAGGCATGACTAAATGCCGCAGGAGAATTCCCCTTTGAGCAATCCCGTTTTGATCTAGGATGAGATCGCCAACCTGGCGGTGCATCTCTGTAAGCGCCTCTCGTGCCCTTTCAGGATAGTCGCGGGCTTTTAAATACCTGTGGGCCATTTCGGGGTCCCAGAATTTGAAATCAGGCATGTAGATATCAAAAATCCCTTCCAGAAGCTTGAGTGTTTCTACGGAATCATATCCACCCGAATTATAAACAAGGGGGACATTCAGTCCGGCCTCGATAGCATAAGAGAGCCCCTCAAGGATCTGAGGAATTACATGGGTCGGTGTGACAAAATTAATATTATGACAGCCCATTCTCTGGAGATGGAGCATCATGCCGGCAAGAGTTTTGGCAGTTACTTCACTGCCTTCTTCCTGATGGCTGATATCCCAGTTCTGACAGAAAATGCAGAGAAGATTACAATTGGTCATAAAGATGGTCCCCGAACCATGTTTTCCTACCAGAGGGTCCTCTTCACCGAAATGGGGATTGAAGCTCGAGACCTTGGCTAATCGTCCGGTTTTACAAATGCCTCTTTCATCCTCCAGCCTGTTGACTTCGCATTGTCTGGGACAGAGACGGCAGTTTTCCAGTATGCTAAAGAGAGTCTTAATACGCTCTGCAAGCTTTCCTGTCCGGTGTGTTTCTATGTAGGATGGTGTAAACACAGTGCAAAAGAAGATATATAGTTACTTTAATTGATATTATTGTATTTTATTGTATTTTAATGCCTCATTGCGAGAAAAAACATTATTATAAAATAATATTTATTGAGAAGCTTGTGCCCATGCAGCGCTTCGAGCCTCTCTCCATGTAAAATATAAACAAGACCATGTATAGAATAAATACCTCATTTCCCTTTTGTCGTTTCGCTGCTCTTGTAACAGGATTGCTATGCATATTCCTGAATCTCGAATGTATTCATGCATCTGATTGCGAGATACTTGAAGTCAAGATGTATGAGTCAGAGCAGGATGTCATTGTTACCGACTGGTATCAGGGTATTGCTTACAGAAAATATATGACTGAGGTATACCCATGCGCTCATGTTAAAGTAAGGAGTAATTACCATCTGAGTATTTCAACGGGAGATATCGAAATAACCGCTACGTTTACTGACCGGAGCACAGCAGTGAAAAAATTTAATTGCAAAGAAAGACGGCTTGAGTATGGTGATGAGTATTCCTGTGGTATCTGCTTCGAGAGCATGTTCCCCATTGATTCTCTTGAATGTACTATAAAATGACGGAGAAACTCTTAAAGAAATGGTGTCCGGATATTTTCAGCTATGTCAGAAAGACGATACCGCTCAAGGGCACTATCAATGAGCTGAAGCCAAAGAAGGACGCTCCTTCAGGTTGCAGCAGACAGTAATCATCTCCAACCTCCAGGATTATTCCCCGTATGAGCTCTGTCTTCTCCCTCTCGACCAATATGCCTACCGGTTCCCCGATGTCTTTTGCGATTTCTAATTTTTCCCTTAGTTTCATCGTAACATCCGTATCACATGTTTTTTCCGGAATAATTTTAACTTATTTCTTATTGGAAGAGTAGAGCGCGATGATACTGAGGCCGCTGATAGGGGGCTTATTGTAAATAAGTAGTTATTTTTCCTATGATCTGATGATCTGAACAGGACTATAAGAACTCATTTGGCTCTCTTGTCAAGTTCGCCACAGAATCTTTCGAGAAACTCTTTTCTGCTCATCTCATGGCCCAAACAGAAACCGGAATCGTCCATCTTGTTACACCCCAGGGTTTTATGCTTCCCGTTTGTCTTCACAACATAGGTGTGGAACATCATCATGGTATTACGGCTGCCATGATTGATATAACGGACATGTGGCAGAATTATCGACTTTCCCAGGCAATATGCTTTCATTTCCATCAACTCCTTCACATTCATTCCTTTTTTTAGAAAGAAGAGATAGAAAATCACTGTCCTCTGAAGAGGATAAAGTGTTTAACCAGGGATGATCACTCAATGAAGAGTAAAAGCAAATAAATCTATCTAAAAACTCCTTTTAGACTTATTTGTCCTTGTCTTTTCTACTCCCCTATTCAATTATTATAACAAATTAAGTCTGTTTTTGTTTCATCATAGGTATTAAAAAAATGACAATCTTGAAAAAAGATGTTATATTTTAGAAAATATCTTTATTTAATGAGAAGTAATATAATATACTTAATGTAGAACATATTAGTATTACCAGATCATATCGATTTATAATAATATTAAGCTATACATAACTCATTTTAAACATCACTGCACCCAATGATAAACCCCTCCCTTTTCGCCTCCGCCCCAGGCGGGTTCGCATAGGAGAATGAGGAGACCTGAGTGAGGAGATTGGGAGGGGTAAGGATAAGGGGAGGGTTAATGCCATGAGCGGCATAAAAATACTGAAAACATATAATAAGCCCGGGTAATTATCTCATGTTGCTTTGTGAGACCTGGTCTTTGAGAACTTCTTTGACTTTTTTTCTCTTCCCTTCGCATATTTCGCCAATACTATTGTCTCTGCCTCAAGCCAGTCGTCCAGGTCATATCCGTGAACCCTTCCTCTTTTTTCATGAAGATCGTAGGCAACTTTTGCAATCTCATCATATAAATAATCTTTCATCTTAATCCCTCCTGCTCAATGTACGTACAGTGAGCAATTCTGTTTCAATTCTACAACATTTGGAGATTTTTAAAAGGAGAAACTTATTAGAAAATAAGTTTCTCCTTCACTTTTACACCTTTCCGTACTACATATCACATGTGTACCTTGTAAGAATACCCCGTTTTCTTGCACGGGGTTTACATTTTTTGGGTTAAGGATGAATCATGCAATATTAAAAATCAATGTAATGACGAGTCTCTTACATAAGGAACGATTACAGCAAAGCGGTGCTGAAATATCTTTCCGCACGGTCCGGCAGTATTGTGACCACGTTGTTTCGTCCATTGTCCATATGGAGGGCAGCAAATACATTGGCACCGGAAGAAGTTCCAACAAGGAGACCTTCTTCGAGCGATAGTTTTCTGGTCATTTCGATAGCTTCTTCGTCTGAGACGGTGAAAACCATGTCAACGAGGTTCACATCGAGAACAGCTGGGACAAATCCGTCGCCTATGCCCTGAATCTGATGGAGACCTGGTTCCCTGCCAAGGAGCGCAGCACTCGTTTTCGGTTCCACAGCAACAATTTTTGCGCGCGGATTTTTTTCCTTTATGTATGTCCCTATTCCCTGGAGAGTTCCACCGCTTCCGACACCCGCGACAAGAATATCTACTTCGCCGTTCATATCTCGCCAGATTTCAGGCCCTGTTTCCAGGTAATGAATTTCCGGGTTGCGGGGATTAACAAACTGATTAACAATAAAATATTTTGAAGGGTCTGACTGCGTTATGTCTTTGAGTTTTTCCAGGCTTCCGGACAGACTCCCCTGAGCTGGTGTGGAGATAATTTCACCACCAAATGCCTGAATAATTTTCTTGCGTTCAATGCTCATGTTTTCAGGCATTACACAGATGACCCGGTAGCCCTTCTGCACACCGATGAGGCTCAAGCCAATGCCGGTATTCCCTGAAGTAGCCTCTATGATAATCATGCCTCGTTTCAGTGTCCCATCCTTTTCAGCAGATTCAATAATGTGTTTTGCAACGCGGTCTTTAGTGCTCCCTCCCGGGTTTAGGAATTCAGCCTTGGCAAACAGATAACCTGAGGATATTCTACGTAACCTTATTAGGGGGGTGTTCCCCACCGCATCAAGAACCGAATTTATGAGCATCATCATCTCCTTGTCTGATTGATATATAGTAAGAACCCATGAACTTTGTTGAAAAGAGCTCCGAATTTATTATACTACTTGCTTACAAGTTTAAGCTTTTTATTGTATAAATTCCGAAGAAAATGCAGGTATTCCTACGGAGTAAAGAGCAGCAAAAATAACAGAATTATCCAACTATTTTTATGAGGACCGGGGCAGAGCATCGGTGAATTCTTTAATCAAAGAATTCCTCGAAGCTCAGCTTCGGGGTAAGAGATGTCATTCCGCACTTGATGCGGAATCCAGTTCCTTTTTTTTGGATTCCCTGGTCAAGCCAGGGAATGACGAGTATTGTTGTTTCTGTCTTGATACCTCGCAGCTTGCTGCGGGGTAGTTCATTTCAAACAAACTTTAAATGGAAAACTTGTGAAACCTATTTAAAAATGGGAAAATATTATAAAAGGAAAAAGTTTGACGTTCCTTTGATGTTGAAAGGTGCGAAAGGATCCTTGACGGTGAAGAATCAGATAAAATATCTCAAAAATTTATTTTACGATCTCCTCAATGACTATGGAAAGGTATACATTATCGTTAAGTATTCCGACCTCACGACTATCGGTAATAGAGGATTTACTGCCGAGGAGAAAGAAAAAGGACTTGTTTTGGTTTTCACCAGGAATAATCACAGGAGAATGCATTGGACCGAAGAAGGCAATATCATTGTTGCTGTATCTTTTGGTAATAATAGACTCGAGAATTGTTTTATCCATCATGATGATATCCTCGCATTATATTCGCCTGATGCGATGGTTAAGTTTGACAGATGGGATATCTTGAATATTGAAGAGGCAACAAAACAACCGAAAGAGATAAAAGTTATTACCGAAGATGAATTACATAAAAACAAGATTATTTCCCTGGAGAAATATCGGAAAAGAAACAATGTTTGACACATAGGATCATGCTCCATCATGAAGCATGATTTTCTGATAAAAGGTAATCAGCTTCTTTAATCGTTATGTCCTGTCTGTCTATGGACCCGGATTTTTCAGGAAGTATGACTTTATAAGAAAATAACGGGTCTCTTTCCAGTTTACTCGGGATACCCAATTTCCATGCATGACCGGTTCCTGTAAGAACAACCATTACTCTCCCGGGATTCTGTTTTAGGTATTTCATAATATTCCATGCCATGGTGCTGTCCCAAACCATCTGCGCTTCGCAGAATTGAATTAAGAGCTTTTCGTTGGCAAAACTATGACCGCGATAGGCCTTGGTAATAAATTCCCGATAGTCAGGTGTTATGTTACAGGTTATGCCGGGAGGCAATTGTTTTAGTTCTGCCTCAGTGAGGGAAGAGAAACCGTTTTGAGCTATTCTCTGTGTAATGGTCCTCGAGATATTGAGGCCAATCAGCGGAATTTTATTATCACGTGCGTGGATAAAAATGTCTTTATAGAGAGGCCATGGAAACCCCCAGTCATCGTAGTATGCTTCAAGAAACTCTTGCAATGATAACGTCCCGCTCACCCAACCATCGAGGGTTTTTTGACTCCCTGATTGAAACATCTCAAGCCCGATTGCAATTGGGATACGATTGTTATGCAGTGCCTCTATTATCCGAAGCTGAAAATCATGATGTTTCTTATTATTATGAAGCTCTCCTATGATGATTACGGGGGTATTTTTTATGTCCTCTTTCAGCTCTTCAAGAGATAAGATTTTGCCGTCTCTTATTCTGAAAACATCACCGTTGTTTGACGAACACTCTATGATTATGAGGAGATACAAGAAAAGAACAATGAAAACGATTATTTTTTTACAGTAATACATTTGTATTATAATAATCATACCGTATTCATAAAATTATTAGAAAAGAAAAAAATCCCTTTATCGTATTGACTCTTTTGTATCAAATTATTTAGACTAAAAACCACGCTTATTGTGCTTCTTCCAATCGTGTCGGTATTTTAAATGTATGGCGAGCAGATTCCCCGTTGTAATGCCACGGGGAATCTTCAATGTAAATTTAGTATGAGAGGTCCATTGTATGTCTGAAAAAATTTCCATAGAGAGTTCAGTCAGCAGTTGTGATGTAGAGAACACTGCTGAACATGAAGAGAGTTTTGCCGCACTGCTTGAAAAGAGTAAAGATGTACCGGAAAGGCTTCAGCCCGGACAAAAGATTAAATCCAGAATCATAAGTATATCAGATGATCTTGCGTATATCGACCTGGGGAGTAAGAGTGAGGGTGTGATAGACGTGAGTGAATTGGTTGATAACAAAGGAGATCTTACGGTCAAAGAAGGGGATGAGATTGAAGCATCCTTTGTATCAGTACAAAATGGCATGAAAAAGATGACGACACTTATTCACGGATATTCGCCCGTACAGCTCATTAAGATTAGAAGCGCCTATGAATCGGGTCTTCCTCTGCGGTGCGAGATTAAGCGTGAGGTACGGGGAGGGTTCGAGGTAGCGGCAGGTGGCGTAAGGTGCTTTTGTCCTTTCTCCCAGATAGACCTGAAAGGCGGGAGAGAAGGCGGGGTATATTTAGGGCAGACCTTTTCGTTCAAGGTATTGGAATACAAAGATGAAGGAGGTCTGAATATCGTCGTTTCACGAAGAGCTCTACTCGAAGAAGAAAAACAGGAGCGGATTAGGAGACTTAAGGAAACGCTCAAAGTGGGGGCGGATGTCACTGCTCAAATTAACTCGTTGCACAAGTTTGGAGTTTTTGTCGACCTCGGAGGAATTGACGGCTTTATCCCTGTAAGTGAAATATCGTGGGAGAGGATAGTAAGTCCGGAACAGGTACTGTCCCTGGGTGAAAAAGTTAATGCGCGTGTTTTGTCTCTTGATTGGGATAAAAACCGTATTACGTTAAGCATAAAGGCAACACAACCGGATCCCTGGCTCAATATATCAGGAAAATACCCTTCAGACAGCAGAGTGAACGGGAAAATTGTTCGACTGGTTTCATTTGGTGCTTTTGTGAAGCTTGAACCAGGTGTAGAGGGTTTGCTCCACATATCGAACATGGAAACAGGAAGGCGGATACATCACCCGAAGGAAGTTGTTGAAACCGGTCAATTGATCGAAACATATGTTCTCTCAGTTGACGCGGGAAGGAGGAAGATATCACTCTCTCTGCAACCGAAACCAAAGCCCAAGAAGATCGATTTGCCCGCAGTCGGTGAACAGGTTGAAGGAATTATTGAGAAAATAATGCCGTTCGGGATCTTCGTGAAAATGAAAAACGGATTGACCGGACTCATACAAAATCACGAATTAGGAACTTCCCGCGGAACAGATCTTGACAAGATGTTTCCGGTAGGGACGAACATAGAGCTTGTCGTAGCCGACGTAGATACCGTTCACAGGAAGATAAAACTCAGCAGAAAAGGGCTTATGGAAAAGAAAGAGCAGGAGGAACTAAATCGGTATAAAAATGAGATGAAAGAGCAGGAAAACTCTTCTGGCAGTTTTGGCATTTTTGGGAAATTACTCAAGGCAAAAATGGAAGAAAAGAATTTTACCCTGTAGGAACACACCTGAGGTCCACGCGGCAATAATATAAATAATCATACAAATTCACACACTGGGTTTCATGCTCCGTATGCAAAATCCGCAGGGAATACCTTCTAACCCGCTTCCTCGTATCGATATGAGCGAAGCTGCTTTTTCTTTGAAACCTGTTTCTTATTTAAGAGCATTTTTTCCTTTGCCCTTTTTGAACGCTTTCTCTTTTGGCGACGGATCTTCTCAATCCGCTGTCTCTCTTCACTCTCCTTCCCTTTTATTAACCGTTCTATCTTCTTAACGAGGATCACCCTCGCATGGTAGCGGTTGAGAGCCTGAGAGCGTTCCTGCTGGCATTTTACCTCTATCCCTGTCGGGAGATGTTTCAGGTAAACACACGTCGATGTCTTATCGACGTTCTGACCCCCTCTTCCCTGCGAACGGACGAAGGATTCACGTATGTCTTCTTCGTGAATATTGAATGTCTTCATCCTTTCTTGGAGCGATTTTTCTTTTAAAGGACTGACAGGAAACATTCCCATAACCTGAATTCCTCAACCACTATTATCGATAGCCGAATATCCCGTATATCCGTGCTGCCGGCTTTTTCTTACAAACTCTTCTATCTTGAATTTGGATATATAAAATATTATACCAGTATTTTACTGACTGAACGAAATTCAAAATTGAAGACAGATAATGGCTTGTGAACTTTATATATTCATTGACCCGGGAGAGTTGCAATAGCAGTCTGTAAGGTGAAGAATTCCGCAGATGTTGCAATTGAGGGAAGGCGGGCACCCGGGCAATGATGGGGGATAGAAATATATAAAATTGAAAGGGGAAGAATTATTATATTTTCAATATTCAGGTTTCATGGTATTATTTTTAAAGATGTTAAAAGACTACAGCGCAATGAGTGAAGCAGAACGCAAGGCCGAACTGAGAAGACTCCGGGAGGACCTCGATGACCTGGAAGAGACTTTTCAGTTTCATATGAGAAACACATCTGATCACATATCAAGCAGAGCAGTTAACAAGGGCGAAGAAGAAATCCAGAGGTTAAGGAGAGAGATAGATACAATTGAAAAATCGTTATCTTGCTGAATCATTCAAAACTGTACTGATAGATGGATTGTCTCTAAAACGATAGTTAAGTGCGTAATGATTCTGAGCTGATGCGCAGAATCATTACGCCTTTTTTTTATACTGACAATGCATGAAGTGATACCTTATCTGAAATATCTGCACGGTTTATTCAATGGATTTGTAATTCTCCTGTTTTTATACCAGGGGTGGCTTGGTCTTGCGATAAGAAGGGACAGGACTGCGGGACGGTCAAAGAATGTAAGCATTATTAAGAGACATAGAAAGCTGGGGCCGATATTTGCTCTCATGGGCATCACAGGGTTTTTTGCCGGAGCTCTTATCGTCTATCTCCACGAGGGACGTATCTTTGTGCATCCTGTTCATTTCATAATTGGATTATCAATAGCTGCTTTAATTTCTATCACGTATTTCATATCAAGGAAGATCAAAGGAGGCACGTCAACTTTCAGAACCCCGCATCTTTTTATAGGGGGAGTCATTATCTGCCTCTATTTCATACAGGCATTTATCGGGCTCAGCAAGCTCTTGAGTGCTTCTCATTGAGATGAGGAGAGAACGCCCCGTATGATTTTAGGCATGATTTATTGATCCCGGCCTTTAAATCTGCACCGTGCCCGGCGTTCGTCCGACTTCAAACTCGTTAAAGGTCTCCAGGAACGGCCATCCTTTTCAAGCAATTGATGTGCCTCGGGTGGTCCGGATGAACCGGAATCATAATTTGGAAATATATCTTTTCTTGTTGTCGATTCAAGCTTCTCTATTACCGGTGTGAGCAATGCCCACGTTTCTTCTACCCCCTCCTGTCTTAAAAAGAGCATCTGGTCTGCAAGCATACAGTCAAGGAGAACCCATTCGTATGCATCGTGCGAGACCTCTTTCACATAATTGAAATCCATAACGACAGGGTTGAGACATACTTTCGTACCCTGCTTTTTTGTCTGGAACAAGAGGCTTATTCCTTCATCAGGCTGCAATCTGAAAATGAGAATATTTGGTTCAATATACTCGTCCATGACCTTTGAGAACATCATATGCGGTGGCGGCTTGAAGTGTATCGAGATCTCTGTTTTCCGGACAGGCAAGCGTTTTCCTGAACGGAGATAGAAAGGAACGCCGTTCCATCTCCAGTTATCGATAAAGAGCTTCATGGCAGCAAAGGTCGGTGTCGTAGATGTTGCTGAGACGCCTGGTTCTTCACGATATGCAGCGACCTGGTTCCCCTGAATCGTTCCTCTTCCGTACTGACCGACAGCGATCTGCTCGTTCAGGGTATCTAGAGGGAATGGACGTATGGAACGGAATACCTTGGTCTTCTCGTCTCTTACGCGGTCTGCTTTGAATGCGACAGGGGGCTCCATGGCTGTGACTGCAAGGAGCTGGAATAGATGACTCTGGAACATGTCCCTTATGACGCCGGATTTCTCATAGTATTCTGCACGGTGTTCTATGCCAAGAGTTTCTGCAACGGTTATCTGGACATGATCGATATATCTTCTGTTCCAGAGGGGTTCAAAGATTGAGTTTGCAAAGCGGAACATGAGCATGTTCTGAACAGTCTCTTTTGCAATATAGTGGTCTATGCGGAAGATCTGTTCTTCTCTGAAATACTGTGTAAGGACTTCATTGAGTCTTTTTGCTGATTCAAAATCACGGCCGAACGGTTTTTCAATAATGATATGAGCGTATCCGGCATCTTCAGCTGACAAACCTGTACGACCAATATTGTTGATGACATCGTGAAAGACGGTAGGGGGTATGGCAAGATAAAAAATGCGGTTTCCTCCCGTTCCATGTTTCTTTTCCAGGGAAGGCAATCTCTCTTTAAATGCATTCCTGTAAGGTTCAGGCTGAGTAAAATCCAAAGATGTGTAATAAAATTTCTTAGCGAAATGAGTCCATATATCATCGGAAAAAATTTTAGGCTGTGCTTCCATGAGTGTGTTTTTTATCACCTTATGGTATTGATTGGTGTTCATTTTTATGCGATCCGCAGCATAGAGGAAAAAATTATTAGGCAGAAGACCGCTGGTATACAGGTGGTAGATGGCTGGAATGAGTTTCCGCTTTGTGAGATCTCCTGCTGCTCCAAAAATGACGAGACAGAAAGGTCGTGCGATCTCTATCTCACAGCTTCCAAATCGCTGATACCGGGGTGTTAATCTAAAATCCTCGGGTATCGGTTTCATTCTTTTATTAACGAATTCCAGTCTGATGCGAACTTTGCCTGCCCTCTATCAGTTAATTCATGGCTGATGTCAAAATCCTGCCAGCTTTTTGCAATGTCAATATCTTTAAACCCAATCGGTTTCAGGTTCTTTGGGTCGTATGTATAGTCATTACCCGGGATGGGAAGCCCTCTTTCAGCCCATTCTTTGATGATTTTGAACGGCGACGTGACAATATCTGAGCCAAGCTTGAGAGCGTACAGGTGATGATCTATATTCCGGACACTGGCAGTCAATAACTCTACGTGTCCGTCACCATTCTTATACATCTTAATGATGTTTGAAATTAAATCCATCCCGTTTTCGCCCTTGTCATCGAGACGGCCAATGAACGGGGAAACGAAAACGTCGCCCTTTCTTGCACCTTTCGTTGCAGCGTAGACAGCAGCAGCCTGTTCCTGTGTGAAACAGAGCGTCATGTTTATACGGATGCCGCTTTTGACAGCCTGTTCAGCTGCCTTTAATCCCTCGTGAGTTGTCGGGAGCTTTATCTGTGCATTCGGTATCCATGAAAACATCTCTTTAGCCTGCTTAAGCATCTCGTCAGCAGTCGTTGAGCTGTCAGCATACACCTCTACAGAGATTGAGCCTTCAGGTATAAGAGTATAAAGTTCTCTTACAACATCACGATAAAAAGAGAGGATTTCAGTCTTTGTGAACTTTTCTCCTTGTTCCATACGCCGGCGTGCAACCGGATTTTTTGCAATGAGTGAAGGGTTTGTTGTTTGACCATCAATGAATCCTGTGAGCCTGATACCCTCTTTAGTTTCGTCCGGGTCTCCGCCATCCAGGAAAATTCGTGTATTTAGATTTTTTGGTCTCATGCGATCTCCTTTATTTTTTTGATGATAGCATGTTTTGATATGCCTTCATAATCGAGGAGTTCCTGAGGCTTCCCGCTCCTCGGCATCTTTGTTACCGCGAGACAATATAAGGTTATGGGGAGAGAAGTAAATGCACTCTTTACAGCTTCTCCGAGGCCGCCTTCCGCAAAGTGGTCTTCAACAGTAATGATTGCCTTTGTAGTGTTTGCGCACTCATGCAGCTTGGCGCTATCAAGAGGTTTCACACTATAAAGGTCAACAACACGTATAGAGATCCCCTCTTTTTTCAAGTCTTCGTAGGCATGTAATGCTTCAAACAGTGTGATTCCGGCAGCAATAATGGTGACCAGGTCATGGTCGCTTTCCCTGAGTATCTTGCAACCACCGATGGGGAATTCTTCTTTATTATTATAGATTACCGGTGTGGTCTGTCTTGTTGTGCGGATATATACGAGTCCGTGATGTTTTGCAGCTTCCTCTACCAATTTTTCGGTTGACACAGCATCTGAAGGATACAGGACAACGCTGTTGAGGAGTGTGCGAAACATGGAAAGGTCCTCGAGCCCCATCTGGGAAGGACCATCTTCCCCTATAGCGACTCCTGCGTGGGAGCCGACAAATTTAATATTCGGATCAGAATACTGGCTCATGCGGATTTGATCAAACGCACGGGTGAAAAAAGCAGCGAACGTGGAGATAAAAGGGATTTTTCCACGCCGGGAGAAACCTAACGCTGTTCCTACCATGTTTTGTTCCGCAATGTACATTTCAAAAAACCGTTCGGGATAGGCTTCCTGAAATATTTCAGAGTATGTTGAATTACTTACCTCCGCATCAAGAACGACGATATCAGGATATGCAGGGAAAATTCGTGTAAGGGCATTTCCGTATGCCCTACGGGTAGCAACGGGTTTATCCGGATCGTATTCAATTTCCTGTATTTTTTTTTCATCTGCTTTTTCAGGCTTCAGGTTTTTGGGCTTGCGTATCATTCCTCTGAGGGAGGTGTTAACAGAGCCCAGTTCTTCTAATGCTTTAGCTAATTCTTCCCTGTTGAGAGCTTTGCCATGCCAGCCATTTTTGTCTTCAACAAAGGAGACGCCCTTACCCTTGATCGTATGTGCAATGATCATGACAGGTTGGGAAGCACGCCGTGCTTTTCTGTATGCTGTGAGAATTTCTGAAAGGGAATGACCATCAATCACAATCGGTTTCCATCCAAAAGAAGAAACCCTCTTTTTATAGGCGTCAAGATTATGGCCATACATTGTTTCTCCGCGCTGTCCAAGCCTGTTTACGTCAATAATGCCGACCAGATTGTCTAAATTATAATGAGCAGCTATTTGAATCGCTTCCCACTGTGACCCCTCAGCCATCTCGCTGTCACCGAGAAGAACAAAGGTCCTGTATGGAAGTTTATCGACGTATTTAGCATTTAAGGCCATTCCAACCCCTACAGACAAACCCTGACCGAGTGATCCGGTTGATGCTTCAGTATAGGGAAATAAGACAGTAGGGTGGCCTTCTAACGGGCTGCCAAATTTTCTCATTGTCAGGAGTTCCTCGTTGGTTACTTTTCCGGCAGTTGTCCACAGTGCATAGAAGAGAGGAGAGGCATGTCCCTTTGAAAAAATGAGGCGATCATTGTTTGGGTTGCCCGGATGATCAACATCGAATCTGAAAGTGCCGCCGAATAACAGGCACGTCATCAAGTCGGTTGCCGAAAGTGACGATGTCGGGTGGCCCGAGCCGGCCTCTGTGGTTGAAACAAGAATATAGTAACGGATCAATTGAGCCAATTCTTTCAGTTTTTCTTCATCAACTTTTATTTTCATTGTTACCCCCTTATTGCCGTTGTTATCCGGCTCCCATTTATCGGAGGCAATGTTGTCTGAAAAGTCTTTTGTCCTACAAAAGTCGGGATTGAAATCAAAAGACTTTGAAGGCGATTTTGCCTCCGGTTCAACAATCAATTTCATTTTTTCGGGTTAACGAGCTTGTCTACTTTTTTTCTAATTCAGCAAGTTTTTCTGTAAAGATATTATAGCTCTTTTCCGGATCATCGTTGAGGAAAATACGACTTCCAACACATACATAGTCCACACCAACATCACTGAATGCTTTCAAGTTATCGAGCGAAACCCCCCCGTCAACGGCAATTGTCTTGTCCGTGAAGATTTTCCTTGACTCGGCTATTTTATCAATAACTTCAGGCCGGAAGGGACTGCCGTACTTTCCGGGTGTAACGGTGAGGAATAATAGTGTATCGATGTGCTGAACGAGATCACGGAATTGGCTGATTTTTGTATCCGGATTGATAGCCAGACCAGAGGTTATTTGTTGTTCAAGCAGTTGTTTAATAAAGTTAAGATGTTTGACTTCTGATTCAAAATGAAAAATCACTTTTTTAATGTTCGGGCTCTTTATTCTGCTCATAAAGGCTGCCGGATGTTTCACCATGAGATGCAATTCAAAAGAGAGGCTCGATTCCACGGTGTTTATTTTTTCTTCCGGGAAACTTCTTGCGGGAACAAAAAACCCGTCCATAAGATCAATCTGGACATAATCCGTAAAAGACTCTGCCTGTCTTATGAAGAAAAAGAAATCATTTGCGGTTTCTGCAAGTATTGCCGGAACAATCTTCATAGTGATTTATATACAGTCTCGCTGCATATATAATGAACTAGAATGTTAACACTATCAAGTATATTTTTGTTTATGCCGCAAAACCGGTGCCACTATATATATTGATTACAAAAAGAATCAGATTTGGAAAACACGATGTCCATATAGTAAAATGCCTGCAGAGAAGTAAGCTATTGTCCCGGGTATAGAAATATTATAGTTAAAACATTAAATGCTGCTACATTGTCATTGCGAGCCCGAAGGGCCTGGCAGTCTCATTTTTTAGGGATTGCGTAACCTTTTCCGAAGCGAGGAATCTCCTGAGTTGCTTGCAGACTGTTTCGTCATTTCACTCCTCGCAATGACACTCCATATATTGCGTTTGTATCAGATACAATAAAATAGATGAAAAAACAAAGCACAACGGTCTCAGGAAATATAGTCGATGTTCTGAAAAAGGAGATTTATCCGGGAACAATACAAATCGTTGACGGCAGGATAAAAGATGTCATAAGGGAGGACAAGGCATACACAACCTGCATAACACCCGGATTTATTGATGCACATTTCCATATAGAGAGTTCCATGATGATCCCGTCTGAGCTTGCCCGGTCCGCGGTCATTCACGGAACCGTAGCAACGGTTTCAGACCCTCATGAAATTGCGAATGTCCTTGGAATGGAAGGAGTGAAGTACATGATCGATGATGCAAAGACTGTTCCTCTTAAAATTTATTTCGGCGCCCCATCGTGTGTCCCTGCATCAGATTTTGAGACGAGCGGAGCGTTTCTCGGTCCCGAGAAAATCGGAGATCTCCTCAGAATACCAGATATTAAATACCTGTCGGAAATGATGAATTTCCCCGGGGTTATAAACCATTCCCCCGACGTTATGAAAAAGATAGATATAGCGAAGCATTACGGCAAAGTCATCGATGGACATGCGCCGGGTTTAAGGGGCGAGGCACTTCGTGCTTATATACAGGCAGGGATCTCCACAGACCATGAGTGCTGCGCAGGAGATGAAGCACTCGAAAAGCTGCAACGCGGGATGAAGGTTATCATACGCGAGGGTTCGGCAGCAAAGAATTTCAACGAGTTGATACCGGTTGCTGACGAGCACTATGAACACTGTATGTTCTGCAGCGATGACAAACATCCTGATGATTTACTGAAAGGACATATAAACGATCTGGTCAAAAGGGCTGTGGAGTATGGTGTTGATGTCATGAAGGCCCTCAGAATTGCATGCGTGAATCCTGTTTTGCACTACAAATTAAATGTGGGATTGCTTCAGAGAGGGGATAGCGCAGATTTTCTTGTTGTAGATAACCTGAGGGATTTTCATGTATTAAAAACCTATATCGGGGGAACTATTTTTGCTCAAGAGGGCAGGACACTAATTGAACGGAGAGAACGGGAAACAGTCAATAAGTTTTTTATCGGGCAAAGAAGCGTCAGCCATTTCAGACTTGTACCAAAAGGGAACAGAATACATATTATAGATGCCATAGATGGTCAGGTGATTACAGGCAGGTCGGTTGCATCTCCTCATATTGTTAAAGGCTATGTTGTTTCTGATTTGAAGAGGGATATTCTAAAGATTGCTGTTGTGAACCGGTACAGAGATTCGCAGGTTTCAATAGGGTTTGTGAAAAACTTCGGCCTAAAGAAAGGCGCTCTTGCCTCCAGCGTGGCCCATGATTCACACAATATCATTGCCGTCGGGGTAACAGACGAACTTATTTGCCGGGCGGTTAATCTTATCATAAGAAATAAAGGAGGGATCTGCGCGGTATCAGAAGATAAAGAAATGATTCTGTCACTGCCCGTAGCAGGGATCATGAGCAATGAAGACCACACACATGTTGCCGGGAAGTACAGTGCTCTGGATCGGTTTGCAAAAGACCTCGGCTCTACACTGTACGCGCCTTTCATGACCCTTTCCTTTATGGCCCTGCTCGTCATCCCGGAACTGAAGTTAGGTGACAGAGGGTTATTTGACGGAGAAAAATTACGGTTTATTGATGTGTTTGAGAAATAATTATTTATCCAGCGGGCTTTGCATACCCATCTCGTCCTGATGTAATCGCTGATAATTTCTACCGACGCGCTTCGCTTGCGTGAATGACAACCATGAGGCTTTGTTAAGTTATGTCTTAGTAAATAGCTGTTACATATAATAAAAAATGAATATATAACAAAGAGATATGAGTTATATATCAAGTATAACTTAATCAATATTTATTGACACATCTCCTTCGTCCTTAATATAATGCTTTCAGTTAAACAGAGTCTCTCCATAAAATGACTTTTCACCAAGTGTCTATATACTTGTAAATACTTGTAAGGAGATTGGAAATAACTCAAAGGTTTTTTACAAAGCCTGGTGGGGCTCGTCATGCAAAAAGAAGAAAATAACTCTAAAGAATCGTACAAGAAATTAGCCGCCGTATGTGGGCTTTACTGCAAGGCGTGCTCATGGTTTATTGCCACCACTGAAGATCCTGAAAGGCTCAAAAGGCTTGCGGCACAATTGCATTTTTCGGAGGAAGAGAGCAGGTGCTATGGATGCCGGTCGGACAAGAGGTTGCCTTATTGTGAGCAATGCAAGATGTTCGCTTGTGCAGCGGAACGAGGCATCGACTTTTGCAGCGAATGTAAAGAGTATCCATGCGACTACCTGAAACAGTTTCAATCTGCAATGCCTCATCGGATCGAACTGTGGTTCAATCTTGAACGAATCAAGTCTGTTGGTTATAAACAATGGCTCAGGGAAATCAGGGTAAACTATGCCTGCCCACGGTGCCAAATAATCAATTCCACCTACGACCTGAAATGTAGAAAATGCGGCGAAGAGCCAAGCTGCAATTACGTAGCCAAACACAAGCAGGTAATCGAGCAGTATTTGAAGGAGATGTGAGTATCAAATCACTCGTGCGGACGGGCAATTGCCTGCCTCTGATTCAGTCGTTAGAAGAATTTATTTATTTTGGACAAGTACGGTCCACTTATGCTGCAGAAGACTTTTCAGACAACCTTGTCTCCGATAAATGCATTTTCCGGGCTAACGGGGTTTACATATATATATATAAAGTCATATAATAGCAATCCGATATTTTAAGGAAAACTGAATGAACATAATTGTCTGCATTAAGCAAGTCCCTGACACTGCCGAAGTAAGAATTAATCCCGAGACAGGAACTCTCATAAGAGAAGGCGTGCCGAGTATTATTAACCCTTTTGACATGCATGCGATTGAAGCCGGACTTCAGTTGAGGGGAAAGGTCGGAGGAAAAGTGACTGTTCTGACAATGGGACCCCCGCAAGCAGAAAGTGCACTGAGAGATGCGATTGCAATGGGAGCAGATGATGCACTGCTCCTTTCAGACAGGGCGTTTGCAGGTTCTGATACATGGGCTACGTCACATATCCTTTCAAAGGCGATCGCAAAACTCGATGCTCACGTCATACTCTGCGGCAAGCAGGCTATAGACGGCGACACAGCACAGGTTGGGCCCGAGGTTGCTGAGTTCCTCAATATCCCGCACATATCGTACGTAAGAAGAATCGATGAAATTACTGATGATGCAATCAGGGTGCAGAGACTGATGGATGAAGGATATGATGTTGTCGAATCGTCACTGCCTGTTCTCCTGACCGTGGTAAAGGAATTGAACGAACCAAGACTTCCCTCACTAAAAGGCAAGATGGCTGCGAAGAAAGCTGAAATAAAAAAATGGGGGCAGGCAGATATAGGAGTTGATGAAAATGATATCGGGCTCAGGGGTTCTCCGACACAGGTGAAGAACATTTTTACACCTGAAATCAGAAAAGACAGGAAGATCCTGGAAGGCAGCCCGGAAGAACAGGTCCATGCGCTTATTGAGGAGTTGAAGAGACTGAAATGTCTATAGTTATCGACAAGGATAAATGTACAGGTTGCGAACTATGTATCGCATCATGTCCTTTTGAAGCAATCGTTATAAAAGAAGGCAAGGCAATCGTTAACGAAAACTGTCAGGCGTGCATGACCTGTTTGAATGTATGTCCCGAAGGAGCGATTTTTGAAATCGAGGAAAAAAGACCGGGAGAGACAGATATCACAGTATATAAAGGAGTATGGGTTTTCGCCGAACAGAGAGGCGGTAAAACAGCCCCTGTATCTTTTGAACTGCTCGGAGCAGGGCGAAGGCTTGCTGATGAGCTGGGAACAGACCTTTCAGCCGTTATATTAGGGGCAGATAATTCAGAGGCGAAAGAGCTTATCAAATGGGGTGCCGATAAAGTATACCTATCCGGTAATCAAATATTCGAACACTTTAATGATGAGCCGTATTCAGCGATGTTGGCATCTCTCATTAAAGCACATCGTCCTGAAATAGTTATTGCAGGAGCTACACCGATCGGACGTTCTTTTATTCCAAGGGTTGCAGCAAAATTGAGGACCGGACTGACAGCCGATTGTACGTCTCTCAGGATAGATAAAGAGACACGGAACCTTCTCCAGATACGGCCGGCGTTCGGTGGAAACATCATGGCAACAATTCTTTCTCCGAATACAAGGCCGCAGATGGCTACGGTGAGGCCACGGGTGATGAAGCGAGGACAGTACGATGAAAATAAAACAGGTGAAATCATCCCTGTGCAGGCGGAAGGGATTCCTTCGCGTACAAGAGTTTTAGACACGATAAAAGAAGAGAGCGATATGGCCTGTAATTTGCAGGAAGCAGATATTATTGTGTCAGGCGGAAGGGGACTGGGAGATCCGAAGGGCTTCAGGCTTATTGCGGAATTGGCGGAACTCCTTGGCGGTACCGTCGGTTCATCAAGGGCTGCCGTGGACGAGGGGTGGATTCCTTACCGGCACCAGGTTGGTCAGACCGGCAAGACAGTCTGCCCGAAAATATATATTGCATGCGGTATCTCCGGTGCTGTCCAGCATCTTGTCGGGATGCAATCTTCAGATATAATCATTGCAATAAATAAGAATCCGGATGCCCCGATATTCAATGTAGCAACATGCGGTATTGTCGGGGATCTCTATGAAATAATCCCTCTCCTCATAAAAAAGATAAAAGAGATACGCGGGAACGGTGCAGCGGGGAATCCGTGACAGCACAGAATAAAATTGCCTTCGTCTTTCCGGGTCAGGGGTCTCAGTATGTAGGAATGGGGAGAGAGATACATGATACCTTTAAAAAAGCACAAGAAACGTTTCAGGAAGCCTCTCATACGTTAGGTTACGACCTTGCCGATTTGTCCTTTAACGGTCCCAAAGAAGAACTGAACAAGACGTTCAGGACACAGCCATGCATCCTGACCGTGAGTATGGCAATCTATAGCGTATTGTTATCCAAAGGCGTCGGGCCTGCGGTTGTAGCAGGACACAGTCTCGGTGAGTATACAGCACTCGTTGCAGCCGAAACAATGATGTTTAAAGACGCTGTGAGGCTCACTGAGAAGCGGGGGCAGTATATGCAGGAAGCTGTCCCTGCGGGGCAGGGTCTTATGGCTGCTATACTCGGATTGGAAAGAAGCACTGTTGAAGAGATATGTGGTTCATTGCAATCAGGATACGCAGCACCCGCAAATTTCAATTGTCCCGGTCAGATAGTGATTGCAGGAGAAAAGGCTGCCGTTGAAGAAGCTGTGAATCGCTGTAAAGACGCTGGAGCAAGAAGGGCTGTTCCGCTTGCTGTAAGTGTCCCGTCACATTCCCGTCTCATGGATAACGCTTCAAAGAAGCTTGCCGAATTACTCACAGACATAGAAATGAAAGACCCCGGGATTCCTTTCGTAAACAATGCAGATGCAAAATTTCTTCATACAGGGGATAGCATCAAAGCATCCCTCCTTCGCCAGATTAACAGTCCTCTTTTGTGGGAAGACTCCGTGATGGCAATTGCCCAAAGCGGGATACAGACATTTGTGGAAGTCGGCCCCGGGAAGGTCCTCTCAGGGTTAATCAAAAGGATAGTCCCTGACGCGAGTATATTCAATGTGGAAGATATCAGGAGCCTCGAACATACACTCTCAAGTATTGCGTGATTGATTTTAAGTTGTCCGTTAGTAAATTGAAATGTTCAGTACCATCTCGGTATGTGACAGATATGTTATATTTCAACCTCTGGCAGTGGAAAATTAAGATGGTTTAAACATAAAAGCAATTAACTCGAAAAATGCATTTATCGGAGGCAAAATAGCCTCCGATTCAACAATCAATTACATTTTTTAGGTTAAAATGAATCTCCCTGAAAGATACCAGGGAGGGAAGTTTCAAATGAGTAGATTTTATAAACTATCAGATACGATATATCAATGTTAATATAATGTGGTATTTGCCTGAAATATTTGGTATAAGATATTCGAGGGAGAAATAAAAGAATATGCAAGGCTGCAAAATATATTTTACAAATGAGACCGTAAGAGTTTTGTCTTCCATCCCGTTTAACACCGGCAATATCGAATTTAATACCTTTTTTATGACATACCTGAAACAACTCATATATAAGCAATTACATTATTTGGTTTAAGAAAAAATATATTTTTCAAATACTATTAGCATCATAAGGGAATTTATGACAGACGATTTCGTATTGAAAGTGAAGAACCTGAACGTAAGGATAAACAATCAAAATATTATCAAAAATCTCTCATTTCAGGTGAAAAAAGGTGATGTTGTTACAATTTTAGGGCCCAATGGAGCCGGGAAAACAGTTTTATTAAGAACCCTGTTGGGGTTGATACCATATGAAGGTGGAATAGAATGGGTGTCAGATATTAAAATCGGATATGTTCCTCAGAGATTACCATTCATAAAAGATATCCCGTTAAGCATAAATGATTTTTTTAAATTGAAAAAATCTTCTGAAAAAGAGACAAAAGAGAGCTTAGATTCTGTTGGATTCCGGGAGGATTATATAAAGAAAAAAATAGGAGATTTGTCTTCAGGGCAGTTTCAGAGAATATTGATAGCATGGGCTCTTATCAGGAGCCCGGAGGTATTACTCTTTGATGAGCCTACGACCGGTATTGATATCAGCGGTGAGGAGACCGTTTATAATCTTTTGGCAAGATTGAAACAGGAAAGAAATTTAACAATGTTATTGGTTACTCATGACTTAAGTGTTGTTTATAAATTTTCAACCGATGTTATTTGTTTGAACAAACATTTGATATGTTATGGTCCTCCCCAGAAGGTACTAACCCTGGAAAGTTTGCAGCAACTTTTCGGTGAGGAAGTAAAATTTTATCAACATAAACACAAATAGACATATGTGGAATCAACTTTTTTTAAGTTTGACTGCCGGAATTTTTATAGGGGGTGCAGCTGGATATTTAGGCTCTCTGATGTTAAGCAAAAGAATGGCTTTAGTTGCAGGTCCCCTTGGCCATTTGACGTTGCCAGGAATAGCTCTTGCCTTGCTTTACGGGTTCAATGTCTCTCTCGGTGCATTTCCTTTTGTTATCTTAGGGATAATCTTGATATGGTTGTTTGAAATAAGAACGAAATTGCCAATGGAGGCATTAACAGCTATTGTTTTTTCCTCAGGGGTAGCCATTGCTTTCTTGTTTCTACCCGTTGAACAGGCAGAAACAGCATTAATAGGAGATATTTCCCGTGTAACTTTTTGGGAAACAACTATTTCTGTAATTATAGCCTTTTTTCTCTTTTTTATATTAGAAAAGCGTTATTCAGAAATGGTTCTGATTAATATTTCTGAAGACTTAGCTAAATCTGAGGGTCTAAATGTTAAAAAACTGAATCTTATTTATTTGCTTTTAATTGCAATTATTGTTGCATTAGGAGTAAAAATGGTCGGTGGTCTTTTAACAGCCGCATTAGTAGCAATTCCAGCTTCTGCTGCGAGGAATATAAGTGGAAAATTGGCACATTATGCTTTTGGAGCGATGATTATTGGTGCGATATCTTCTTCACTCGGTATTGTATTCGCTGAAGTCTCAGATATTCCCGCCGGCCCTTTGATTATATTGGTAAATATGTTTATATTTTTAATTTCCATTTTTTTTAAAAGGTAATGCTTATTACGGCGATATCTGCCACCTTCCATTCACCCTGCAGAATTGGCTCGCTTCTCCACTCCGTAAATGGCTTCATGATTCGTTCCTTCCTTTCTCGAAAGGTTGCCTCTAAGGTGGGACTGTTCTGGAGCACATTGAAAGAGGGAAGGCTTTCTTATACACACAAGCGAATTGAAATGATCAAAGCTTAAATGTGAAAATATTCCTATCAATTTCCCTTACCGTTGCCAAAATGAGTTTCTCTCCATTTAATTTTACGGGGGGATTTATAATATTTATCTCGATCAGTCCTACCCTCCCACTTTTCTTGATAATATGAACTTTATAATTCTCGGGAACATTCTCAACGGTAAGTCTTTTATGATGGATGTCTTTTAAAAAATTACGATCAATAGGATGTATAAAATTTATAAAATCTTTATTTAGCAATTCTGGCTTGTTATATTCTGTTATATCCATAAACGTTTGGTTCACATACAGCAATCTGTTATGTTTATAAATTAGTATCCCTAAATCTTCATTATTTTCCAATGTTTTGAACAGTAAAGACATGACAGGACAATTTTTATATTTCTTACAGCTAAAGGATCCGTGTTGCATTTTTTGCATTATAATTTTACCCTTCGCAATAATTGTATAATACTTTTGATAAGAGTGGTATCGTAGTTATTATTATTTTTAAGTAGTATTATTACTACAAGGATAAATTAAAAATTGAATTATTTAGCTTTTTTAAAGGTTAGAATTTTTTTAGATAACTTCCTTTTGTGCTTATCTGTATACTCATCCACATAAAGGTCGATTAGCCTTAAAATAATAGATAGATCTTTGGGATATTCTTTAGCAAATTTATGCAATTTATCCACAGAATATTTGAGTTCGTGGTTTTTGCTGTAGTCCCTTCCATACCATAGATACAGAGGGTCAATTTCTAAAAATTCTGCAAGTTTGAAAAAATAGTCTGCTCTGGGAGTCTTGCCTTTCAACCACCCACGGACTGTTCCCTCGGAAATTCCTATGGCTTCCGATATCACGTATGTAGAAATAGACTTTTCTTTCATTATTAATTTCAAAATATTCTTAAACATGGTCATTAATAACTAAAAATACGAAATCAAACATAAAAAGTCAACAATATCATAATAAAAGCATTTAAATTCGTAAATTTACGTAATTTTCTAAAATAGAAATATAATACGCAAAAATACGTAATATATTACTATAAATGTATTATATATCGCTTGCTTACGTAATTTATTACGCCTATATTTAAGATAATTCTTTTTTTGTTTCATCATCAGTATTTTGTTCATAAGGAGGTGATAGCATGAGAATTAAATTTGTAGCATTGTTTATCATGTTATCCTTAACCTCATGTTCGATGCCCACGATTTCACAAGAAGATGCAGATTTTGCCTGGCAGATGTTTTGTAGGGAAAATCCCGAATGCAAGAATACCAAAAAGCCTATGGTTGTAATTTTGGAAATGCCTATATATATATACGGAGAAAAAGCCCTTGGATATTATTGCAAAAGGACACATACGATCTATTTAACCGAGGAGTCAGATATGTCATCTCTCGTTCATGAGTATAACCATGCTTGTGGGAACCATATGGGAGAAAAACCTTATAGTTCATTCGGATTTAGATAAGAAGAAAATACGATTTTCAATTAAGACCTAGTGTCCTGAGTCATAAATGCCTTGCATTAGTTCTCTCTAGTGTCATTCCCCGACTTGATCGGGGAATCCAGTTGTTTCAAAGGCTTCTGGATTGTCCGGTCCCTCCAAAAGGACGGCGGGCAGGCAAGCCGGACAATGACAAACAATTTTTGACTCAGGACACTAGATGACATGTTGGGAATATAATAACTGTCCAAAAGACAAATATGAAAATTGTCCAGCATATCCTCATTATGGACATGATTGCCGGCGGGTCTCGATCTATTAGCGATGAACAGGTAAGTCTCCTCATCAGCAAGACGCTCAAAACCTTTTATGTGGACAGCAACTGCTGATTCAATTCTTCAGAAAGTTGAGAGATTTTGTAAAACTATTGCTGGGACAGCACACTAGAAGAAATTTTAATAGAACCCATCTCAAAATTGATATTTTATGATATGTCGTTGGTATGTCATTCCGGCTTGTCCGGAATCTTTCTTTGTTTTCGGAAGGATTCCCGACGCGCTTCGCTTGCGGGAATGACAGCTCAAAAGCAAAACCGATTTTGAGATAGGTTCTAACCAAACGCTACATCAAGTATCATCATGACAACAAAACCGATCATAGCTCCTGCAGTTGCGAGATGTGTATTGCCATTACGATGAGATTCTGGAACAAGCTCCTCTACTACAACAAAAATCATGGCACCTGCTGCAAAGCCCAAAGCATACGGTAGAATTGATTGAACAGTAATAACGGCAGCTGCCCCGATAATCCCAGCAATTGGCTCAACTATTGCAGATAATTGACCATACCAGAAACTTTTCAAACGAGACATGCCTTCACGCCGGAGTGGTATGGAAATTGCTATTCCTTCCGGAAAATTTTGAATCCCAATACCGATTGCTAAAGCTATGGCTGCTCCTAAAGAAGCAGTAGGAAGTCCTGAAGCAATAGCACCAAAAGCAACTCCAACAGCAATGCCCTCAGGGATGTTATGCAGAGTAATTGCAAGAATAAGCAAAGTGCTCCGTCTCCAAGAAGTACTAATTCCCTCGGCTTCCTCTATAGGAGACCCCAGGTGCAGATGAGGAAGAATTCTATCGATACAACGAAGAAAAATTCCTCCCAGGAGGAATCCCGCAGCAGCCGGGAACCAGGTTGGAAGATTTTTCCCTTTAGACATTTCAATGGCAGGGGCAAGTAAGGACCAGAAACTGGCAGCTACCATAACTCCGGCGGCAAATCCAAGCATCCCGTCGAGTATTTTCTTTTTTACTTCCTTAAAGACAAAAACACCTGCTGCACCTAAAGCTGTCACTGCCCATGTAAAACAAGTTGCAATAAGAGCCTGAAATACAGGATGTAGGTTTTGAAAAGAATCTGCCATAATTTCAATACATAGAGAGCTTGTCAAGATCTGTGAGTATCTCTTCAGCTTTCTTATATCGGTGAGCCTTGTCTTTTTCGAGGCATTTTAAAATTATCACGGAGAGGTTTTCAGGGACAGAAGAATTTATTTCACTCGGGGATACGGGTTTTGTATGGAGATGATGGTAATAAATGTCTCCGTTTACGAAAGGTGTACGGCCTGTTAAGAGTTCGAAGATTGTTGCCCCAAAAGAGTAAAGATCGGTCTGGAAGTCAACGTCCTTACCGAGGATTTGTTCTGGTGACATGTATAGTGGTGTTCCGCTAACGGAAGTGATATCTTTCGATATATCCTCCAACACCTTGGCTATCCCAAAATCCATGATCTTGATAACACCTTCTGTGCTGATGATAATATTTGCAGGCTTGATATCCCTGTGCACGACGTTGTTCTTATGGGCATATGCTAAAGCCCTGCATATCTGTTTGGCGATGTTGATAACCTCGGAAATTTTGAATTTCCTGCCCTCGTGCAAATACGTATCCAAAGTCTTTCCCTCAATGAATTCCATCGTAATATAGTTATCGCCGTCCTCAGTACCAGTGTCAAATATCATGACGATATTCCTGTGGTTAAGATTTGCAGAGATTTGTGCCTCTCGTAAAAACCGCTCGAAATGTGAAAGATTAACGCTCAGGAAAGACGGGAGAATTTTGTATGCGACGATACGGTTCAGCAGTGTATCTTTTGCCTTGTATACGATTCCCATACCGCCACGACCGATCTCCTGCAAAAGCATGTATCGTTTCTTCTGTATATCTTGTGCCGGGACAGTTTTCCCGTCATTTGAGACACCATGAACTCGTTGATCGGGGACCTGGCCCCCGCTCAATATCGTGGTGATTTTGTTTGCTCTCTCGTGAACATCTTTGAATTGATAATCCACAGCGAGGATTTTGTCATAGATAACCTTTGCCATGTCATTTTTACCCGAGTCTTCATAGCATAAGCCCAGATAGTAATACGGCAGGAGGATCGATTGGCTTACAGGTTTGTCGGTGATAATCTTTTGGAGTCTTTCTATGGCGAGCTTCACCATGCCCTTTTTCATAAAGAGTTCGCCTATCGTAATAGAAGCGGACCAATAATAATCCGACGTTTCGTCAAGTTTCTGCAGCACATTCAAAGCCTTGTCTAAAAGCCCAAGCTCTTTGTAATATGAGCCAGCCTTGAAAAATTCTCCTCCCTGCTCATATAGTTCAGCTATCTTGGCTCCCTTATAACCGGTCTTCTCATACGCCTGTGCAGCCCAGATAAATTTCCCTCCCATCTCGAATGCTTCTGCAGCCTTCTGAAACTCATTAACCTTCATGAACATTTCACCGGCTTCGCTATACCAGCCGGCTTTAACGTATTGATCGCCTGCCCTTGCAAATTCATGTGCTTCTGAAAGAATTTCAGCTGAACGTACAAAATCTCCTGATTTTTCAGCAAAATCAGATGCCTCTTTCAAAAGGCCCTTTTGATAGGAAATGCTGCATAGCATTTCATTTCTTCTCTTGTCATCGCCTCCCTGTTGAAAAGCTTCTGCGGCTTTTTCAAGGTCTCCTGCCTGAATATAAGCCTCAGCTGCCTTGATAAACTCCTTTTGCCTTTCATAGACAAAGCCGGCTTCTTTAAAGTAGCCGTCTCTCAAATAGATAGAAACTGCCTTATCTAAGTTTCCTGCCTTTTCATACAGTGTACCGCTGAGATAAGCATAGCCTTCGTCTTTTCTCGATCCGGAACGCCGCGGTCCTTCTTCAATAAAACAGCGCTCATAGAGTTCAGCAGCTTTGAGGTGTTCATTGATCCGTTTATAAAGTTCTGCAGCTTTTTTGTAAAAACCTCCCTGCTCGTACATGTGGGCAGCATTTCGGAAATCCCTCAGTTTTTCGAAAGTCTCAGCAGACTTTGTAAAATTATTTGCATCTTTGTAAAGCTGTGCTGCATCTTCAAGATTTCCCATTTGCTCATAGAGTTCAGCAGCTTTTACAGGAAAACCTGCTTTAACATAGAGCTTCGCTGCTTCTTTGAGTTCATCTATGGAAACATGGAGTTCTGCTGCTGTCTTATAGTCATTGCGTGATAATAATTTCTTGATGTTCTTCCTTATGGCCTTTTCATCGAACCGGACCGACTTTTTACCATAAGCACCTATTCCAAAACGAAAGAACGGTCCGAGATATGAACGCCATATCTTGCGAAATGCAATGAACAGACAAAGGAAGACGAAAAAGCCGACAATGTAGGTTATATACTCAAGTATCAAGAGCAGGCCTAATTTTTCTGCGATAAATCGGGATATCTCGTCGATGTAGAAAATTTGAAAGATATAGTCAATCAACTTTATCACTCGTAACAGTACTGTTAATTCTTATTGTGCGCATATTTTTTCTACTATATAAAACATATATATCTATTCTATTAGTGTAAAGCAAAGAGGTCAATGGTTTACGCAATTTTATTGCCTGTTATGACCTTATTATTTGATTATTTTTGGGGTGCGTGTCAAAGGCCGAAATTTTGACTAAGGAAAAGGCGATATGCGGCTCAAAGGCTGAAATAAAGAGGCATTAACCCGATAAATGTTTTTTTTGGGTTAATGACTAAGGTTTTTTAAGTCTTTTGAGAAGGTCAGCTTGGCCGGAGACATATGCAACAGTAAAGTTGCCGTTGTTGAAAATCAAAATCTTGTCTTGTAGATACTCATTTCCTGTGCTATCATGGTTTTATGGTAAACAGGGAACCCGGCATCAACGTATCAACAGATGAATGTTTCCAACTATGTCAAACCTAATATTTCCTTTCGATAAGAAGCTTTTCGAGAATAAGAAGTTTACAAGGGAGATTTTTGCAAGAACTCTCAGGGATATTGTAAAGTTCAAGGACAAATTTTATGGTTTTATCAGAATTGACCTGCCTGATAACTTATCCTATTTCCTCTTCTTTTTAAAGAGCCGGTGTTATGCAGCGGGGGTGCTCTCGAAGTTAAGACCCCGAAGCATAGAAATAAGCGAATTCTTTGATCATATATTTTCAAGCCCTGAGAAACTGCTTTCGATATCGCTTTATGAAATAGACCCGATACTTCTCAAGGGCATGCTCGTATTTATCCAGAGGGAACCAACGATTAAAGCTGAGACAACCCTAATTGATATGGAGAGCATCATCGAAAGGATTATGAAAGAGGAAGCGAATTCATTTGTCATTCTGAAAGACAAGAACATGATGAACATTTTCTTTTTCAAGAACGGCAAGGCAAGAGCCGCATATTTTGCTGATATTGATTCCGAGATGGACGAAGCTGCTACAACAGCTGAAAAACTTTTATCTTGTGCGTATCCGGCAGAAAAGAAAGCAGTCGAAGCAATCATTTATCTTGACATAAAGACCTGGGCAGCCGAAGACGCAGAGAGCTTCTCCCTGAAAGATATCATAAAGATGTTTCAAGAATCTGAGAACAGGATGCCCGATAAAACAGACGGTAAGCGGCAGAGACTGTTCGTGGAGATTTCTGTCGTTGAGGGACCGCAGACCGGGCAGAATTTTGATGTGACACTGCCCTGTGTTCTCGGAAGAAAAGGATGCGATATCACGATCAAGGATCAAAAGGTATCGAAAAAACATGCCAGTATAAAGGAGATAGGAAGTAAACTGATAATCGAAGACCTCGATAGTACCAACGGGACGTTTGTCAATAATGAAAAAATTACAGCTCTTGAATTACAGTCAGGGGACCTGATTTCAATCGGTGACACTAAAATGAGGATTTCTTTTTACCGGATACCGATGAATAAAGGCAGTGTATCCCGCAGGAAGTATTAGCCTCGCTTATGTCAAAAAGCTCACACGGGGTATTGAAACAAATGTTTGCTTCAAAATGAAATTATCTTCATCCCTGAGGCTTGAAGCGGGGCTTTCTGATGAGTCGGACATAAGTCACGACAGAGGGCAACGGACTAAGAGGTTCCAATCCTTTCAATTTTCATGGTCGTTTCACCGATAGTAATTCTGTCTCCTATATGCAGCTCACGTACTTTAATCTCTTCATCATTAACGTAGGTGCCGTTGGTACTATCGAGGTCTTCGACAAAAAATTTCCCTTCTATTTCGATGATATGTGCGTGGCGTCTGGAGATATGCATGTCTTTAATATGGATATCTGCTTGTTTTCTACCGATGACACAAGGAATCGGAGCACTCATTGTGCTTCCTTTATAATGGCCTTCGACAATGACTACATGAATGACGTTTTTTTTGTCATCTCTGACGATCACATGGGGAATACCCGGTGATTCTATATCTTCGACGTTATGTAACATCATTATGAGTTCTTCTTTAGAAAGACTTTCCGAATCTTCTGCCGGTGCAGTGGATATGTCTCGATAGATAAGTGCCTCAACAGGGGAGATGTCAGTTGAATAACCATATGATAGTAACTGTTCGATGACCGGTGCATCTTCGGTTCCTTTTATATCCGTATCATCCGGATGCGACATGACACATTTTCCGTCCTTGAAGAAAAAGAAATTATAATGGTTATTTTTATTGAGTACGATGAGTGCATCAGCAACATCACTCTGAATTTTCTTTAAGATATCTTCGAGGTCTATGAGGTTGGTCATTGATCTTATGGTTGGTTTTCTCTGTAGCATTATGAGCATTTCCTTGAGCAACACCGGGTCTGTATCGTGAAGTGATAATGTAAGCGCGGCGTTAGTCTCAACTGACAGACGGTGGAAGAAATCTCTTATCGACGTATCTTTGTGTATGCAATCAGTCGATAGCCCCGCAGCATACACAGCACCTTTAAGGAAAAAGAGGAATAGTAAATATTCGTCTGCCTTTTCGATCTTTATGTAACCGGTGAATCTGTCACGTGTATTGCATATGTCGTTGAGGGTTATTTCGAAAAGCTCTCTTGAAAAGGATTCCGGCTTAAAGAGAACCCTGCCCTGAGGGAAACAACATTGTTTCATAATAAAATACTATAGAAGGTTGCTAAACCCGTGTCAATATACAACAGAGCATAAGAACATGCCCTTTATTATCCAGAGGCTCTCCTTTCTGAATACCGACTTCTGATTCATGGTGCTTATCTGACCGAGACCTGATATAATGATAAATAATGTTCATACAACAGGAGAATCTCCCGGGTGTTTTATCAATAGATAAAAAGGCGTTAGCCATAATGAAAATAAATAATGAGAGAGTTTTATACAGACATGATAAAAGCCCTCTGTTTTAGTCTTTACGGAACCCTGATAGACATTAGAACCGATGAGCACGATCCATATGTCTATGCTCTTCTTTCCAATTACCTATCTTACCATTCAGTCCGGATAACACCCGGGAAATTGCAAGAGGAATATTTTGGGCGTATCGGAGAGCATTTCGAACAGAGTGAAGAGGAGTATCCAGAGGTCGATATCCAAATGGTTTTTCATAACATCATGCATAGATACGGTAATGGTAAAAGCTATGACGAATCTGTTGTTACTGATACAGCGCTGCTTTTCCGTTCATTGACGATCAGGCATTTCGATCTGTTCCCGTCACTTGCAGATACGTTGAATCATTTGCAAAAAAACTTCCGTATGGCAATCATTTCTGATGCCCAGTGGGTTTTTGCCGAACCTGAAATGGATATGCTCGACCTTACCAGGTTTTTTGAGTTTAGTATTTTTTCATCGCGCTTCGGCTTTAAGAAAAATGACGCGAGGCTTTTAAATAGTGCTTTAGAAAAGCTTACGGTAAAACCTGAAGAATCAATTTATATCGGCAATATAAAACAGACAGACCTCCGGTGCGCTAAAGAAGCCGGCATGAAATGCATACTTTTCAGGACCGAATGCCCCGAATATGGTGATCACATTGCAGATGGATGTTTTTTCGATTATTCTGTGCTGGAGGATATAATCAGCGCGATTATATGATTCCTGATCCAGAGGTTCCCTCTCTAAATCAAACCAGATAACCAGATAAAATGAACACCTATTTGTCTTTTGACTTTACAAAAATTTATTATTTTTTTAAAATATAAGTTTTGGAGAAAGATATATACAGAATGTATTTGACAGAGAAGGTGTAAAGACGATGAAAATAATGAAACAAGGATGGATAGGTTTTATCTGTATCTATGCCGTTATAGTCGGAATATTTCTGATAATAGTCGGTTTATGTCAGAAGACTGATATTGAAGATAACACGGTTTCGCAACAGCAGGAAGGAGTTTTTACTGCATATACGGCGAGTATCTATGAAACTGACAGTGACCCAACGGTTACTGCAAGCAACCAAAAGGTGAGGGGAGGTATCGTTGCGAACAATTGTCTTCCCTTTGGAACAAAGATAAAAGTAAATGATAGAATCTATGAGGTTCAGGACAGGATGCACGATCGATACGGTTGTGATAAATTTGACATATATATGTGTGAATATCCTGATGCGGTAGAATTCGGAAAAAAAATATTGTTATATGAGATAATCTAAAAATCTGTGAGTTGCTCTGTAGCTCTTCCTCTTTTTTCGTCCACATGCAGCGATGTTTGAAAAAAATACCGGGCTATGTTAGGAATATTATAGATGATCATTCCGTCATAACAATGGATGAACATATAAGTAGAGAAATATGTATACATGGTAAGGAATGGGATGCGCTCCATGAAGGTTACTTCTCAGATACCAAGATTGCCTGTCCCTTAATAGAAAAGATTGAAGATGCAATAAGCAAATCATGCCCCGAGGTTATTGTTGATCTCGGCGGTGGGACGGGATATCTCCTCAGTCAGCTTTTACCCCGCTGCCTGAAAACCGATATCCGTCTCGTGAACCTCGATTGTTCTGAAGCACAGCTTGAGATGGCACGTTCTCGCGGTCTGCACGTTTTGCGAGGCTCGATAGACAGTTTTAGAAGGACCGACATTGATCGGGAAGCAAGAAGTTTTCTCTACATCATGCGCTCTGTACTGCACTATTACGGAAAGACCGGATTGATACCTGTCCTGCGGCACATACGCAGTCAGGCAAGAGAAGGGGAACTTTTTGTGCACCAGACGGCCTCGTTTGCAAACAACATGGAGTCTGCCTGTATGAATCTCCTCTATAAAAAAATGCACACCATAAAGTGGTACCCGACGGTTCAGGAGCTCTACGGTTGCCTAATGAACACAGGATGGTCTGTACTGTCTGTTTCTTGTGCGGGGACACTCCAGCTTACTTCTCACGATTTGGCAAAGCGGTATAAGCTCGGTGAACATGACGTACGACAGATATGCGATGAGGTCACGACTAAGGTTGGAGAGATGGAGAAGGTCTTCAGCCTTTGCGAAGGTGGCTTCTGTGCATATTTACACTATCGCATTTATGTATGTGCTGCAGCACCTCTGCTATAGCACGTGAGATTGGTGTGCGCGCTATCTCTTTTTGTTCAGTCAACAGCCTGTTATCCATTACGGAGATAATCACCGAGCAGTCCCCTGCTGTGTTCATTCTCATGACAATAAACACAAAGATTTTCCCAGTTAGAACCGTCAGGGGGGTTATTCAGGGGGTTCCCATCTTTATGGTGAACGGTCAGGAGATGCCTGTCTTTATTATCAAATTCTCTCGCACATTTTGCACAGACAAGGCCGTGTATCTTAAGTGAAAGTTCCCTGTAGTTGCTTGATGTGGAACCTGCTTGTTTTAATTCCCTGACAATATCCTCAACAGATTTATTACTGTCTATCTTCTTGAATGGTCTTTTACGGGTGCTGTAACGTTTCTTTTTCACAGGCATACAATCTCAAACATGATATTTCTATTGCTATAGGATATCCTAAACTTTATGGATTATGCAAAGAGTTTTTAAACCTGAAAATGCAGTTACTGTCGGTAATATACGGAAAAACCTTTCCTCATACGAGTCATAGACAAATCGGAATGCGCTGTTGAAGAGTCCCTGAGGAAAGGAAGCTGTACTGCAATATGGAACCGCAGGATTTATTATCTACCTGGTACTAAATACTATAAAAATCAGTAGTTTTACGCATACCAATTTTAAAACATTTTGTTAATACTATATTAGGAAAGCATTTCCCGGTCTTTAAAGAATAAAGAATATAATATTTTGTAATGACATCGCATATGCATTTGAGAATTTGAACACTGGGGCATTAATTATCCGTAGCATGCTGAACATATGACAATTATATGGGGTGTCTAATGCAAGTGAGAATAATATATTTGTTGTATTGACACTAAAAAACAGAAAAGGAGAATGGAGCTGCGATGAGTTTAGGAAAAAGAATTCATAAGTTAATAAAAGAAAAGGGTATTTCAAAATATAAGCTGGCAAAAGATTTGGGTGTCCCCCCATCTACGGTCAGGAGCTGGATAAATTATAATATAAGTCCAAGAGAGCCTAACCTTGAAAAGCTCGCGAAATATTTTGAAGTTCATCCAGCATGGCTTCGGTATACAGACGAATCATATGCTCCGAAATTTCAAGACGGATCATTAAGAATAGATGGCGAAATCAGACAGTTTATAAGAGAATACCCTGAGTGCATCCCTTATCTTGAAGAAATCATAGAATTATTCATAAATGAATATAAGAAGGCCTCTGCAAACACTCTATCCATAGCATATAATAAGCAATTAGACGGAACGAAACTTCAATAAAAAACCTGAAACGCTGCCCGGCCTTTCAGCGCTTTAACGCCTTTAGGCATTTTAACGTGGTGAACCCGCAAAGTGCCCCAGCCGTATGAATTTTTCTCCGTTCCGCTCGTGTCTTAATCTCACAAGCGACTGGTGTTATGAACAGCTCAAAATGGATGTCATTTCTGCAAGAGAAGCACATAGGGGATACTTCCGGAAGTCCGGAAAAATTACGGCGATAACGGACAAGCCTGAATAAAAACGTGAAGCCAACACAGAGCTTCTAACCACATTTGATAACACCACTTGTTTATGGCTGCGCTAGGCCGTGAATTTTTAATGTATTGATATAATTATAATTTTAAATTTTATATATTATTTTATTGACAAATATCTTATTTCATGATAACAAATATGAAGGGGATTACAGCGTGACCAAAAGGCAATGCTGTAATAAGTAGAAGGGACACTTTAGAAAATCCTGATCTAAATGCACTATCAGGAAATTATGCTAACGTTCTATGGTTTAATGATTAAACGGGGGGATAAAATGAGAGAGCAATATGTCACAGGCGGCATGATTAATATATACAAAACAACCGGAACTGTTGCATACGATGAAATACATGATGCTATTCCACCAGATTCATGTTTTAAAGAAGACCTCATGGATTTATTACAAGAGGAAGATGATCTGTTAACAGATCATCTGGAATCTGATAATGACGATGATGAGATTTCAGAAGAAGAAGGAGAAGCAAAGCCTGGAAGAACAGAAGATCTTTTACAGGTATATTTTAAATCTATGGGTAAGATTGTAATACTTACAAGAGACGAAGAAAGAGAGCTTGCAAAGAGATTGGAGGACGGAAAAGAGATTATAAAAAAGCTCGTGACAGCAATGCCTTTGTATAAAAAAGTCAAATCGAATCAGACCGCTGAAGAACACGAGAATAGCAGTGATCCGGAAGAAAAGGCAGACGAAGCCATCATCAAGAGCCTGGAAATTCTCGACGATCTTATGACCAACGTAGAAATTGCTGATAGAAAGATCACGGGATACGGAACATTACAAGATTTAAGAAAAATACTGCTTGATGAAAAGAAAAAAGACAGCAGGCCTGAAAAACTTCATAATCTTGCAAAAGAGGTGCATACTGAATATAAGCGCATTGAATCAGAATCCGGAATCTCCATAGATGAATTAAAAATAAGTTACGACAGGATTACAAGGGCAAGGGCCCTCATAAGAAAAGCAAAGAATGAATTAATATCTCGCAATCTAAGATTGGTCGTGAATATCGCTAAACATTATGTCGGGAGGGGTCTTTCCTTGCTTGATTTGATTCAGGAAGGAAATATTGGCCTTATGAAAGCTGTAGACAAGTTCAAACATGAAAAGGGATTCAAATTCAGCACCTATGCAACATGGTGGATAAGGCAGGCAATAACGAGGGCATTGACAGATCAGACAAAAACGATCAGAGTCCCTGTCCATATGATGGATTTTTATAGCAAGGTGGTCAAGGTTTCCAGAGAGTTAATCCCCCAGCTTGGAAGAGAACCGAGCAAGGGAGAAATTGCAAAGAGGCTCGGGGTATCACGAGAAAAAGTCGAAGAAGTATTGAGGGCAATACAGGACCCGGTGGCTCTTCAAACCCCGGTAGGTGATGATGATACAAGACTTGAAGATTTTGTTAGTGACAAGCATAATCTTTCTCCATATGATGATTCAGAAAAAAAGGAAATCACCCACAGGATACTGATGATATTGAGCACTCTGGAACCACGAGAAGAAGATATTATAAAAATGAGATTTGGTATAGGTATGGACAGAGACTATACCCTTGAAGAAATAGGGAGGCGCTTTGCCATCACACGCGAAAGGGTCAGACAGCTTGAGGTTAAAGCCATGAAAAAACTCAAACACAGAATAACACGAAGTGCATTGAATGTCCAGGCTGACTGTTAACCCCCCCAAATGCTTTTATAAAATAGTGTGTAAGTCAGGATTTGTGTGTACAAAACATGTAAACATTTTCTCAACTGCTTCCTTGTTGCATGGATAGGCTATCTTTCGACGACAATAATAATACGAATAGTAAGAGAGATTTTCTGTTATTTGAGACCTGTTTTTTTTTCTCCCTATAACAGATACTAAAAATTATTCTGCATGAGATAAATGATTCAACCCGAAACGATTGAACCACCTCTGAGGTGTACATCTCGTATTCAACACCACAAAAGTTTCTTGTAGGGAAGAAATTCTAAAAAAAAGCTCTAGCGAAGCAATTTTCTTTCATTAATCAATAAGATGAAAGAACTACTCACAACATACAAAAAAGAAATGTCTTTTTTGATCGCTAATAGTTTTTGTAGTACAAACCGTTACAGAAAAATCGTACATTCAACGATACCCCGGTGTATAATTTTTTTGCTATATATTGATGAACGGGGGTGAAGAGATTAAGCAGTACCTGCCCTGCAATAAATGTTAAATAAAAACCAAGAAATGTTTATCAAAATCTGTTGACGATGAAACACGATATGTTTATTCTTATAACAAGTTGTTTGTTTCATCATTCTGATAAAACACCTGTGCTTTTTAGCTTAGTGGGGAAAGAGTAAAACAGTTTTCTTGTCAATTTATTTTAGTACAAAATGCACATTCATCGTATTTTTCTATATAAGCAAAAAATAGTACTTTTGTCATATTTACAAGCGGCAGAAAAAAAGCGAAAATTCCAGCGATAGTATTAGAGGACAAACCATGAAGAATGAAAAACAATTTGAAGGCTTAGGGTTTTTACCTTTTTGCCTTGATAAACATTCGTTAAAAAAAAATATAAATAGTGTGCTAACGACCAGTTTATGATACCAAGAAAATGAGAAAATAGGGTGACACTCCAAAGTTAGTTTTAAGAAAGGAGTGTCATTCATGGAACCAGTAAAAAGTATACAGAAGAGCAGTACAAGAAAGAAGGTTCCGCAGCGAAATAAACGTTACGGAGCCGACTTTAAGCTTCAAATAGTAAAGAAGCACCTTGAGGAGAGCATACCTGTTTCGGTAATCCAGCAGGAATGTGGGG
>Ga0209270_1001267_pt1 | contig 37361 bp, 43 predicted proteins | sample MTBAKSrepl1MetaG_FD_187456 | JGI IMG/M metagenome (GOLD analysis project Ga0209270, IMG submission 187456) | Enrichment culture microbial communities from Arthur Kill intertidal strait, New Jersey, USA, that are MTBE-degrading - MTBE-AKS1... | ecosystem: Environmental > Aquatic > Marine >...
CCTCACCGCTCGACGGCGGCCGAGGATGCCATCAACGGCAAGGCCATCAATGATGCCAATGCCGCCGCAGCCGGGGCCGAAGCCGTCAAGGGGGCTACCACCCTGCCGCACAACAAGTGGAAGGTCCAGATTGTAAAGACCCAGGTCAAGAGGGCAATTCTCGCCCTGGCCTAACGCGGTTTAAAGTTCCGAGAATAACGGCGGGATTCAAGTTTGGTACGCCACCACCGACAATCCCGCCGTTATTCTTTTCAGCGACAGATATTGTTTGACATTTCCTTTGGTTATTGTATAATTGTTATTCAGGAATTATTATTCCTGTTTCTTGAAACAATATTGTGAAACGATAAGGAGACAAACAATATGAACTCAATGGCGCTTAAGCCAGCCAGAAAGCTTTCGGCGGAGTCCGGCAGTTGCAGCCACTATTCCCAGACCGATACCCAGGATGAATCGGAGCCTCCCGGTAAGGATGATGAACCCCCCCAATCCGGCAGCATATACCGGCGTTTCTTCTCTCACGTAGACCAGCACCTCTGGAACGACTGGAGGTGGCAGTTCAAAAACCGCATCATTTCCGTTCTGGAACTTTCCCGCTATTTGCCTCTTTCGGGTCAGGAAATCGAAGATATTGAAAAAGTTGCCCGGCGTTATCCTTTTTCGGTAACTCCTTACTACCTTTCGCTGATTGACCCGAACGATTCCAGCGATCCGATCCGGAGGCAGGTGATCCCTTCGGTAATGGAAATAGATCCTTCCATGCAGGGGTTTGAAGACCCCCTGGATGAAAACGGTGACTCGGTGGTACCCGGCCTGGTACATCGTTACCCAGACCGCGCCCTGATGGTAACCACCAATATATGTCCTGTTCTATGCCGTCATTGTACCCGTAAACGCGAATGGCATCAGCACGGAACGGTACATACCCCCGTCGAATTCCAGGCGATGATAGACTATATCCGGGCTCATTCTCAGATACGCGATGTTATTGTATCCGGCGGAGACCCCCTCAGTCTCAGCACGCACCGGCTTGAGGAAATAATTAGCGCTCTGCATTCCATACCTCACGTCGAAATCATTCGTATAGGCTCACGTTTTCCCGTCGTTTTACCCCAGCGCATAGATGACGAACTCTGTCAGATGCTATCCAGGTACGGACCTGTCTGGCTGAACACCCATTTCAACACGGTCAACGAAATAACTCCCGAATCGGCTGCTGCTTGCGACCGGCTTCTCAGGGCCGGTGTTCCGGTAAATAACCAGTCCGTACTATTAAAAGGTATTAATGACAGCGTCAACGCCCAACTGGCGCTTTGCCAGAGCCTTTTGAAAATCAAGGTGCGCCCCTACTACCTGTTTCAGTGTGACGAAGTTCAGGGAGTCGAGCACCTTCGCACCCCGGTGGAAAAAGGAGTTGAAATCATCGCCGGCATGCGCGGGAGGACCTCCGGCCTGGCGATTCCTTCCTTTGTCGTCGACCTGCCCGACGGCGGCGGCAAAGTGCCGCTGCTGCCTGATTATATGGTCAATCGTAATGAAGAGCAGATATTGTTCAGAAACTATCAAGGCGATTATTTTCCTTACCGCAACCCTTCCCCGGTTGATTGCGTAGAAACATCACGGTATTCGAGTCGCCAGCCGGAACCGGTTGCTGCTCAACCGGAAAGGATAGGCGCATAAAATGCGTGTCGGCCTCGCTTTCGATTTGAAAGACGATTTTACCACTCTACCAGGCAGCCCGGAAGACATATGCGAAGAGTACGATTCCATCCATACTGTCCGGTTAATCGAAACCTCTCTGAAATCTCTGGGGCATGAAGTTGTGCTGCTTGGCGGCGGACGCGATTTGTTAACGGCATTGCTTACCGGCGATAAAGTAGATATTGTTTTTAATATCGCTGAAGGCAGGGGCAACCATCCAGGGCGGGAAGCCCAGGTACCTGGCATTCTCGAAATGCTCGATATTCCCTATACAGGTTCTGCTCCAACCTGCCTTTGCCTTTGCCTGGACAAACCTCTCGCCAAAAGACTGCTCTTAAACGCCGGCGTCGACACCCCCGCCTGGTACACCATTGCTTGTCAGGCAGATATAGAAAATACCGACTGGCACAAGCTGCGTTATCCTGTCATTGCCAAACCTGCCCACGAGGGCTCCAGCATTGGCGTACATGCGGATTCGCTGATTAGAAACCCGAACCAGGCCCCGAATATCACCGGCAGACTTCTTGCTTCCTACAGGCAGCCTGTCATGCTGGAAGAGTATATCGATGGTGAAGAGTTTACGGTAGCTGTTACCGGTAATGAACCGCCAGGCGTATTCGGCAGTATGGGAATAGTCCCCAGAAATATATCACCGGATTTCATCTATTCAGTAGAGGTAAAGCGTGATTATGTAAATCTGGTAGATTACGAATGTCCGCCGCATTTAGAACAAAATGCTCTGAAATCACTTCAAGAGAGCGCCGTTAAAGCGTATGCGGCACTGGGGTGCCGCGATATTGCCCGTCTGGATTACCGTATCGGTTCCGGGGGTGTGCCCTATTTACTCGAGATCAATCCCCTGCCCGGGCTCGGCAGCCACAGCGACCTGGTTATCATGGCCGGCATGATGGGTATAAGCCATGCTGATCTCATTTCCGCGATACTTTCGACTGCTTGTACCAGGTATCCCCAATGCTGCCTAACATAGTTGTCGTATATAATGCTCCTTCACCTTCCCGCTATGATCAATGCGGTGAAAACGCCGCGGTCGCCGGTGTGATGGAATCGGTTTCCGCTGTAAAAGAAGCACTCGAGCAAAGAGGGTACATGGTTACACTGGTTGGCCTCGAACCCGGAATCGGGTCACCTGAAAATATTATTTCCGGCAGCGGAGCCGGTGTCGTTTTCAATCTTTTCGAAGGTTTTACCGGCTTGCCGGAAACAGAGACGCTGGTGCCTGAAATCTGCTCACGACTAAATATCCCGTTCACCGGCTGCCCGGCAAAATCTATTAAGCTGGGGCTTGACAAGGCAGCCGCCAAAAGGGCTTTTATCTCCCATTCCCTGCCTACACCGGATTTCCAGGAGCTGTCTCTTGATCGACTACATGATTTTAATCTTTCTTTTCCGTGTATCGTAAAACCCGCCGGCGAAGATGCCAGCCATTCGATCAGGCCGGAAAGTGTGGTAAAAAGCCTGGATGAGTTATCCGCCCAGGTGGCCCGGCTCTCGTATTGCTACGGCAATACTGTCCTTGTCGAATCATTCATCACCGGCCGGGAATTCAATGCTACGGTTCTCGGTAACCGCGTTTTGCCGGTTTCTGAAATATTATACAACTTGCCGCCGGGCCTGCCGCAGTTGCTGACCTATGATGCCAAGTGGGTACCGCAAAGCCAGTATTATACAGGCTCAGTGGTAGAGTGCCCGGCCAGGATTTCAGCCAGCGAGCTTGAAAACATAACCCGCCTGGCAACCGAATGTTTCAACATTACCGGCTGCCGGGGTTATGCCAGGGTCGATATCCGGCAGGACGCCGGAGGCGTATTCAATGTTCTGGAAATTAACCCGAATCCGGATATTTCCCCCGGTGCCGGCTGTGCCCGTCAGGCCGAATCAGCCGGAATGAGTTATACTGATTTAATAATCAATATTTTAACCGCGGCTGGCTGATTATCATTCATATGAACGCGGTTATACGTCCCATGCGGCTGCAGGACCGTTCCCGGATTGCCGGCTTGCTGGCTGAAATTGCCCAGTTCAAACCGGCTGAGGTTGTTATAGCACTTGAGCTTATCGATGCTTATCTAACCGGCGGAACCCAGTCGGGATATCATGTACTGGTAGCCCAATTAGTAGATTCGACAGCCGGTTATATATGTTTCGGCCCGACTCCCCTCACCGAAAATACCTGGGATATCTACTGGGAGGCTGTTTCGCCGGTGTACCAGGGCCAGGGTATCGGCGGCAGCCTGCTCGAAGCTGGTGAAAAAACGATTCAGCGCCACGGTGGCAAGCTTATACTTATCGAAACCTCTTCTACACAACTGTATTCCGCAACCCGGGAATTCTACCGGAAGCACGGCTACCAGCTCACGGGCCGGATCCCCGAGTTCTATTCCCCCGGTGACGATTTGATGATATATTCAAAAAGAATGCCCGTCTGCGAAAACATATAACAGGTTAAATGCTGTAATATTTAGCTTGGATGCCGTTACTCTTGACATCAAAGGCATATATCATTTACAATACATCCGGTTTTCAGATTCATTTTTTTTATTATACGATATGTCTTCTATAATACAGCGTCATAATAACAATTTGAAAGGACATACAAATGACAAAACCCAACCGCTCGATGTTCAAGCTGGCTGTTACAGCCATACTTGTTCTGGCATTTTCCGGTTGCAGTCAAGTCCAGTCCATCACCCTGAACATATCGGCTGCTGCCAGCTTGACGGATGCGCTGCAGGAAATCAACCAGCTTTACGAGGAAGATAACCCGGACGTCAAGATACAGCCCAATTATTCTTCATCAGGCAACCTCCAAACTCAAATTGAACAGGGAGCGCCGGCAGACATCTTCATTTCAGCAGCTTCAAAACAGATGGATGCACTTGAAAGCAAGGACTTGATTATCGGCAGTACGCGCCAGGATCTCTTGAATAATCGCGTTGTGCTTATCGTTTCGTCTGACAGTGCATTGCAGCTCGATGATTTTTCCGATCTTGCCGGTGAGAGCATACAGAAAATAGCCATGGGCGACCCCGAATTCGTACCCGTCGGCACTTATGGCAAGAGTGCCCTAGAACTTTTAGGAATCTATGAACAGGTGCAGCCTAAACTGATACTCGGCAGTGATGTACGCCAGGTTTTAAGTTATGTGGAAAATGGCAATGTCGATGCCGGTATAGTTTATTCTACCGATGCGGCTATCTCCAACCTGGTAAAGATTGCTGCAGACGGACCGGATGAAATTAATGACAAAATCGTGTATCCTTTAGCCATAATCAAAACCAGTAAACACGTGGAAGCGGCACAGGCATATATCGATTTCCTGTTCGGCAGTGAAGCCGGAACAGTTTTTGAAAAATACGGATTCAAAGTTCTTGAGGATTGAATATTAGTTTAAACCTATGACCGAATCGTATCTATCGCCGTTGTTGATCTCGTTAAAAACGGTTTTAACCACCACCTTTATAACTTTTTTTCTGGGCATTGCAGCTGCACGCTGGATGGCCAGGTACAACGGCAAGTACCGCAGTATTATCGACGGTGTGTTCATCCTGCCGATAGTATTGCCCCCGACCGTAGTCGGCTTTGGTTTGCTGGTTTTATTCGGCAAACACGGACCGCTGGGAGCGTTGTTAAACTTATTCGATACCTCTGTCGTGTTTTCCTGGCCGGCTACCGTTATTGCAGCGGTGATAATGTCTTTTCCACTTATGTACATGACCAGCCGCGGTGGATTCGAACAGGTAGATGTGAATATCGAGAATGCCGCCAGGACCCTTGGAGCCAGCGAATGGAAAATATTCTGGACGGTTACCATGCCTCTGGCCTGGCCGGCAATCGTCTCGGCTACAATCCTGGCTTTTGCCCGGTCGCTCGGTGAGTTCGGCGCCACCCTGATGCTGGCCGGTAATATCCCCGGTAAAACCGCCACCATCCCGGTAGCCATATATTTCAATATTCAGGCCGGGCATATGGATCAGGCTCTAACTCTGGTAGTAATCGTGCTGGTGATCTCTTTTGCGTCGCTGGCCGCTCTGGCTTACTGGAAAGGAAAAGCCAGAAAAACGGTACCTATTGTACCGGAGACATTATAAAATGCGTTATTTCCGGGAGTTTAATTCGCAACGTGCTTGAAGTAAGTATAAAAAAACGTATCGGCAGTTTTCATCTGGAAGTAAATTTCTCCGTGGACCGGGAAATACTTTCCATTCTGGGCCCTTCCGGTTCCGGCAAGACTATCACCTTACTTTGTGTCGCCGGACTGTTGCGGCCGGATACAGGCTTCATCAGACTCAACGGCCGTGTTCTTTATGATTCTCAAAACCGGATATGCCTTTCAGCCCGGCAGCGAAACATCGGCTTCGTTTTTCAAAATTATGCCCTTTTCCCCCATCTTACCATCAAAGAAAACATCGCTTACGGTATCAAGAACTTCTCCAGAGATGATGCCACCCACCGGGTGCAGGAGCTTCTGGAACTGATGCATATACCCGACCTGGGCAACCGCTACCCCAAAGAAATCTCTTCCGGCCAGCAGCAGCGCGTTTCCCTTGCCAGGGCAATCGCGACTTCTCCGGATGCACTGCTGTTAGATGAACCATTTTCCGCTCTGGACACTCCGCAGCGTGAGCGCCTTGAATATGAACTAATCGGTCTTCAGGAAATGTATAAAAAGGACTTCCTTTTCGTTACTCATGATCTTGCCCAGGGGTACAAACTCAGCAACCGGCTGGCAGTTTTCGATTCCGGCCGCGTTGCCCAGTGCGATTGCAAGAACAAAGTGGTAACCGAACCCGCCAACAGAACTGTCGCTAAATTGACCGGAATCAAGAATCTCATGGAAGGCATCGTTGTCAGTATCGATAACGGTTATGTGAGTGTTCTCGTGCCTGAAATCGAAAGGCCTTTGAAAATATTGAACGGCAACCATAATGATCTTTCGGTGAACCAGCCTGTATTTATCGGCATCCGGCCCGAATACGTCCAGCTTGTGGATGAAGAAGGCGAAAATACGGTTTGCTGCCGCACCCAGCAACTGGTCGACGGAGTTACCAGCATTCACGGAAGATTTAACGCTGCGTCCGACTCCGAGAGAAAATATAACTTGGAAGTGGATCTGGCAAGGTTCCTTGATAACGATGCTGCCGAAGGTTGCTCCTGCCTGCTCCGCTTTCCGCCGGACCGGATGGTGGTGTTCAGCCGTTAAACACTTATTCGGGGCTTAAGCCATCCAGGGCTGATTGCATTTTTTTGCGAAGCTCTTTGTAAAGGCTGATAGCTTTGTGTCCTTCTTCGGTCAACTCGGCATAACCGCCGCCGGAACCACCTTTTACTTTAACCACCAGAGGCGCAGAAGCCAGCTGGTTCATCGATTTTATCCACAGCCAGGCATTGCGGTAACCCAAGCCCATCGAGCGGGCTGCCGCTGAAATCGAACCCAGTTTATGAATATTTTCCAAAAGCATCACCCTGCCCCCACCCAGGTACAGCTCGCCGTTCTTTTCAACCCATATGCTGGCCCTGACATTAAAACCGGCCTGAGCATTGCGCCCGATGCGGGACGGTTTGCTTTTTATTTTGCTGCTCTTTTCGTCTGCCACTTGGTATTTTCCTCTCTGGTTATATTACAAGGGGAATATATGCCTGTCAATTATATCCGGCTTCCAGCTCATATTTACATGTGTTTCGAATGTTATTATAATGTTGCCGGTTGAGTTCAGCGGGGAATTGTATATATGGATACCAATTTTTCTAAAGAAACCTGGCTTTCCATCGGTGAAGCCTGCCGTATTCTGGGAGTCAGTGAAGCCACGCTCCGCCAGTGGACGGATGACGGGCAGATTAAGGTATTCATAACTCCCGGCGGCCATCGCCGTTACGAGCGGAAGCAGCTGGATGAGTTCATGGATTCCCACCGCAATGTGCTGGGTATAAAAGATTTAATTGCCAGGCTGGAAGACACGGCCGAACCCCACCGTGAAATCGGCTCTGCCTTCGCTTCTCCAACAGGTACTCACGCAAAACTCGATGAACCGCAAAAGCGGCAACTGGCACACCTGGGCCGTAATCTGCTTGACCTTATCATCGCTTATGTGGCTGAGCCGTCAAGGCGTGGTGAAATTTTATTAGAAGCCGGTGCAGTAGGCCAGACTTTCGGTACAAGCCTGGCGGAAGCAGGGTTGTCGCTCACCGATTCGATCCAATCGTTCATTGCTCATCGCAAGCCTATAATCGATGGAGTTATGGCTATGATGAAACAAAAGGAAATAGTTGCCGAAGAAATACTTGCTTCTCTCCCGCTTATTGACAATATAATCGACCAGGCCCTTCTTGCCATGACCCGGGCTTATCAGGATTTTCCTCGTCCCTGACCTCGCCATAGATGTCAAGTCCTCCTTACCCGGGATTCCTGGTAGGAGGCTTTATGCAGAAAGCAACCGTTCAACAAGGCTTGCCAGTTCCCGGGAGTCGAAAGGCTTGGCAATATAAGGGAGGTTCAGACGGTTCAGATGCTCTCTGGTATCCAGGTCCGAAGTATCTCCGGTAAATAGCAGTACACGTTTTTCATATGCCGGCCAGAGGCTTGTGACCCGGTCATATAACTCAAGCCCGTTCATTTCAGGCATTCGCATATCCATCACTATGGCATCATAAGTGTTGTCTTCAAGGAGTTGCAAGGCTTCTTGCGGGCGGTGGCAGCATTCCACCGCATGGCCTTTTTGCCGCAAGACATGTCTTACCAGAGAAACTACAGCAGGCTCATCATCGACAACCAGGATCCTGCCGGCTTTGCCAGTGATAATATCCTTAGCGAGGTGGCTTTCTTCGACTTCAGCAACTTGTTCACAGGTTACCGGGAGCTCAATAATAAACGTACTGCCTTTTTCCTGAAAGCTTTCCACTCTCAGGCTGCCGCCGTGTTCATTAATAATCCCCAGCGACAAAGAAAGCCCCAGGCCAGTTCCCTCGCCTGTCTCCTTGGTGGTGAAAAAAGGTTGAAAGAGTTTTTCCTGCACCTGCCGGCTCATTCCCGGACCATTATCCGATATTGAAATAGTGATTCCGGTTTCAGCGAGCTGCGTTTGTAATGTTAGCATTCCCTTTCTTTCAACCCTTTTCAATGCATGTTCGGCATTGATAATTATGTTCAACAGCACCTGCTGAAGCTGACCCGCATCGGCTGACACCCTGGGCAAACCAGATTCATAGTCCTTGATAATTTCGATATTTGACGTTTGCAGAACGTAGCGGCGCATTTCCAGGGTGTTATCGATGAGTTCATTGATGTCGACACTGGTTTTCACCGGTTTTGTCTGCCTGGCGAAGGTCAGCATGCGTTTAACGATATCTTTGACCCTCTGTGAACTCTGGTTTATTATCTTCAGTTCATCCTTAACGTCTTCCGGGATATCGTTTCTTTCTGCCAGCAATTCCGAATACCCGATTACGGCAGTCAATGGATTATTGATTTCATGTGCTATTCCCGCTGCCATTTCGCCAACGGCTGCCAGCCGGCTGGATACCTCGGTTTTTTCGCGTAGCTGTTTTTCCTTTTGTTCGGCAGCCTTTTTTTCGGAAATATCCCGTATCACACTGACCAATATCCGCTGCGCATCCATATCGACCCCTCTCGAACTTACCTCCACGGGAAAGGTGGCTCCATCGATGCGCCGATGATATGTTTCGAAAAGTATGCCCGTTTCATTGGCATGGCGCATCTGCCGGGCAACGCTTGGTTCAGTATCCGGAGCCCTTAACACGGCGATGTTCAATTCAAGCAGTTGCTGGCGGGTATACCCGTATGCCTCTTCTGCGGCCTGGTTGGCCTCGATGATCGCGCCATCCGAATATCTGATAAACAGGATGATATCTCTGGCATGATTTGCCAGCAGCTGGTATTTCAGCAGGCGCTTCTGCGATTCGGCCAGTTCCCGGGCAGTGGTATGGCTGACTTCCAGGGCCTGCTTTAATTCCGTTTCACGCTTTGCCAGTTCATTTACTGCTATATAGTAGGATTCCTGGTCCAAAAACAGCATGCATAAAAGCATGGTGCTCACCGGGTAAATAGTGAGTACAGGCAGCGCAATAGTTCCGATGACATCGCCGGATATCCCGCCCGGCAGAAACAGCATCAACCCCAGCATTCCAAGGTGGACTATCATGCCAAAGGCAAGCAGAAAGTATAGCTTGGTAGATGATGCTGCATATCTGGTTTTCAAATAGTAATAACCGGTGCCGGCTATCGCCGACCATACGATAACACTTGTTCCAACCAGAGCACCTACACCCCCTATATACAAGCGGTAAATTATTGCGATCGCCCCTGATATCAGGGCAGTTACCGGACCGCCGACAAAAGCGCCTACGCTTATTATCACCGAGCGGCCGTCAAATATCGGCCCGGCATCCAGCGTTACCGGGTTCATCATGCCAAGCACTGCCGCGCCACCGATCAACCCTCCCAGTAATACCTGGTATTTTAAATGATGATAGCCGCCATGACGCATCAGGAGATCTATTGCAACGATGAGAAAAACCAGCAGGGCAATGTTATAAAAGTAATCGAGCGCCATTTGAATTACAATTTACCCCTGTGCCGCCATATTATTCTGTTTGTTACTTCTAGTTTACGGCACCGGCCATTATAGCACCGGCGTGTGCCGAATAATACCCATTTCATGGATTTTTATGCAATGACACCTCGCCTTGCATCGTTCCGGCAAAGTCCGGATTAGAACCCTGGAACAGGGATGTTATAATGATATATCATTATTCAAGGGAGGACATGATCATGCCGATCATAACAATCGACTGGGCTGCAGGCAGGTCTCAGGAAACCAAAACCAAAATCGCCGAGGCCATAACGGATGTAATGACCGAACATACCGGGCTGGATGAAGACGCCATGATAGTGGTATTCAACGATACACCCCGGGAGCACTGGTTTATCGGCCGCAAATGCCTGGGTTAACCGGCCTGAACTAAACGCTGCGCTTCCGCAGCTTTCTCAGGGTATTGTCAGTTCGCTGGAGGCAACCAGGACGGGCATGGTATAGCCGGTATCGTACAGCTGGAGAAACGTATCGGCCAGTGCGTTTTGGTCGCTGTAAAAATCTTGAATGAAGCGGTACGAGATCGTTTGCATCAACAGTTCGGCCCGTACCGTAAACGGTCCGTAATATGCTCCGGTGCCGACCTGATAGGTCACCGTATCAGAACCATCAAGAAAATCGGCATCATTTGAGGCTGCGCCTTTGACCGCGATACCTTTGGCAGCATTCCGGATATCGAAACCCAGAGGCAGCAACCGGTTATCCTTTACAAATTCTGAAGCCCTCAGCAACGTATAGGTAACATTGCTATCCGGATCCTGCATGATAGCTTCATAGATCTGCACCTGGTTCTGGCGGTATATTGTATCGTAGTGCGGTTCGTACCTGCCCGGGTCGATATCGGCATCGCAACCATCGATACTGCCATCGACGGCCGGTTTTCCTGATTCGAATATAACTCCACCGGCAGAACTGGTTACGGTAATGTGAAGCCATACCCTGCGGGACGGAAATCCTGTCGGGAATTTATGCCCTGCCAGTTGCTGTATGCCAATATCCAGCCTTAACACGTTGCCCTCTACACTCGCATTCTCAATGACAAGAGATGCGGTCTGATTCTCCAGCAAATCGTCCAGGCGGGTAATGGTGTCATCGAACTGGGAACTCGATGCGGTAATTCCCAACGAGTCGTTATTGTCTTTCATGAGCCTGAGCATGGTCTTGTTTGAACCGACAAAATAATGCTGGCTGAAAGGCTCCCTGGCCGGAAAACCCGTGCCAACGTTCGATATCGATACATTGCCATCAGCGTGTGGCATGTGGCACGTCTGGCATTCGATGCCTTCACCCGGGTAAATGCTGTTGTTATGTTCCAGGCATGGAGTCTGTTCCGGGAAGGTTCCTAGCACGTCGCCCATTATACCGACGCACGGGGTTGTTACTCAGTGGCAGGTTCCGCACAGCACCGAACCGGCAATCTGATCCCCGAACACCGGCCGGAATTCGGATGTGCTGATCATCAGGGTTTGCTCCGGATCCGGGTATGGTCCGTAAATCAGCCGGTCCGGCGGTTCGGTGGACGTATCGATCGTGTAGGTTCCCAGCACCGGATCGATTATCTGGTGGCACACAGTGCAGGAAACGCCATCCATAGCCGCGGGGTTGAGGCTGTTCTCCTGGTTCAAAAAGCCGTTTTCAAATATTGCGGAAACCGCCCCTTCAGTTTCAGCCTGGGTGTAGGCCATGGGCATATGGCAGCTTGAGCATTTGGCTTCGATAACCTCTCTGAGTTCAGGTGTCCTGGCAACTTCGGAGGCAACCTTAGCCTGCCAGAAAGGGTCTTTGGCGGCATTTGCCATCATGGTCGAGCGCCAGTGAGAACCGATGGATACGTCATTGCCGGCGCTGTCGTTCAATGACACGTGGCACATGGCACAATTGCCGGAACCGGAAAAATCAGACGTTTCGAAATTTACCAGCGCCATACCGCTGTATGAAGGTTGAGTTGTGGTTGGGATTTGGGTCGTCTGGTCAGCGGGCGAACTACAAGAACCAAGCACCAGGGAAGTTACTATCAGGCAGGAGGCCAGTACCCTTTTCATTACAGCGTATATAATAACTTTATCAGTACTGGTTGTCAATAGTATTAGCTCGACGACGCTTCCTGAATCCCTTCCAGGCCGGGTATTCCGTCCAGCAGCCTGTAGCCTTCAGTTAATATCGAATAAACTGCCAGCGGCATAAATGCCAGAACGGTGCCTTCTATCTTATTGTAATAAAATGAGGTATCGAATACTTCGGCAGCCGTAAACACATAGGTACTTGGGCTGTTGCCACTTGCCGGACTGCACCATTCAGGAGGCGTCGCAGCAACTATTGCGGCACAGGTGAAAGGGCGCACGTCGTAAATGGAACACGAGCCGTTGTTTAAAAAGGGGCAATAAATAGCCTGCTCGCGGTATTCGGCTTCCATTTCCTGCAGCGGTATAACCTTGCTTCCGGCTTCATCAGGTTGTTCTCTTTGGAGCCAGGATTCGCCGCACCCGATGAAAATGTCACCGTTTTGTCTGAGTTTTTGCCGCCAGGCTGCATAATTATTTATGAAATTCGTCAGTATTTGATCGTTGCTGTAAAGATAATAAACGATAGCTTCGCATTCCTGGATACTGGCCTGCATATACGCCAGGCAGCAATACGTACAGCCCTGATGGCAGGAAATTGATTTTCCTTGTTTTGAGACTGTGGCAATCTGCCTGGCAGAAATTTGTTTAAAAACGGTTTTCTTGTTTTCGATAAAACGCAGGCAAAATTCCTTCCGCTTCTCACCCAGATTGCCTGAATACGCCGCTGCCCGGTTGGCCATAATCGACAGGTAATCCGGGTTGCCGCCATTATCAGCAAGTATATTCATACTGCGCTTCTCCCCGCTTTTTCAAGTGTAGTTTTATATTCACACAGCTTTTCACTGCACCGGCAGCAGGTCAAATTTTGATTGGTATGCTCATAAAACCTTTCAGGGTTGGCAGCGTAGGCTGCTTCCCACCTGACAAGTAACAATAGCGCGATGCCAGCCAGACTCAGGGTATACCAGCTAAAAATAAACAACAGCGGCGTAAACATCATCAGAAAATCCCAGTTATATATTCGGCAATTTATGCAGCACCGGTTTTTCATTATCAGGGATTGAAACGGGCAGTAAAATAAAATGCATACGATATCGCTCACGGCATAAAAAAGGCTGATAATCAGCAGGCCGCCTTCATCTATAATCCCGGTAAAGTACAGGCCACCGACACCGGCATTCAACACGATCCAGGCCGCCGCGACCAGGATCACATTCCTGGCCTGTTTCCGTTTTATGCCGGCGTTTAAGGTTATCGTTTTTCCGGCAGCGGCGAAGTTATCACTAAACTGTTTCTGGCTTCCCATACTCTCATATTTCGACGGAAAAAACCGTAACAGCATTTCAGCAGCGAAGAGAAACCATATCAAACCCAGCAACCACGTCGCACCGTTCAAAGCGCCGTAAAAGCTTTCTACTAAAAGACTCCTGTCAAGTATGTATACCGCAACTGCTGCGGCTAAAAGCGCGCTCCGGGCAACCAGTTTTATAAAGTACAGCCTGACAACGGCTGTTCTGACCGGTTTTCCATTAGTTATGTTATCCATTTTTTTTGTTATTGTTACGGTTTAAATAATCGATACCGGTGCATGTATTGTGCCGGCACCCTTGCGGTCCAGAATCACTATCTATTATACACTGCCGGGCGGTTACGGTTGACTTTCCCGTATGAAGGCAGCCAGGATTTTAAACGGGCGTACCACAGTGTCTGCAGGTGGTTTCTGCCCTAAACCGGATTGGGTGGGCTAACTATTGCGTAATTCGGGCGTTATCAATAACAGGTGGTTGTCAAAAACAGTTGAGAATTATTAAGGAGGAGATAATGAAAAAACCACAGTACCTGTCCCTGGTAGCTATCTGGCAGCTCTTTTGCGCGGTCACAACCTTCTTCGGCATTCTGGCAGCGGCATTCATCGCTTTGCCGGTCTTATTTGGATTCGGCAACTACTGGGATGTATATATGGGCCCCTGGCTGGTCTTCGGAGGGATTCCCAATATAATAACCGTTATAAGCAGCATCAGCCTGATTTTCCTGCTGGCATATTTCGGTATCTCGCTGGCTGCCGGCATCGGTACTCTTCAAGGAAAAAACTGGGCGCGCAGCCTTGGTATTGTTCAAGCGGTGCTGAGCATCCCTAACGTTCCTATCGGGACCATTGCGGGGGTATTAACCATCGTATACCTTGGGAAACCCGAAGTGGCCGAATATCTGAACCGCCAAAGCCGGCCGGATAACCGTCAGCCTTTATTGAGCCCCGCAACCACCACGTAAATCAACCAAGTGTTCAAATAAAAACTATCGAAAATAAGGGTGGCGGAATAAATCCGCCACCCTTTTTACGTCTCCACCCGCCAGCACCCCGGCACCGCATGCATGATTACCGGCTGGTTTCAAGGTCCTCTGCATTCAACTTATCTATCAGCGAAAGCATCTGCCGGCTTTCGGGAATGTCGCTCATCGATTCGCCGAAGTGGGCAAACCTTATTTTGCCACTCTTGTCGACCAGTATGCTGGCCGGCATGCGCCCGAGTTTAAGGATTTTAACCTGCTGGCCATACAAACCGGCAATTTTGTGTTCAGGGTCGGGTATACCCGTAAACGGCATCCTGTTATCATGCCACCAGGCTGAGAATGCAGCGTCATCTTCAGGGCCTATGGCAATGATTTCGGTGTTTCGCTCAACGTATTCAGGGTAATCCTGGCGCAACTGCGCCATATGCGCGCGGCAATAGGGTCAAGTGAATCCACGGTTGAACACCAGCATGACGTTCTTTTCATTATTATAGTCCGAAAGGTGTATCGAGCGGCCATGACTATCGGCTGCTTGAAATTCGGGGGCATTGACGGCCTTGCGTTTTTCTATCAGCATTTTCTACCTCCCCGGCAAAATCGATGGGTTAGTTTGCATAAGATAATAACATGCCGGCAACACAGGGCGTAAGAGAATATCTTGCAAATACCTCTCAAATGTTGATAACAATATAATCGACTAATCTGCATAATTTGTCTGATTATATTGACTGGCGTTTATTCAGAGAGTAATATTAATATAGTAATGGTTTTCGTTAATGAACCTGTTTTACCGAGTTTCTGGGTCAGGTTTTAAATAAGGGCATCAGATATTCAACCAGGAGGCGGCGTAATCTTGAATAGGAACTTCATTTCGATAATAACTACCTGCATCCTGCTGTTTGCCTTAACCTGCCTGATAACCGGTTGCGTCGGCGATAAAACCTCATCTCCGGCAACGGGTAATACGACTACTACGACGGCTCCTGCGGCAACTTCTTCTGCTCCCGCTTCTTCAACAGCGCCCCCAACTAGTCCTGCAACATCCAGCTCGCCGCCTGTTTCTTCTACTCAGCCTGCAGCTACAACAGCATCAGATGTGCTTGTACCAATTTTCCCTCCTTTGGGAATGGGGGACACCGATAAAGTACCGAGGTTTTTATGGAGTGAGGTTGCCGGTGCCGCGTCTTACGAGTTTCAGCTGAGCATTGAACCGGCTTTTGTTGCCCCCATAATCAGCACGACCCTGACAACCACCCAGTATTATTACGCGGATGAGCCGCTGGCATACTCTCTACAGTACTACTGGAGAGTACGGCCGATCGGTTCAAGCGGTACACCCGGCAACTGGTGCGAAACCCAGTATTTTACCGTTTGCCCGGACTGTTAATAGATTTAATACCTGCGCAAGATAATGTTTACGGTGTCGATTCCTGCTCACGCGTTATCAGCAAACATTCCCGTGGTTACCATATTGCGTCGTTCTCCCGTTTCAGTTGCTTTTTTGCCTGATGCCAGCTTACAATTGTAGCAGAAACTCCAATATACTCCCTGCGATAAGGAAGGAGCCATGAAACTAAGCGCCCGCAACATTCTTAAAGGAACAGTCAAGCAAATCAAAACCGGTTCGGTAAATGACGAAGTAATCATCGAACTTGCCGGCGGCATCGAGATTACTTCAGTTATTACCAAAGCATCGGCTGAAAACCTTTGCCTTGCCGAAGGCAAAGAGGTATATGCCATCATTAAAGCAAGCAATGTAATGCTGGGGGTCGATTAATAACTGATTAGTGGCACCGTTTTCCCGGCTAACTGAATTCGTTTGCGGATTTCCCTGTTATGGCAACCAGCCATCTGTTTGTTCTTTTTGCAAAAACGTCAAACACCTGAAACGAGAAGTTGACTCGCGTTTTCACGTATCCATATTAAGGAGAATACGGTATTGGTAAAAAAGGTTGAAACGAGCCAGGCGGCAGGCGCCAGGCTGGCCCACGATATGACCAAAATAATACCCGGCCAGTACAAGGGTGCCCGGTTCACCCGAGGCCACACGGTTACCCCGGACGACATCCCGGAATTGTTGCGCATGGGCAAAGAGCATGTATATGTAATGGATGACGGCGAGGATACAGGAATCCATGAAGAAGAGGCGGCGCGGCGGCTGGCGGCTGCCGTTTCCGGCATTAACACCGAAGCCGCCAAACCCAGCGAAGGCAGAATCAATATACTTGCTACCGGACCCGGTTTGCTGAAGGTCGATGTTGACCGGCTGTATGAAATAAACTCGATTCCGGGTATATCGGTTTCCACCATGCATAACAATTCCCGGGTTGAAAAAGGCAACATGATCGCCGGTGTGAAAGTAATCCCCTTGTATATCGAAGAAGAGAAGATTGCCCGGGTCGAAAAAATCGCCGGCGCCGGAATCAAAGTACTTAACGTAAAACCTTACATCATTAAAAAAGTAGCGGTGGTAGTCACCGGTAACGAAGTTTACAAAGGCCTGATCCAGGATAAATTCGTCGATGTGATGCATTCCAAGGTAGAGCCGCTGGGAGCATCGGTATTTGCTACTGCAATAGCACCGGACGATGCAGCCGTGATAGCCGCCAGGCTGATTGAAATGAAAAACAAAGGCGCCGAATTGATAATCGTCTGCGGTGGTTTAAGCGTCGATCCGGATGATGTTACTCTGGAAGGGGTTATTGCCAGCGGAGCCCAGCTTATAAACTACGGAGCGCCGGTTATGCCGGGAGCCATGGTACTCCTTGCCATCATGGACGGAATTCCTGTGCTGGGCGCACCGGCCGGCAGCCTGTTTAACGTTAATATAGTAGATGTTCTTTTGCCCCGTCTTTTAGCCGGTGAAATTGTCAGCCGGGAGGAAATTATCGCCGCCGGGCACGGTGGACTATGTTTGAAATGCCCGGTATGCAATTACCCTGTTTGCCCGTTCTGTGCTTAGCACAGTTATTCAGTCCGTCGGCTTGTTTTACTCTATTACCACACCGGTGCCATAGGCGATGCATTCTGCCGAGGACTGCATTATCATGGCAGTGCCGAAGCTCAAAGATATCACCGCATTTGCACCTTGGCTTTCGGCATCCTCAATCATGCGCTGCAGCGCCTGTTCGCGGGCTTCGGCCATCATCTGGGTGTATTCGCCGATCTCTCCGCCTGCAAGACTCCTGAATCCTGCCATTATATCCTTGCCAATATGTTTGGCCCGAATTGTCGAACCCCTTACCAGCCCGATTGTCTTTATGATGTTTCTGCCGGGAATGGCAGGTGAAGTAACTATCAGCATTTTAGTTGTCTCTCCTTTCGAATGTTTCATGTTTTTCCTGCTGCTTGCGCTCGTACACTGCCACCGCCAGTAGAATAAGTGCGCCCAACCCCGCCGCGCCGAAAACAATATAGACCGCAACCGGCGTGCTTTCAGCTTCAGTCACCATTGCCCATATCATGGTGCCGATAACCGCCAGGACAGATACGGCCAACAACCCCAGACCGATTTTTTTCATTGCCTTCCCCTTCACCAAATTATTGAAGTTTCTTATTATACACCATATTTTATACCTTGCCTCGAAACGTATTGCCGATGAATATTCAGCATTAATGATGCCGATGATTAATTCTGGGTGGCTATCACTATTGGTTGCCGTTTCATCATATATTGCGTCAACCTGTTTCAAGTAATATTATTAAACGTATGGATACAGTTAATCCTTTTGATTGCTACGCTTTAGCCTATGACGAGTGGTTCGATAGCGAGGGCAAGATTATTTTCGAAACGGAAGTCCGCGCGTTCCGTGAACTGGCAAATATGTTACCCAAACCCTGGATTGAAATCGGGGTAGGCACCGGTCGTTTTGCCGAGGCTCTTGGTATTCGTACCGGCCTGGATTCTTCGGCCAAAATGCTTGAGATTGCCGGTAGACGGGGAATTGAAACATACTCAGGCCAGGCAGAGCGCCTGCCTTTTGATTCATCTTCTTTTGGAACCGCTTTTTTAATCGTTACGCTGTGTTTTTTACCCGCTCCTGTGGCTGCATTGAAGGAAACGCACCGCATTCTTATACCCGGGGGCAAAATAGTGGTCGGAGTGGTATTAAGATCAAGCCCCTGGGGCAGACTTTATTACAAGAAAAAACAGGGCGGCCACCATCTTTATAAAGATGCTACCTTTTACAGTTATGAAGAGTTATCATCGATGCTGTTAACATGCGGTTTTATAATCGAAAAGGTTATTTCCACTCTCTTTCAAAAACCGGATAAGATCAAGAATATTGAATTGCCGCGGACTGGATTTTCACCCGAGGCGGGTTTTACAATAATAGTTGCGGGTAAAACCAGTTCCGATATCCAGTCTCCAGCAGGTTAATATGGCGGATTACAATCAAATAGACGAAGCCAGGAAAATCCTGGGGCTCAGTGAGTCTGCGACGTTAAAGGAAATCAGGGGCGCTTTTAAAAGTCTTGCCAAACGCTATCACCCGGATAAGAACGATGGAACACAGGATACAACAGAAGCCATGAAAAAGCTGAACTGGGCCTATCAATTGCTAATAAATTATTGCAACGACTATAAGTATTCCTTCAACCAGGAAGATGTAGCCCGCACATACCCTCAAGAGGAATATCTTAGAAGGTTTTATTACGGCTGGTTCGATAATATTTAAAAACCGTTATGCCGAAGGCTGCAGATACTCCCCCTGGTCCTGAACAGGATTCCCGCTAATCGTTTTTCAGCTTGAATTCTTTTTGACCATCGAATTTGACCCAGCCGTAACGCAGGGCCAGCAAAACAACTGTCATGCGGTCATAAATTTCAAGTTTGTTAAAAATATTGCTTATATGGTTTTTAACCGTGCTTTCGCTTACATTCAGAGCCCGGGCAATATCCTTATTCCTCTGGCCTTCGGCCATATGGGTTATGATTTCCAGTTCTCTGCGCGTCAAGGGCGAGGTTGTCATGTTTCCTAACGAGTAAGCTTCTTGAACAGAATCATAGCGGGGCTTTGCCGATAATAGCTCGGCATAATCATGGACTTCCTGCTGGTAAAACTGCTTTTCCATTTTCTTTACCCGAAATGAACTGTACATCCACAGACCGAGCAGGCCGGAAACGGCAACCATCCCCACAAAAACGCTGTCAATATTCTGCATGGACAATATGATTACCAGGATCAGTACGGCATATATAAACATGAGGCCGTTGAGGTTCCACCTTAGCGATAAAGCCCGGTCTCTCACTCTTTTGTGCATTAATTCCATGGCCCGCTTATCGTGGGGATCGATAGGTTCCTGGTGTTGTTTGCGTTCAGTCATGTTTTAGTATGTGCCTCGATGACCTTCGTCAATCTCCCATGATAATTAACTTTTCGAATCATTATAGCAAAAATACCGGATATCAAAATTAAAATCAGCCCTGTTGTGCACCCAGTGGAACAATTATCCCCAGGAAAATGAATAACCCCCGACGTGATTATCGGTTTCAACCCTTAAAATGTATCTGCCGGGCATTAATCCCTTTCGGTTGGTATGTTAGAAATTTAGTAGTTCGAATTTTTGCCTATTATTACGCCAGATGTCCGGGGTGGCAAACATCATCTTCGTAATTGTGAGTGCCACAGCGACAATCATAAACCCGGATGCGCCTCAACTTCAAAATAAGGTACACTTTTTTCCCGGGCACCAAAGCCATCTCCTCAAAAAGGTGATAAGGTACTTCGGCAACCAAGCGTTGATTGCCCACATTAACTGCTACCCGGGCAGCATCATCAGCATACCGAATGTCAGTTACTTTCCCTTCGAAACGGTTAACTCCCGGACCGGGCGGTCTGGATTCGGAAAGAAATATATCACGTGGCAAAAAAGCGATACGGTTTATTGAGTTGCCTTCGTGAGCAACAATTACCGGCAGTCCTCCGCAGTTGGCTTCAACAACCCCTTGTTCCAGCTGGCGGCAGTGCTGGCAATCCAGTATGTTGGGTGCCCCGATAAAATCTGACACCACTTCATTTTGAGGAAAAAAGAAAACCTTGTCCGGTGCAGCCACCTGCTCCAGGTGCCCGTCGTGGATCACCGCGATTCGGTCGGCGATTTCTTCGGCCTCGGACAGATCGTGGGTTACATATACCGTCGTTATCCCCAGGGTTTTCTGAAACTGCCTGAGTTCCATTCGAAGGTACTTGGCAGTTTGCAGGTCGAGGCTGCTCAAAGGCTCGTCCAGCAGCAGCACCTGGGGAGAAGGCGCCATAGCTCGAGCCAGGGCTGCTCTTTGCTTTTCACCACCGCTCAAGTATTTTGGGTACCGCTCAGCCAGGTGTTCAATCTTTACAAGGCGCAGCAGTTGCTCCACCCGTGTTTCTATCTGTTCTGGTGGCAGATTTTTAAGTTCGAGGCTGTAGGCAATGTTCTTTCTGACATTCATATGCGGGAAAAGCACCAGTTGCTGGAAAAGATAACCTATGCGCCGGCGGCTGGCGTCTATAGCATCTACCGGTTTGCCGTCGAAGAGAACGGATCCCTGGTACTCGGTCAATCCGGCGATAATATTCAGTAAGGTAGTTTTACCCGAACCGCTGGGGCCAAGTATTACTATCAATTCGCCGTTACGAATATCGAGGTTGATATTAGTGCAGATGTGCCTGGAAACATTGTGAAGCTGTATATCGGGCATTCTAGCACCACCTGGCTGTGACACGGTTCTCGATGTAACCGAATACCTTGTCGAAAACACAGGTCATTACTGCCAGAACCGCAAGACAGACTACAATTATATCGATGCGTATCAGGCTCTCCGCTCTCAGCATCAGCGCACCGATTCCGGTTGGTATAGCAATCATCTCGGCTGCAATTACTACCCGCCAGGCATGACCGGCATTCAGCCGTAATCCGGTAAATATAATGGGCAATGCCAGTGGCATAACCACCGTGGTAAGAATCTTGAAATCTGAAGCGCCAAGCGTTCTTGACACCTTTACATAGTCGTTATCTACGCTTTTTATCCCCGCAACCGTATTGTACAGAACGGGGAAGAAAGAGGAAATGAAGATGATAGTAATCGGCAGCCATTCGTTTATGCCAACCCACAGCATGAGAAGGGGCAGCCATCCAAGCGGGGGGATGGGTAAAAAAAGGCTGATTATCGGGTTGAGCGCTCTATGAGCGATTTCTTTCCACCCCATTACAACTCCAAGCATCATGCCGGCCAGGGAGCCGGCAATCAGGCCGGCCGCAACCCGCCACAGGCTGGCAATAAAATTGTCACCCAGAACGCCTGATAATGCCAGATTGAAAAACTCCGTGACGACTTCTGAAAATGCCGGAAAATGGAACTGTCCCGGCACCCAGTTGAGCCTGGCGGTTACCTCCCACACAACCAGGAATGCGGCAACGGGAACGATGCCCCAAACAGGCTTCAATTTGCTGAAAAAAGAACTGTTCTTAGTCATATTGCAAGATGCAACCTAATCTGAAAAACTCAAGTCCAGGATTTCTTCTGCCGGAAAACTGCTGCTGATATAACCCAGTTCGGCCATATAGTCGATTACGTCTTGAACGACACCGGTGTCGATGGAACTGGTGAATTCGATGCGCTGGATGCTTCTTTGCATTACCTCCGGCGAGTATTCGAACCCGGAAGCGGTTTCAAAAGCAGAGTCAAGGGCAGAGCTGTTTTCAATGGTTCTTTGGAGAGAACGTGAAAGTATCCGGGCCGCCTCTTCAATATTGTTATTGATCCAGGCCAGCGCCTTCTTGTCGGTTCGAACTATAGCCTCGACGGCCTGGGGCGACCGGTTAATCAGGTCCTGTTTGACCACCAGCACGCTTCCCTGTAAATCGGGCCACACGTCTTTGCACTCCACAAGCAGCTCGAAACCGTATTCTTCGGCCATAGTGCACCATTGCTCCGGCAGAAACACGGCATCGACCTGGCCGGCTTTGACAGCCATCAGAGCTTTGGCGGGATTCATGCGCAGAGTATTGGCCAACACTGCAGTTTTGTCCAGCCCGAATACATCTATCGTCTTGTTGAGCACTACATCAACAGCTCCCCCGGCCTGTACACAGGCTATGCGGATACCTGCGTTGTCCAGGTCTGCGACGGTTTTTATTTTCCCCGGGTCCACAGCCAGGCCGTAACCGTATTTGTGAGTACCGCTTACAACCTTAATGGCGACACCCCCATTGGCATAGGCAGTTATTGCCGGTACCAGACACATGTAGGCTACTTCAATATCCCCTCTGGCCAGAGCTGAAGCCAGCGCCATGCCGGTAACATAACTGTCATATGTTTCGAAGGCAAGGCCTTCTTCGATGTACCATCCCTTTTCGAGGGCGACGTAAGTGGATGTGGCGTGGGCGGTAAATTCTATTGCCATGCCTATTGGCTTATCCAAATTATTGTTATTGCATCCGGCGACGAAAAACAGAATTGTCATGCTTAAACAAGCCCTGGCCAGCATTGTTTTTACTGTTATTTTCTTATTGTTTCTTAAATTTTTCATGGCAATGGGTCAACCATAATCGAACGGTTTTATTAGTTATACCCCTATTGCTGCAGCCAGCTTAATGACCGTAAAAGCATATTCTTTCGATATCCATCAAGGCAGCGACACCAGCCCCGGTTATTCCAAAAACAATTAAGTTCTTTTCCGATGCCATAGACTCCTGGTAAATATTATCGAATGTGCCGTTGGCTAAAGAACTGGATGTCGCCAGTACATTATCAGACCATCGAATCAGTTCGGCGGTATGGCTCATGCCGTCCCAAATCTCTACCCCGAATTTCCGGGTTTGGATATTCAACTTGCTCAGGTCGGTGCATCGGACATTATCCGGCCCGAAAACACTGCTCAGGTTCTCAAGGATGGCAGGCTGATAGCCTATTATGCCAATTTTATTCCGGCCAAAACGCTTGAACAGCGCCATTGCTATTTCTTTAGCGCATTCCTCGGGTTCCTCATCATGGCAATGGCGAACCCTATCGACAATGCCCAGATATCCGGTAATGGCGTTAAGAGTAGATAAAAATATCGCCCTGTTGGCCGATACATCCAGCGGCAATTCCAGTACATCGGAAAGGCTGCCGTCGAACACCTGCGGCTGATCGGTAAAAGCTTGCCCGTAGCACTGCCTGAAATCTGCCTCGACGATTATTTCCCTGCCGGCGAGCAAAGGGTAATCCTGTCTGACAGGATTCCCTATGGCTTCCTGAGGAGAAAGGGGTTTAATAGCTACGTGGATGTGCTCCTCCATCAGTGAATTTTCTTTGGCAAGTAGCCTGAATTTTTCCCGTGCTTGTTCCAGGAATGTTGCGGATTCCAATACTTGTCTACCTCCCTATTACTTTTTCCATTATTATGATTAACTACGATATATCTAATTCGATACATCGTTAGCTAAAAATAAAACCAGCGCCTTATACAGTTAGTATGTTTTTAAAACGGCATTCATATTTATTGTCGAACCAAGTTAAAGCTTTTTAACCATATAAACGGATGTATTATAGACGATATATGGTTATTAGTCAACAAATTTAAGAGATGCCTGCATAATTATTTTGGTCTAAATCCGGACCTGAATTAACAAAAGTTAGCCGCCCTTTATGCTGATAAATCCTTTGATAACCATATAATCGCCATCAAGGTATTTTTACAGCGCCTGCTCCCCTACGCCTCCACCGGAGCAGCCGATATCAGGCGGAAGGATGGCCGGTTTGGAGAACAAAATGCAACCTTGAGCTATAATATGTCGACAGTGATATATTGCCGGCAAATTAATTCTGTTTAAGTTCAAGTCAATGAGCGAACAGGAAGCAATAAAGAAAATAGAAACCGAGGATTCCCCGCTGACCATTCCTTCGTTGAAGGCCGGGTTCAGCAAACTGGGTGTTAAACCCGGCATGACGCTCCTGCTGCATTCATCACTCAGTTCAATTGGGTGGGTCTGCGGTGGAGCTTGCGCAGTTATACTGGCCATTGAAGAACTGCTGGGCGCAGATGGGACGCTCGTCATGCCGACCTTTTCCACCAACCTGTCAGATCCTTCGCAGTGGCGCAACCCCCCGGTGCCTGAATCCTGGTGGCCGGTCATACGCAGGGAAATGCCCCCTTACGACCCGGACTTCACACCAACCCGGGGAGTAGGTGTAATCCCGGAAACCTTTCGCAAACAGAAAGGAGTATTAAGAAGCAACCATCCCCAGATATCTTTCGCCGCCCGGGGGAAACACGCGGAAAGAATAACTGGCAATCACAGCCTGGATTATCCTTTTGGTGATGGTTCGCCGCTTGGCAGAATATATGAACTCGACGGGTGGATAATGCTTCTCGGTGCAGGCTACATCAACAATTCCTCATTTCATCTGGCAGAGTTCCGGGCCGAGTATTCGGTTAAAGAAGTGGAGTATCACGGAGCCCCAGTAATGATTAACGGCTGCCGGCACTGGCTGGAAATGCAAGATTTCAAGTCATTCGATGGTAATTTTAACGATATAGGAACTTCATTCGAAAAGGAATGCCCGGAAAAGGTCAGCATTATGTCAATCGGAAAGGCAGCTACCCGGCTTATCAGGCAGAGAGATATCGTGGACTATGCCGCCGCCTGGCTTTCGAAGCATATTGATGCACCAGCCGCTTCTTGAGCGGCGCTCCTAATACACCAGGATGTTATCGGCGCTCAAATAAAGCTCTCCAAAGGTTTCGGCATTGACGACATTCATCCCGTCAATGAGATTCTTCTTGCTGATCTTTCGGTATTCCAGGGGTGGTGCGCAGGAGTAAAGTTTTCCGCCTTGAGCCTGAAATGCGTCAAGCAGAGTTTTAAGTGGTGTACAACCCGGGAAGGACACCAATTCGGCAGCGCCTTTTTCGGCAATGGTGGCACCGGCTCCCTGTAAACCTATCGAAACTTCAGCCCCGAGTGTTTGGGAAGCTACGGCCATAGTAAATGCTACGGTAATTTTTTCAGGTTCATCGATACCATGGGTTATTATAAACACCAATTGTTTTGCCACCGTTGTCTCCTTTACTACCAGATTGTATTTTAAAAGGATAATTAATCAAGACCATTCAGTTGTTTGCGTTAGATTATAGTTCATAGCCTCGTTATTTTCTATGGTTGAGTTCTTGCCGGAGTAATTGTTTATTCAATCGCTCATCAGCTTCGAACTCCCTTCAAACTTCACCTCCTTCGTATACTTCAGCACAACATCCCTGTCCTTTCACCCGCCTGATTTCATAATATGCTCCGCACCAACCCCGAAAAATTGAACTTTTAGGCTGCCATTGCGTATATATGGTTGACACCACTTATTTTAAGAGTAGAATGACACTTGAGATGAGTATAAGAAGTTGGATAGCTAATCAGAAATTCTGGACCAGTGTAATTCTGCTTGGATTATGTGTAATTGTAATTCGTATTATCTATTACCCGGCCTTAATCTGGGGATTTGCGTACAACATGCTGCTTTGGTATACGCTTATCGGTGGTTTGATCTGGTCAGGTTACGCCAATAAGAAAGGCATGTCTCTAATTACCCTGGGAGTAGTTATTGCCTTACTGGTTTTGGTTCCTTTCAATACAATTCTTGCGGGTGGAACCTTCCACTTGGAAGGTTATGTAATATTAATAGTTGAAATTGTTTTGAGCGTTGTATTCTTCTGGATGGGTACTCGGCGCTACAATAATTGGAAGATTAAGAATCAGGAAACTGTTTCATAAATAATACATGATTATTACGAATTTAATTGTTATCTCGTGTATCCGTGTAGTTGCGCCAATATTGATTGCGATTACTATCGCCACCGGCTTCAATGTTCAATTCCTGGCAGCCGAAAACCAGCCGGTTGCTGCATCTTTCCAGGTTACCATTTCAGGACTTGGAGAAAACGAACCGATCAAGATTCTGCTGGGAACACAAGGCGATAGTTTGCAAATCAAAACTGAACTCTATACATGGGAGGCAACAGGCACAGGCAAGGATGTTGTCAAGACCCTGCAGTTTGAACTTGAAGACGGTTACTATCTGATTGAACTCGAAGCTCCTGCAAACTACTTTCGTAATCCGAGAGGTTACACTTTCAGGGTAGAGAATTCATCCATAATCAATCCCTCCTCCAGAAATTTGCTGGACTTTGAACTGATCAGAAAACCCTATCAACTCGACATCGAATCCATAATACCCGTTAGCGCGCCATACAAAGGCCCTATCAGCCTGCCTTCATTACCGCTCTGGCAGCGTTTGATGCTTCCAATTTCGATTGCAACTGGGTCGATTATTCTTTTAACCATTGCTTTACTAGTATGGAAACAGTACCGTAAGCAGGCAAGATTTAAAAATTAAACAATTCGAGAGGTATTAATCATGCTGGTTGGATATGCGTTGGATCTGTTATTTTCAATGCCGCTGGCTATGCGCCCGCCAGGCCCTATAGAAGTTAGTATAATAATTGTGTTTTTTATCCTTCCTCTGCACTTTCTGCCCACGATAATTGCATTTTCCAAAAACACAGAAAATAAAAACACTATATTCTTATTGAATCTATTCTTGGGTTGGACATTCGTTTTTTGGGTTATAACGCTGGTTATGGCTTTATCGCATAAAAAAGCGGAAACTCAAAGCGAGTGACGTGTCATTGCCCGCTATTTTAGGTAGTTTTCACCTGCCACCAATGCTGGTTATTTCCATGTATTATGTCAACAATATTATGGTGCGCTTGCTCCGGCGTAACCAACCTCAGAGCTTTTGCGTAGGGTGAAATAATCGCAGAAGCTTTTATTTCTGTGAAGGGCAATACCCCTTGATGTTTAATGCACCTCCCGGAGAGATGATGCTGTTTAATCAAGCAAAACTCCCGCCAGCCGAGACGGCTTTTTCGTAATCTGAGCCTTTTGTTTGAAGAATGATATATTTTATGATCAATAAATGAGGTAAAATATTTCCAGATATCATGAACATTGATACAAACCTGATATTGGTGCTGGGTATTATTGTAATAGCTGCCGGATTATTTATTTCTAACAAATTCCGCGTTGATGTCATTGCCCTGAGTGTTCTGGCAGCCTTATTGTTATCCGGGTTAATAAGCCATGATCAGGCACTTTCCGGTTTTACAAATCCGGCAACCGCCACCATCGCAGCATTGTTTGTGCTTAGCGCCGGATTGGTGCGTACCGGAATAGTACGCTGGTTATCATTCCAGGTTGATAAACTTTCGGGTAAACGAGAGTGGCGCTTAATCCTAGTATTATGTATTTTTGTAGCTGTGTTATCGGCATTTATTAACAACACAGCGATAGTGGCTGTCTTTATCCCTATTGCCATAGTGCTGGCGCAAAAACGTAAAATTACCGTTTCTCATATTCTTATACCGGTATCATTTGCCAGCCAGTTTGGCGGCGTCTGCACGCTCATCGGAACATCCACTAACCTGCTGGTCAATTCTATCGGAACCGAAAGCGGCCTTAAACCATTCGATCTTTTTGAGTTTGCTCCACTGGGCCTGGTGATGACAGCTGCGGGTATAGCTTATCTTCTAATTACAACGAAGTGGCTGCCTAAACGCACAGGAGAGGCCGGCCAAATGGATAAGTACCGCCTGGAAGACTATTTGGCTGAATTCCAGGTACAAAAAGATTCTCCTTTAATCGGTTCTACCTGGGAAAAAGCCAAAAAGAGTAACGATATAGATTTAGATATCGCCAATTTTTACCGCAGTGGAAAGGCTGTTTCCAGGCGAAACAGGACAATCATACGAGAGGATGACCTGCTGCTGATTACCGGCAACCTGGGAAAGCTGGTTGAGTTGCCGGCTAAATACGGCTTAAAACTGAAAAAGGATCCGGAGGTTAGAAGCAGCCGGCTTGCTGCAGAAAACACTACGCTCGTAGAAGCATTGCTATCACCTCGATCCAGGCTAATAGGAAACTCGCTGAATAACTCCAGTTTTTTTGAGCCGTATAAAGCCACTGTTCTTGCCATACAGCGACGGGGCCAGGTTATCAGGGAACGTCTGGCTGATATAAAACTGGAGTTCGGCGATACACTGCTTCTACAAGGAAACAAAGACGATCTAATGCGCCTGATGAATTCTCCCAATGTAATAGTTACCAACGAATTGAGCGATCTGTATATACGCAAGCACCGTGCGATTATCGCGGTTATGATATTTGCTTTAGTTATTATATTTGCCGCACTTGGTGTTTTTCCCATCATGATATCTGCCCTTCTGGGAGCAATCATGATGGTGCTGACCCGCTGTTTGACAATCGAAGAAGCTTATCAAGCTATAGACTGGAAGATTATTTTTCTGCTGGGCGGATTGCTGCCCCTGGGGCTGGCTCTTGAACAACACGGCGGCGCCCTTCTGATAGCGAACGCGATTCTGAATTTCGCCGAGCATTACGGACCGGTGCTTATCCTTGCCATATTCTATATTACAAGTGCAGTTCTTACCGAAACCATGTCCAACAACGCCACGGCCGTTATATTAGCACCGATAGCTATAGCCGTAGGAACATCATTAAGCATAGACCCGAGGCCTTTACTGGTCGCTATCGCCTTTGCTGCATCAACCAGCTTTGCAACGCCTATAGGTTATCAAACTAATACCATGATTTTGTCTGCAGGTGGTTACCGTTTTACTGATTTTACCGTTATTGGCCTTCCACTCAATATCATTTTCTTTGTAATCGCAGTATTGCTTATACCCATATTGTGGCCCTTTTAGCCATACCCTCGTAACCATTCTACTTACTATCCAGCTTTCCGGCCGACAGTATCTGTAATAAATCTATCTTGGCTTCCAGGATATTTGACCAAAGGTCACCCGTTTTATTCAGCCTGTCTGGAGTGGTCAGGATAGTGAAATCGGTGGGGTAAACCTCATCCAGATCATCCCAGCGCAGGGGGACGGATACGCTGGCCTCCGGGCTTGGACGTGGTGAATATACGGAAGCCAGGGTTTTACCGCGCTCATTCTGGTTATAGTCAAGGAATATCTTCCCCCGGCGTTTCTCCACCGCCCAATCCGTAGTAATTTCGGCGGGTTGCTGCTGAACGAGAAAACGACTCAGTGTTTGAGCGGCAGAATGAACCGCATGAAAGTCTGGCTGACGCAGGATGGGAACAAAAACATGCAGGCCGGTACGCCCCGAGGTCTTTAAGAATGCAGGAAAGGAGAGGCTCTCCAGGGTTTCCTTCAGTTTTCGGGCTACTTTACAGGTCTTGCGGAAGGCAGCCCGGTTCAATTCCGGTTCTGCCCCGGCCTTTTCCTTGCCGGAATATATGTAAGGATCAATATCAAATATTATGAAATCAGGATAACTTGTATAGTAATCTGGGTCCCCGGCAATACCGGTATCCGCCTTAAAATCCGGCCCCGTTTTCACCCGGGAAAACCAGGTATGAAGCTCAATATCCGCTATCTGCCCCAACCAGATTATTGTTAGCAGGTTGTTACAGAGCAGGTATTTCTGGCTGGGTTTATCACTGGAAGAAAGGGTCACGGTATCAACGAATCCGGGTACGGATTGATAGTGCTTCTGAAAAAAATGCTTTCCGTGAATACCGTTCGGATACCGGCTCAAAGTAAGGGGCCTGTCCTTCAGGTGAGGCAGCAACCAGGGTGATACCCGGACCAGGTAAGTAATAAGGTCGCGCTTGGCGAGTGCCCTGCTTGCGCCGTTTTCCGGCCACAGTGTTTTATTAAGATTGCTCAGCGGTAATTTTTGCCCTTCAATCTCGATAACTAAACTGTCTTTCGGTCTGGTTATCTGCTCCAGGATATCTTCTATCAGACCAGGACTGTCCGCAGAAGATGTTTCGGGGGGTTTACCGTTTGTTTTTATCATCTTGTCGGGCCGGACGGAATGTGCCGGCTTGTCATCGCGCACCCTGAGGAATACCGGCGCCCGCAGGCGTCCGTCACGGGTCCATTCCGTAAATTTCACTTCTACTACCGTTACGGGTTTCGTCCAGGTTACCCCAACAGACAGCTCGGGCTCCGTTTTGAATGGGCTTTTCTCAATAATGAGCCGGTCTAGATGGCTCTTCAACTTTGACAGGGTGTCGCTATCAAAACCGCTGCCGACATTACCGGCATACCGCAGGTTTTTATCGTCGTAGTAGTAGCCGAGTAGTAGAGCCCCGAATGTTTTCGCCCGGTTGCCCGCGCCCTGCGTAAATCCGCCGACAATAAAATCATCGCTTTGGACAGCTTTTATCTTGAGCCAGTTATTTGTACGTTTCCCCGGCTCGTAGGGGCTGTCCTGATGCTTGGCCAGAATACCCTCGAGCTTGTTCTCTATGGCGGCACGGTAAACGGTATGGCCGTCGGTAGTAAAATGCTCGACGAGATGAACATCTTTGTTAGGGGCGATAATACGGTGCAGTAGTTCCTTTCTTTGTTTCAGAGGTACTTTTCTCAGGTCATAGCCATCCAGATAAAGGATGTCAAAGACATAGTAAATAATAGCTGACGGAGGCTCAGTTTCAGCGGTCTTAATCCTGTCCAATGACTTCAGGTAGCCCTGGAGGCATTGGAAGCATACACCGCCTTCTGAACCTAGGGCGATTATCTCTCCATCGAGTATCAACTGCTCCGCCGGTTGGACTACGATACTTTCGGCTATTGCGGGGTAATAGCGGGTAACATCCAGTCCGCGCCGGGACTGCAGCCTGACCTTTCCGTTATTCAGCATCGCCAGTGTGCGGAAACCGTCCAGCTTCGGTTCGAAGAGCCATTTTTCATCAGAAAAGGGGGTGGTGGCAGTCGAAGCCAGCATGGGCAAAAACTTGGCTGGAAAAGCGGCTTTTACGGCTCCCGCAGATTCAGCAGGACTGACAGCAACCGGCTTGCTGGGGGAAGGCAGATGACCTGTCTTGAGGTCAGTAATGGTCCTTCCTGAAATTGCCGAGGCTTCTTCCTCCAGGATATCGCGGCGCGGGTCGGCTCGCTCATCTCGATGTTTTATCAGCAGCCAGTTCTTATCGCTGCCTTTCATCCTGACCAGCGCCCAGGAGCCCTTGAGCTTGTCCCCCCTGAGAAATATGGAAAGTTTACCGCTGGACAATCCTTCTCTCATCCGTTGCTCAGCTCGGGTTCGATCATTGAAGGATAGTTCCCCGTTCTCATCAGGGGAATAAGTACCCAGGTCCCAGATGATAACCTGCCCGGCGCCATACTGCCCCCTGGGGATAGTGCCTTCAAAGGTGGCATAATCCAGCGGATGGTCTTCCACCATCACCGCCAGTCGCTTGATTGCCGGGTCGTAGGATGGACCTTTCGCAACCGCCCATGATTTCAGCACCCCGTCTACTTCCAGTCTGAAATCGTAGTGAAGTTGCCGGGCGGCATGCTTCTGGATGACGAATGTGAGCGGTCCTTCGCGGTGAGACTTTCGGGCAACCGGAGGCTCAGGAGTGCGTTTTAAATCTCTCTTTTCTTCATAATCCTGAAGCATGGCGTAATTATACTCCAGTGGCAGATTGACGACTATCCGGAGACGAAGTTGAAGGTGTCTGGCCGGGAGCGGCCTGTTTTATCCTCCGGGGTTCAGGACCCCCGCTGGCAGGCTTGGTTACTACTCCGGGACCTATCGTTATCTTTTACCCGCAGCCGCCACGCTTGCTTTCAGTGCCTTCATCAGATCTTCTATCTCTATTTTCGGCATTTCCGGAGCTTTGATTTCCACCCCTTTCAACTTGGCTTCAACCATCCCCTGGAGCGCCAGTGTGTATTCGTCGTGATATTCATCCGGTTTGAATTTGGTGGTCATCGCTTCGACCAGTTTTAACGCCATGTCAAGTTCCGCCTTGGTCAGTTTCTGTTCCGGTGAATTCAACTCGTCGACCGGCAGAATATCCTGCTGGTAATGCAGTGTGTGCAGCGCCATGATTTTACCCAGAGAGCGCAGGCAGCAGAGATGCTCCCGTCTCTGGAAAGCCACCTTGGCAATGCCGACCAGCCCCGTTTTCTCCAGCACCGTTTTGAGCAGGTAAAACGGCTTCGCTCCCAACTCTTCTGGTTCCAGATAGTGACTGCCGCTGTAGTAAATGGTGTCAATCTCTTTTTCGTTAACAAAACCGGTGATATCAATGGCATGCGCGGTCTTTACAGGCACCTTATCAAAATCGTCTTCTTCGAAGACAACGTACTGCTCTTTGCTGTACTCGTAGCCGCGCACCGTCTCTTTGACACTGAAGTACTCATCATCTTCAGCGCAGTAGAGAACCTGTTTGGGGCGGGTAAGGCATTTCTTGTGCAGGTAGTGAAAGCTCGGTGTTTTACTCTCGGTGGCTACGGACATTGTTACGGGAATAGCCACCATGCCGAAACTGATTACTCCTTTCCAGAACGTTCCGGGCATATCGGCATCCTCCTTAATAATCATCTTCAGTGCCTGGCCTGATTTTAACCCACTGAGATAATATTCTCCAAATTTGAAGTATTCTGGCATGTTCACGGCATAATTAGTCAGCGTATTTGCGCTACGCAAAGCCAGATATTATACTGTCCCGCGGAATTATGGATATTGGAAAAACGCTCTACGTCAGAGACCGGCAAGACTGGCGGGAATGGCTTACAAATCATTTCAACACAGAAAAGGAAATCTGGTTGATCTATCCCGCAAAAGGTTCAGGCAAACCACGCATACAATACAACGATGCCGTCGAGGAAGCCCTGTCGTTCGGCTGGATAGACAGCACCGTCAAACGTATCGATGAGCATTCGTCAGCCCAGCGCTTTTCACCCAGAAATCCCAGGAGTTCCTACTCCCAGCCTAACAAGGAAAGGCTGAAGAAGCTGGCTGAAGAGGGCAGGCTGCATCCTCTGGTTCGAGAATCAGTTGAGAAGGTTATCAATACGAAGTTTCTGTTCCCGGCAGACATTCTAGAGGCAATCAAGAAAAACAAAAAGGCGTGGGAAAACTACCAGAATTTCTCACCAGCGTATCAGAGAATCCGCATCGCATATATCCACGCTGCTCGCAAAAGACCGGATGAATTCATGAAGCGATTGAACAACTTTATCAAAAAGACAGAACAGAACAAGCTAATAGGATTTGGAGGGATAGAGCAATACTATTAGTTAAGGTAGTTTTTCGCCTCTATGACCAAGCGCTCCAGCTTGCCTGCCCTTTCACATATACTTAGCGATAATCTTCGAAATATGAATGAAGAACTTATCGCTACTTGTGGGATAAACTGACGACCTCGTCAAGATATTCGAACAACAACTCGATAAAGAACATTCAGTTAAAGCCCTCCATGAAAGGACAAGCCGGATGACTCCTGACGCAGCCTTAAAAGACAAGTTCGATCAGATGGTAAAAGAAGAGGAGGAGCATATAACAATAGCAAAAGCTATGCTATCCAGGTTGAGAAGCAGCGTTTCATAATACAAGAAAACCTGAATTAAGTTAATATTGGCATTCTGTTTTTAGATCGTGGTTTTTTCAGTATATGGCGATCGATTATATCACGCTTCTCGTATACCTGAGCACCATATCCAGGCTTTCCCACCCTCCCAATCTCATGATATGCTCTACATCCAACCCAGATCTATGCAGATTACTGGCGAAGGTCCTCCTGAACGTATGCGGGCTACACGGCAACCCGGTCTTCTTCTCAAGTCTGTATAACATGATCTGAATCCCTCTCCGGTGTATATTCCAAATATTAACACACACATTTTGGCTATCCGTATTAACCTTTCCAACCCTTAAATATTCAACTAACAGATCCCTGGTCCTGGATGTGAACGGAGCTTTCCGCTGTTTGGCGCCCTTGCCCCAGATAATGATTGTTTGGGTTTCAAAGTCAATATGATCAGGTTTGATGTTGATGAGTTCATTGAGGCGGATGCCAGAGTCGGCAAGTAAGCTTATGATGGCTTTGTCACGGATATTGTCTGCCTGGGATATCAGGTATGTTACCTGTTCACTGGCCAGGCTTGGCAGTATCACTTTCCTCATTTTGGGCGGGTCAACCCTTGTTATGGGGTTATCGGTGATGTAGCCTTGTCTATGCAGCCAGTTGCAGAACGCTCTTATGGATCTGTAGTAGGCGTTCTTGCCGTTGGAGCAGGTCCTGGTGGATAAGAACTGGTTTATGTCAGCGGGAGTAAGAGTCCAGTTCTGGGTGAATGGTACCAGCAAATACCTGTAGAATTCGATGGTTCTTTTGGAAGTTCCCTGGCTGCGGGATTTAAGAAATGTTGTCAGTAATAACGGTAAGGGATGGTTGGAAGTAGGCCGTACAGGTCTCGAACCTGTGACACCCTGATTAAAAGTTAGATGGCGGAAATTTAAGGCTAAGAAGGAGGTTATAAAGCCGGGGTAGACACCCTGATCCGCCACGATACCCTGATTTTAATCAGCCGGCAGGTCATGCTGACAAGTACGAAAAGGAGCATGAATCAGCATGTCGAAAAAACAGCCAAACAAGATCTATTCCCTGCCCGAACTGGTCGAGTATTACGAGCTGTGCAACCGCTCGGAAGGCAAGAGCGAAAAAACCATCGAGTGGTACACAGCCAACCTCAATCGCTTCTGCAACTATCTCAAGCCAAGGCATCTTTCCGGCAATATCCAGAATATAGACACCCGGATACTGCGCGAATATGTCCTGTACCTGATGAAGCAGCATAAATACGCTGGGCATCCCTGTACGCCGGTTAAAAAGGCTAACCTTTCGGTTGCTTCACTTCACGGCCACGTCAGAACCCTGAGGGCTTTCTTCAGCTGGCTTGTCAGGGAAAGCATCCTTGCCGATAATCCGGGGAGGGACCTCAAGCCGCCAAGGCTGACCAAAAAAGTGGTGCTGCCTTTGACCGACGACGAGATTGCGCATTTGTTTAAGCTCTACAGCTCCAGCGAACCTATCACCGCCAGAAACCAGGCAATACTCATGGTAATGCTGGATACAGGGTTAAGGGCGGGCGAATTGATAAATTTAAAAACTGAAGACGTACACTTGAAGGAGGGATTCCTCAAGGTTTTTGGCAAGGGCAGAAAGGAGCGGGTTGTACCGATCGGTTCGGTGGCTCAGAGAGCGCTTCAAAGGTATTTATTCAGGTTTCGGCCGAAGCCGGTAAATCAAACGATATCCAGTGTATTTCTGACCATCGAAGGCAGGCCTATAACAATAAATTGTATAAAACTTACCTTTGTTAAGATGGCTCATAAATCATCCATAGTGAGGTTGCATGCGCATTTGTGCCGACACACCTTCGCCACCAGATTTTTAATAAACGGGGGCGACGTCTTTTCTCTGCAGCAGATACTTGGCCATTCCAGCCTTGAAATGGTCAGTCGTTACGTCAGCCTGGCTTCCAGTCACATTGTTGTTCAGCATCAGCGGTTTTCGCCGCTTGATCGCCTTCAAAGATAAATTGTATCAGGGGGGCAGCATCTGTATACACTGCCCTCCTGTATTTTACATCAGGTAATATTTATGCCCAAAAATAAATATTACCTTAAAACCGTATTTAATTATTTAGGATTGACAATACTGTCGGCTGGTAATAGACTTGGTTCATCACACAGTACTTCCTGCGTTGGTCAGAAGATAGGCATGAAACTCAAAGTCGACCGGGTCAGAATGTTTACTTGTTTGGCGCTGATAGTATCATTAGCCATTAATGCATGTAGCCCTCATATTCAGCCCCCTACGGCGTTTATAGATCATATAAATCCGGCCGAAGCAGTTAAAGGAGAACCGATTACCTTCAACGGTCATGGCATCGATCCTGATGGCGAAGTAGTTAGCTATGATTGGACGTCCAGCCTGTGCGGTCAAATCAGCACTTCTGCCTCATTTAAAATATCATCATTACCGGTAGGGTCTCATGACATTTTTTTCAGGGTGGAGGATGACACTGGCGCCTGGTCGGTAAGTGCAACTTCTACAGTGGTGGTTGTAGAAAAAGGTACCACCAGCACCTTTGCTGCAAGTCACACGGCTGGAATAGATTTTGTAGTATTATCCTTCGCCTATCACGAAAATGACCCTCCTACTTATCGCTGGATAGGTCAAAGCTTCTCACTTCTAGAACCCGGGTACCTGGATTATATTGAAATATGGATCCAGAGCAGGAGTTCTAAGTTCAGTAGAAGCACCGATCTCATTACCTGCGACTTTAGAGATGCTGACGGTAACATCCTTGAAAGTTGTTCAATTAGCGGGCTTGATTATCCGGACGCAGGCTGGCAAATTTTACAATTCGAGCAAGCAACCCAACTTACTCCAGGTATTTATTGCTTCACGCTCTATATAGACAATCCCATTATCCCTTTCCAGCAAACAATCTATGATGTAATGTGTTCTCGAGATACCAATTCTTACCCGGAAGGTCAAGGCTATCTAAGCACTTCCAGCTATCCAAAGATTTGGGGCGGCTGGTATTCTGCCACAGAGGATCCTTACGACTTGAATTTCAGGTTGGCGCTTGTCCAAGATTCCTAGCCGGTCTGTTCCAGCGTTTTAAGCATGTTCGTCGTATAAATAATAAATATTACATCCTCCTTACAGCAAGGAACAGTAGAATCCCCGTACGTGGTGTAAATTCCTGGAATTGAAAAAGCAGGCCATTGTGTGGTTTCTTGAAAGAAAGTAACAACACAAACTTTCAGGAGGTAACCACAACAATGGCCAAAGACAGGATGA